>ERZ772885.1909-NODE-1909-length-11543-cov-4.419742_pt1 | contig 11543 bp, 9 predicted proteins | sample MGYA00580580_ERZ772885 | MGnify/ENA primary metagenome ERZ772885 (study PRJEB29015, sample SAMEA2737673) | human gut metagenome | biome: human gut; feature: human-associated habitat; material: faeces | place: China | collected 2012 ...
AGTGGCCGGAGGAGACGCTGGACGAGGACATCCACCTGATGACCCAGGCTGGCGTCAACACTGTGGCCCTCGCCATCTTCAGCTGGGACAAGATCGAACCGCGCGAGGGCGAGTTCACGTTCGAGTGGCTTGACCACGTGATCGACAAGCTCGGCGCGGCGGGCATCGCCGTGGACCTGGCCTCGGCCACTGCCACGGCCCCGTTGTGGCTGTACGAGCGTCATCCTGAGGTGCTGCCAATCGATCGGTACGGCCATGTGGTCAATGCGGGCTCACGCCAGTCGTGGCAGCCCACAAGCCCGGTGCTCAAGGAATACGCGCTGCGCCTGTGCCGCAAACTTGCCGAACACTACAAGGACAATCCATACGTGACGGCCTGGCACATGGGCAACGAATACGGCTGGAACAACCGCTACGACTACTCCGACAACGCCTTGGCCGCGTTCCGCACGTGGTGCGAGGCCAAATACGGGACCGTCGACGCGTTGAACGAAGCGTGGGGCACGGCCTTCTGGTCCCAGCACGTGAACAGCTTCGACGAGGTGTTGCTGCCTCGCCACATGGGCGGCGACAGCATGGTCAACCCGCCCCAGCAGTTGGATTACGAGCGGTTCGGCAACGACATGCTGCTCGACTTCTACAAGGCCGAACGCGACGCCATCGAAGAAATCTGCCCCGGCAAGCCGTTCACCACGAACTTCATGGTCTCCACCGACCAATGCACCATGGACTACGCGCAATGGGCAAACGAAGTGGACTTCGTGTCCAACGATCACTACTTCCATGAAGGCGAATCCCATCTGGACGAACTCGCCTGCTCGGACGCGCTCATGGACTCGCTCGCGCTCGGCAAGCCGTGGTACGTGATGGAGCACTCCACCTCCGCCGTCCAATGGAAGCCGCTTAACATGCGCAAGCGCGCCGGCGAGCTCATGCGCGACTCCTTGGCCCACGTGGCCATGGGTGCCGACGCCATCAACTTCTTCCAATGGAGACAATCCGCATCGGGTGCCGAGGCGTTCCACTCCGCGATGGTGCCCCACGCGGGCTCCGATACGAAACTGTTTCGAGGAGTGTGCGAACTCGGCGCCGCGCTGAAGACGCTGTCCGACGCGGGTGTGCAAGACACGGAACTGAAGCGCGCGGACACGGCGATTCTGTTCAGTGCGGAATCCGAATGGGCCACTCGCTCCGAGACCCTGCCCAGCATGAAACTCAATCACTGGCATGACGTACGCGACTGGTATCGCGGATATCTCGATGCCGGAGCGCGCGCGGACGTGGTCCCGCTCGCCTACGATTGGAGCGGCTACCAGACTATCGTGCTGCCCACCGTGATCGCCCTGTCCGACGAGGATACCCGTCGCATCGCGGACTTCGCCGAAAACGGCGGTACGGTCATCGTCGGCTATGCCACCGGCCTGATCGACGAACACTTCCACATCGGTCTCGGCGGATACCCCGGCGCCGGCAACGGACTTCTGCGCGACATGCTCGGCATCCGCTCCGAAGAATTCAACATCCTCGGAGAAGAAGCCGAAGACGAACCGGCCGAAATCGGTTTGTCGAATGGACTCACGACCCGTCTGTGGCAGAATGACGTGACCTCGGTCGCTCCAGACACTCGCGTGCTTGCCACGTACGTGGGTACAGCCGCTGCTGACTGGGAGCTCGACGGCGTCCCCGCCATCACCAGTCACCCCCACGGCCAAGGCGCCGCCATCTACGTGGGCTGCGATCTTGGCCGCCACGACATCACCCACTTGCTCAAGGAACTCAACACAACAGCCCCCTCCGACGAAAGGGCTCCCGACCAAAGGCCGGGTGGGGGAGAGATCAACGCCGCAACTACGACCGCAGCAGCCACGACTCATGACCCCCGCATCCTGCACACCATCCGCCAATCCTCAGACGGTACCATCCGCTTCGATTTCTATCTGAACCGTTCGAAGCAGCCCGTTGCCGTCAACGGTGTGGAAGGTGATCCCATCATCGCCCACCGTTGCGAGACTGACGCCGTTGGATATACGCTGAACCGCAACGCCATTCTTATCGCTAAAACGTCCTGCTAAACCGCGCTAGAATGGCAATGTTGTCCGGATAGAGGAGTGTGGCATGAGCGACGAGAAAACAGCCAAGCGTCGAGTGACGCTACGCGATGTCGCTCAGGCCGCCGGTGTATCGCTCAAAACTGCGTCGAACGTGATCAATGGCTCCGGGCGTATGACCGATGAAACCCGTGCAAAGGTTGAAACAGTCATTAAGGACCTCGGCTACCGAGTCAACGTGGCCGCCCGCAACCTCAACCGCGATCACACCGGTTTCATCACCCTTGCCGTGCCTTCGCTGATTCCGCCATATCTGGCCGAGTTGGCCAACCGCACCATCGAGGCCGCCCGTCAGCGCGACTACTCCGTATACGTCACCACGTATGCAGAGGGCTCGGCCAAAGGAGCGCGTGACCTGCTCAAGAACTTCAACTCCACCGTGTCAGACGGCATGATTCTCTCCATGAGCGAGGTGGAGGATATTTCGCCCGAAGACCTGAAGGTCGATTTCCCGCTGGTTATTGTCGGTGCCCGAACCACATGGGGTGTTGCCGACCACGTGACTCCGGACGATGTTGCCGCCGCAGCAACAGCGGCAGGCTACCTATACGATCGAGGTTCTTCTCGCCTCGCTGTAGTGGGCGCACGAGACGACTATGACGCGGCCGCTTTGTTGCAGGCTGTGGAAGGCAACGCACAACTGCGTTTGCGTGGTGTCATTGAAGAAACGCGCCGCCGTGGGCTTGAGCTGGATCCTCATCTGATTGGCAACACCGATCAGGATTGGACCATCGGCGCTGGCGCTCGCGTGACTCAGCGACTGATTGATTCCGGCGTGCCATTCGACGGTGTGATCGCACTGAACGATCAGTTGGCCATCGGCGCATTGACCGCTCTGCGCACCGCTGGTTATGAGGTGCCCGCGCAGGTGCAGGTCATCGGCTTCGACAACAACGAGGAAGCCCCCTACCTGCAGATTCCGCTGACCACCATGGATTCCCGCCTTGACTGGACAGCTCCCACGGCAGTGAATCGCATCCTCGGACGCATCGACGGCAGCATCACCAAACCCGAACTGCTCACCACCGAATCCCAAGTCATCGCCCGCGCCTCCACACGCTGACGCTAATCTGGCTCCCCTCCCTGGGGGGAGCTGTCACCGAAGGTGACTGAGGGGAGCCTTGCGGAACATTGTCATCTCCCGTCGTAACTCGTAATTGTCACTCGTTTGAGTGGCCCCATGTGTCATCGGAGGTAGCCGTTCACTCCGCTCCGAGTTCGTGCATCTCCCCCCCCCACGATAAGAGACGCCGTTCAATCGTTTAGTGACTTTTTGTTAATTTCTGTGCTTAAGTAGCAACTTTATGTGTGTTTTCTCTACGATCTGGTGTATATTATTTTTTGGTTTACCGGTGTATTGCACGCGCGATGTGTGAATTGCCGCAACATCGCTGATATGCGTACATGGAATCTGGAGGAATGTATCTGATGACGGCATCAACTGAATCGTCTACGCAATCCCATCATGATGAGAAAGAGGCCATTGCTCCCGCGCGACTTGTGGCCTACGCGCTCGGCAACTTCGGCCAGTCGGCGTTCTACAACGCGCTAAGCACCTACTTCGTGGTCTATGTGACCAACTCGCTGTTCTCCGGAGTGGACAAGGCCGTGGCGGGCAAGCTCATCGGCATCATCACCTCGCTGATCGTGATCATTCGTATCGCGGAAATCTTCGTGGACCCGCTGCTGGGCAACCTGGTGGATAACACCACCACCAAACTCGGGCGATTCCGCCCTTGGCAGCTCATCGGCGGTCTGGTGTCCGCCGTGCTGATCGTCATGGTCTACACTGGCCTGTTCGGCTTGGTCAACGTCAACACCACGCTGTTCATCGTCCTGTTCGTGGTGGTGTTCGTGGTGCTCGATGTGTTCTACTCCCTGCGCGATATCTCCTACTGGGGAATGATCCCCTCCATCTCTTCCGACTCCCATCAGCGCGGCATCTACACCGCAGCCGGCACCTTCACCGGATCGCTCGGGTACAACGGTCTGACTATCGCCGTGATGCCCATCGTCACCTTCTTCAGCTTCGATGCCGGCCAGCAGAACCAGAATGGTTGGACCGCGTTCATCATCATCGTGGCCCTGCTCGGCGCTCTCACGGCTCTGAGTGTAGTGTTCGGTGTCAAGGAAAAACAGAGCACGCTGCGCACCAAGGCCCAGGAGAACGGTAACCCGATTGAAGCGTTCCGCGCCCTGATTCACAACGACCAGCTCATGTGGACCGCTTTGTCTTATGTGTTCTACGCCGTCGCCAACGTGGCCACCGGTGGCGTGATGGTCTACCTGTTCAAATACGTGATTGGTCGCATGGACCTTTTCCCGGTCACCGGCGTCATCCCTATTGCGTGCGGTCTGATTATGTCGGTACTGTTCCCGGTCATCACTAGGTGGGTGCCCCGCCGTTATCTGTTCCTCATCGGCATGTCCGTGATGGTCGTGGCCTACCTGCTGCTGATTGTCGCCTCCACGAATATACCGCTGCTGCTGGTGGCACTAGTGCTGTTCTACCTGCCGCAGACCCAGATTCAGATGACCGTGATCGTGTGCCTTGAGGACTCCATATTGAATACGGCCAGCTGAAAACAGGCAAACGCAACGAAGCCGTGACGCTGTCCGTGCGTCCGATGCTCGACAAGATCGCCGGCGCATTCTCCAACGGCTTCGTCGGCTTCGTGGCCGTGGCCGCCGGCATGATCGGTTCCGCCACCGCCGCCGACATGACGGCCAAGGACATCACCATCTTCAAGACCTTCGCCTTCATGATTCCGCTGGTGTGCATTGTGCTTGGCCTGATTGTGTTCGCGATTTTCGTGAAGATCGACGAAAAGGCCCATGCGCGTCTGGTCGCCAAGCTCACTGAGAATCTTGCGACGGCTGGCGATGGTGGTGGTAACGACGATGGTGTTGGTGTTGGTGACAATGGTGAGCATAATGGTGGCCACGCCAGCATCGCGTCGGAAGATTCCGCATTGGCGGAATACGGTCCCGAACTCGCCAAGCGGGTGTTGCTCGGCAAATAGTGTTGCTGTGCGAATGAGCTGTTTCATGGGGTGGTGATTGGCCCATGGGGCGGTGAATTCCTCATGGGGCGGTGGCTGAAAATGGCTTTATTCTGCGGAAGGCAAAATTTTACCGACCGCCCCATGGGATTTTCGCCGCCCCATGGATGTACGGGTAAAGGCGGCCGAATTGCCTCGTGCCGCCCCCGTGGATATGCAAGTTAAAGAGCATCAGCAGCATGACTGAATGCACATAGAGCGTCCCCCGCATGGTTGTGCCACGTTCCATGGCGGGGTCGCCGTGGTGACTGTCGCCAGTACACGCCATGCCACGCGAGCACGTTGTTGCCGGTGTTCCATGGCGGAAACGTCGTGGGCATACACCTTGGATGATGGCGACGACGATTCCAACACAGTACCCAGTAAAGTAACCGCCGATAACCTCAAGAAATACGACATCAGCCCGCAAGGCCAGGCCGATGAGATTCGCATGGTCGCCGAGGCCGTGAACAATATCGGCGACAACGATGGCGATGGCGATAAGACCAACGGTGCGAATGGCAACAAGGCTACTGGCGTGCTGAGCAAGACCGGTAGCGCGGTGACTGCCGTGGGTCTTGCGGTCGTCGTTCTCGGTGCAGCCGGCGGGGTCTCGTTTGCTTTGCGTCGTAAGCGCTCCTGATAAGGACTGACTCGGCATTATGATGCGGTTGCCAGTTGCTGGCTGTCGGCTGTCGTCTGCCAGATGCGGCTGTCTCGGCGTAGCGATGCGATTCTGTCCCGGTTCGCGCATCAATCGATTGATGTTAATACCGGGACAGAAATCATTGTCCCGGTTTGAAAAAACGGGCGTTTTTCGCGTACCGGGACAATTCTCGTTGCCCCGATACGAGCGTCAATCGTTTTATGTGCGAACCGGGACAACATGTCGATCTCGGGATTGACGGTATTCCGCCGATTCTGCTTGTCGGGGTATGTGGACTTTGAAAATTGGTTTGTCCCGGTTCTCAAAAATGGGCCGAAATTGCGTACCGGGACAACGATTTCTGTCCCGGTAGAAACGTCAATCGATTGACGTTTTCACCGGGACAAATTCGTGCCCAGAGGAGGGGAAGAGGGGCTCCGCAATGGCGCTGGGCATCATTGTGGTTGGAGGCAAATTCGCGTCCGGGAACAATGGGACGAGGCCCCGGTCGCAGGAGTAGGGCGTGATGTTGTCATGATTATGACCGGCTTTCCCACATGGAAGGCCGGTCATAATCATGCCGTTTACCCGCACGCTCCCTGCACACCGGCCGCACATCACCCACATAACCGTGTACAGTGGCGTGTAGTCGCAGCAATAAAGGAGCATCGCACATCATGACCAACGGACACATCAACCCCGCCAACGTGCCGGACATCGCCTTGAAAGACGGTCATTCCATTCCGCAAGTCGGTCTCGGCGTGCTACGTATCGACGATGAGGGTGTGGTCCCCGTCGTCGAATCCGCGTTGGAAGCCGGCTACCGCCATATCGATGGTGCGGCCGGCTACAACAACGAGGCCGGCGTGGGTCGTGCGCTCGCCGCCTCCGGATACAACAAGGGAGCCAAGCGCGAGACCCTGTGGGTCACCACCAAGCTGCGCGACTCCCAGCAGGGCTACGATTCCGCGCTCAAAGCTTTCGACAACTCGCTGGAACTCCTCCAGCTCGATTACGTGGACATGTACATGATCCATTGGCCCACGCCGTTCGACTGGCGCAGCACCGACACCTGGAAGGCGTTCGTCAAGCTGCGCGACGAAGGCATGGCACGCACGCTCGGCGTATGCAACTTCATGCCCGCCGATCTGAAGCGTCTGCACGGGGAGACCGGCGCATGGCCGGCCGTCAATCAGATTGAGCTGCACCCCACGTGGCAGCAGCGCGAAGTGGTGGCGTTCTGCAAGAAGCACGGCATCGCCGTGGAGGCCTACTCGCCGATGGCGCGTGGCGCCGACCTCAACGCCGGCGACGGCACCATCGAGAAGATCGCCGCCGCCCATGAGGTCAGCCCGGCCCAGGTGATTCTGCGCTGGCACATCGAAAACGGCACGATCATCATCCCCAAGTCCGTGCATGCCGACCGTCAGAGGGAGAATCTCGACCTGTTCGGCTTCGCCCTGACCGCCGATGAACACGCTGCCATCGACGCCCTCGACGGCCCCACCCGCGCCGGCCACGACCCCCTCACCTTCACCTATGCGTGATTGATGGCACGTCGTAACGCCCACTTCCGCCGTCGTTTCAACGCCTCTGGACCGCTGGAGCGCGTGCTGATTCTCATCGTTCTCGCCGTAGCAATCGGCGTGACCATCGGCCTGTTACTGCCGCAGGTCAGTTCCGACGTGGCCAAAATCACCGGTGGCTACACTGCCACCGGTTCAGCCGCCGACACTTTGAACGCGCTCGCCGTAGACGACAACCAAAGCTCCTCCGGCTACGACCGCGATTCCTTCGGTTTCCGCACCACCGACGTCGACGGCAATGGCTGCGACGTACGCGACGACGTGCTCGCCCGCGATCTCACGGACATCACCTACAAATACGCCGGTTCCTGTGTGGTCGAGTCCGGCACACTGGCCGATCCGTACACCGCCCAGACCATCCATTTCGTACGTGGCCGCGCCACCAGCGCCAAAGTGCAGATCGACCATGTGGTGGCCCTTGAAAACGCTTGGCAATCCGGTGCGCACGACTGGTCCACTGCCAAACGCCATGAATTCGGCAATGACCCCTATAACCTGCTGGCCGTCGACGGTCCGGCCAATCAGGAGAAGGGTTCGGCTTCCGCCGCCTACTGGCTACCCACCAACGCCGACTACCGTTGCGACTACGTGGCCCGCCAGATTGGCGTCAAAGACAAGTACCAGCTCACCGTCACCTCCCAAGAAAAGGACGCCATGCTCGCCGTCCTCCATACCTGCCCGGGCCAGGCCGTGCCCGCAGACGAATAGGGGCTACCGCTCAGGATTGTTGAGCATAGGTGCCTGCCCCTCGTCATAAGCGCGCAGGAGCCGTCGGAGCAAAAATGTGGTGAAGTATGGTGCGGTGAACACGTGTTCGCTGCTACCGATATTGCCGGCGGATAGTTTCACGCCGAACTGAATTTCCGGATAAGAATCCGAAGCGATTAGCGTCCGCATGGATTTGGCGGTGCCTTTTTTCGATTTCCCCTCCACCGGCACCAGCCATTCGCGCGTGCGGACGAAGAAATCCTGTTCCAGTGTGGAATCCTCTTTTTTGTAGTAGTACAGGTCATAGCCGGATTTCCGTAGCGCTTCAGAGACGATGCTCTCGTACATAGCACCCTTATAGACACCAAGATTACGATTGGCCCGCAGATCATCACTGGCCTCGTCGTCAAGCATCGCTACGAACAGACCGGTATCGCCGAAATATATCTTGAACTTGTTTTCGTCATAATTGCCTTTCAACGGCAGTTCAGGATAGGACATACATCGGCAGATATTCACCATTCCCGAGGTCTCAAGCCATTCCACGCATCCTCGATAGTCTTTGAAACGCGCTCCGCTGGCAACCTTGCTGATTTGGAACTTCTTGTTTTCCTTGGCGAGTTGCACGGGAATATGGTTGAACACGTTGAGAATTCGTGCCTGATCGAGTCCTTGCGCGTATTTGCGGATATCCTCCTGGTAGTCCAAAATAAGCTGGCGCTGCAATTGCAGTGTTCCCTCGAACGTGCCAGTGCGTATATGGGAGGCGACAACCGCAGGCATGCCGCCAAGCACGCAGTAATCCATAAATGCCGTGGAGAAGACGTTCATTTCCACTTCAGAGAATGGCGTAGCATCACACAGGTGGGTGAACATGCTTTCGATGACGGCCTCATCGTATCCGCGAGCCCACAGAAATTCCTCGAAGTCCAACGATCGCATTTCGTAGTCGGTCTTATATCCCACGCTATTGCTTTCGATTTGCTTATAGCTGATGCCCAACATTGAACCGCTGCAAATCACATCATATTTGCCGTCGATTTTAAAGAACTTCAGTGCAGTGACGATATCAGGATGGGCCTGGATTTCGTCGAAAAAGATGAGCGTATCGCCCGGAATGAACTTTTTAGCTGGGTCGATCAGGGAAATATTGCGGACGATGGTATCCGCGCCATAACCGTCCGCAGTGATTGCGCGATATTTCGGTTCCTCAACGAAGTTGATTTCCACTACCGAACGGTAGTTGTGTGCGGCAAAGTAATCGATAGTCTCTGTCTTGCCTACTTGACGAGGGCCCTTGATGATTAGCGGGGAGCGATTCGGGTCGGATTTCCATGCATTGAGATAGGCATCGGCTTTGCGTTTGAGATACATGAGGAGCCCCTTTCCGAATTACTGCTATATCAATGATTTTACACTTTCATGAGCGAGTTTTCTACCGTCTGGCACATTTCATGAGCGAGTTTTCGGCGATTTTTCACATTTCATGAGCGAGATAGCGGGAGATGCCAGCTGCCAGTCCGCCGGTCATCCATCAATCGTCCGCAGATTGTCTGTTTGTTGACTCGGGAAACATGCCTGCGCTATAACTGTGCGCGGTATGAAGGGAACAGGTACAAACGATATGGCGGTAACACACACCGCGGCAGATGTCACTGCGGCAACCACTATGACGAACGCTGTGGCAGACATCGAACAGGAAACACCGGAAATCGAGAAGGAACGCCAGCTTGCTGGAGTCGGAACCGGGACCGGAGCAGGGGCGAACAACAAGAAAAAGCCGCATGACCATGCGCTGGCCAGTATCCTTGGTCCCGCGTTCGTGGCGGCCGTGGCCTACGTCGATCCTGGTAATGTGGCGGCCAACATCACCTCCGGTGCGAGGTACGGCTACCTGTTGGTATGGGTGCTGGTGCTCGCCAATGCCATGAGCGTGCTTATCCAGTATCAGTCCGCCAAACTCGGCATCGTGACCAACAAATCCTTGCCGGAACTGCTGGGTGAGCGTATGAGCGACGCCGGCCGATTCATGTTCTTTATGCAGGCTGAAGTCATCGCCATCGCCACCGATCTGGCCGAGGTGATCGGCGGTGCCATCGCCCTGAACCTGCTGTTCGGATTTCCACTGTTCATCGGCGGTTTGGTGATTGGCACAATCTCCACGGTGATGCTGTGGTTCCAAGGTGGCAAGACACAAACCACGTTCGAGCGCATCATCATCGTGATGCTGCTGATTATCACATTCGGCTTCATCGCGGGTCTGTTCGTAGCCCCGCCGAACCCCGGCGAAGTGGTCAAAGGCATGATTCCACGCTTCCAAGGCGTCGACTCGGTGTTGATGGCCGCCTCGATTCTGGGCGCCACCGTGATGCCGCACGCCATCTACCTGCACTCCACGCTGGTGAACGACCATTACGCAGGCGGCGAAAAGCCGTCAATCAAAACGCAACTGAAAGGCTCGAAAATCGATGTGGCCTGGGCGCTGTTGCTGGCCGGCACCGTGAATCTGGCGATGCTGGTGCTCGCCGCCAACTCGCTGCATGGCATGTCTGGCACGGACTCCATCGACGGCGCACAGCGGGCGATCACGCAGGTGCTTGGCCCGGTGATCGGCACGATCTTCTCCATCGGCCTGCTGGCTTCGTCGCTGAGCTCCACATCGGTTGGCACGTACGCCGGCTCGGAAATCATGCACGGTCTGCTGCACGTTAACGCCCCGATGTGGGCCTGCCGCGTGGTCACGCTGGTGCCGGCACTGATTGTGCTGTGGTTCGCCAAGGACCCGACTCAGGCGCTGGTCATCGGCCAGGTGGTGCTTTCCATCGGCATCCCGTTCGCCGTGATTCCGCTCATGCGCTATACGCACAGCAAAGAACTCATGGGCAAATGGGCTGATGGCACGATCAAGCACATCATCTTCCTGATTGTGGTGGCACTGATTGTGACCCTCAACGTGCTGCTCATCGTCCTGACATTGATGGGACGGGCGTAAGAAGCTGATGAGCCGGCTCCCGCCAGCGGGAGCCAGCAGCTTACCGAGCCATACGCCGTGCGCGGCGTTCGCGCAGCGCACGCAAGGAAATAATGTCACGCGTACGCCCAGCGCCGTCACCCTTGACGCCGAAGAGCACCATCAGCACCATCACAAAGCACAGCAGTGCAGAGAAGCGAAGCACCCACTGGATGCCAAAGATGGAAGCCGCAACGGCTGAGACTCCCGCCTGATGCCTCCATGCGGCGAACGTTTCCATAAGAATCACCAACACAGGTGCACCCACGGCACCTGCGATTTGCCGCGCGGTGTTCGTGACCGACGATCCGGCAGACACCTCATCCGGCCCGTTCAGGCAGTTCAGCGACCATGTGGTAATCGGCATAAGCAGGAATCCCATGCCGATCTGACGCGTGAACTGGCAAATCGACACCCACCAAATCCATGTATCCATAGACACCA
>ERZ772885.1910-NODE-1910-length-11535-cov-3.241376_pt1 | contig 11535 bp, 9 predicted proteins | sample MGYA00580580_ERZ772885 | MGnify/ENA primary metagenome ERZ772885 (study PRJEB29015, sample SAMEA2737673) | human gut metagenome | biome: human gut; feature: human-associated habitat; material: faeces | place: China | collected 2012 ...
CAACGCAGATCTTCCCCTCGTTCTGCGCCTGAGCGATCAGGTCATTGTGCGCTTCCTGCAAAAGGTTTTCGAAGTACAAAAGATGTTTCAGGTCTTTCATGGTTCACTCCCTCTTCGTTCGTGTTTCTATGTTTCTATCAAAAGCGGCTGCGCGACCGCTTCTGTCTCTTTTGCTGCCCATAGGCAGGGAGGCGTGCCGGAATCAGCGCGCCTCGATCTGTTTGATATTGATCTCATTGCCCTGCTGCAGCCAGGTGTTGCCGCTGCCGCAGTGCGGGCAGGTCTTGCCGTATTGTACGGTCGGGTAAGTGGTCTTACAGTCGTCGCACCAGGTGACGGCCGGAATGATCTCATACAGGAATTTCGTGCCCTGAATGATCGGCTCCTTCTTGGTATACCAGTTCCAGCAGTCCTCGAGATATTCCGGCACAATGCCGGAGACCTCACCGAATTCGAGCGTGACCGACTCAATCTCGGTGAGGTTGTTTTCCTTGGCAATCTCCTGCACCTGCTTGACAACATAAGTAACGATACTCAGCTCGTGCATGGTGCTCCTTTCAAGCAGGCGGGCACAGCGGGAAGGGTTCTGTGCCCGCCTCATAATGATGGATTACTTTTTCTTTTCCGCCAGAGACTTCTTGATGATCTTCACCTGACGCTTGGCAGCGTAGGGGCCGATGGCCTTGAACTTGTCCTCGGCCGGGATCATCTTGCTGTTTTGCGGACGCACGCGCTTGAGGTGGATGGCGTCAAACTCGCACTTGGTCGTGCAGATGCCGCAGCCGATGCACTTGTTCGGATCGACGACGCTGCGGCCGCAGCTCAGGCAGCGGGACGCCTCGGAGCGGATCTGCTCTTCGGTGAACGTCACGCGGTCGTCCTGCATGGTGCGCACCTTCTTGCTGTCGATGGCAACGGCGGCACGCGCGGGCTTTTTGATCTTCTCGGTCGGCAGAACGATATCGTCCTTGTTGAGCTCCTTGAACTCGCGGGTGTTGCGGTGGATCGTCAGGGTCTGGCCCTTGTTGACGAAGCGGTGGATGGACACCGCGCCCTCGCGGCCGGTCGCGATCGCGTCGATCGTGTACTTCGGGCCAGTGGCGCAGTCGCCGCCGACGAAGATATCGGGCTCATTGGACTGGAACGTCACGGCGTCGTGTGCGATCAGGCGGCCGTCAGCCGTCTCCGCCGCGGTGCCGGCCAGAACGTCGCCGTAGACCGAGCGCTGGCCGATGGCGACCAGAACGTTGGAGCACGGGACGGTGATGGTCTCATTCTCGTCATAGACCGGGGCGAACTTGCCGCTCGCGTCGCGGACGGACACGCAGCGCATCAGCTCGATGCCGGTGACCTTGCCGCCCTCGCCGAGGATGGCCTTCGGCGCCCAGGAGTTGTTGATGACGACGCCGTCGGCGATGCCGGCGTTCTTCTCGTCCGGAACGGTGGGCATCTCCTCGTCCTTCTCGAGGCAGTACATGTTCACGCTGCCCTTGGTCAGACGCAGGGCCGCGCGCGCCACGTCGATGGCCGCGTTGCCGCCGCCGATGACGACCACATCGCCCGTGAGCTTCTTGAGCTTGCCGGCGTTGACTTCACGCAGGAAGTCGAGACCGCTCTTGACGCCTTTGAGATCCTCGCCGGCGATGTTGAGCTTCGCCGCCTGCTGCAGGCCGACCGCGACGTAGAACGCCTGGTAGCCCTCTTCGCGCAGCTGCTGGATGGTGATGTCCTTGCCGACTTCGACGCCGCATTTGAACTCCACGCCCATCTCGCGCAGCACATCGATCTCGGACTTGACCACGTCCTTGCCGATGCGGAAGCTCGGAATGCCGTTGACGAGCATGCCGCCGGGCACGGCTTCCTTCTCGAACACGACCGGGCTGTAGCCCTCGATGGCCAGGAAGTAGGCGCAGGACATACCGGCCGGGCCGCCGCCGATGATGGCGACCTTCTGGTCAAACTTCTCATGCGTGCAGGAATTCATGGGCGGCACGTAGCGGTGCTCGGCCTTCATGTCCTGCTCGGCAATGAACTTCTTGATCTCGTCGATGGCCAGCGGCTCGTCGACGGTGCCGCGGGTGCAGGCATCCTCGCAGTACTTTCTGCAGATGCTACCGCAGACAGCCGGGAACGGGTTATCCTTCTTGATGAGCTTGAGCGCGTCGGCATAGCGGCCGTCGCCCGCCATCTTGATGTAGCCCTGGATGGCGATGTGTGCCGGGCAGGCAGCCTTGCAGGGCGCCGTGCCGGTCGGCCAGGTCTGGATGCATCCGTTCTCGTTGCGGTAATTCTTGTTCCAGTGATCCTCGCCCCACTTGGTGTCGTCCGGCAGCTCATGGTGCGGATACTGGATGGGGCCTTCCTTCGTGCAGAGCTTCTGACCGAGGCGGACAGCACCAGCCGGGCAGGTCTCTACGCACTTGCCGCAGGCAACGCACTTTTCCGGGTCGCTCTCGGCCACGTAGGCGGAGGCGGACAGGTTCGGCGTGTTGAACAGCTGCGAAGTGCGCAGCGCGTTGCAGACGCCGACGGCGCAGTTGCAGATGCCGAAGATCTTGTTCTCACCGTCGATGTTCGTGATCTGGTGGACATAGCCGCGGTCCTCGGCCTTCTGGAGGATCTCCATGGCCTCTTCATAGGTGATGTCGTGGCCGTGGTTCGTCTCGCGGCAGTAGTCGGCGAAGTCGCCGACGCCGATGCACCACTCGCCTTCCACGTCGCCGGAGCCCTCGCCGCGGATGCGCTGCTGCTTGCGGCAGGAGCACACGGACACGCCGATGTGGCCCTCGTACTTCTTCAGCCAGTGGGACAGGTGCTCGATCGGCAGAGACTTGCTCTCGGCCGGGATGGCCTTTTCGACCGGGATGACGTGCATGCCGATGCCGGCGCCTCCGGGAGGCACCATCTCGGTGATGCCCGCCAGCGGCAGATACGCCATGCGCTCGAAGAAGTCTGCCGTCTCCGGGAACATGTCCGCCTGCTCGGGATTGATCATCATGATCTCGGCACTGCCGGGGACGAACATGTCCAGCACCCAGCGTTTCTCATGGTTCGGGTTCTTGCCGTCGAGGTTCTCCCAATGGAACTCGACCAGACCGCTCTCGCTGATAGCCTGCATCGCTTTTTCCAGATAGGCTCTGTCGAACTGCGGGTTTTTCTTTGCGAGCTGCTCGATCGTGAGCGGCACGCGCTTTTTCATCGTCAGGGCGATATCGAGGATATCGTCCGCCATCTTCTCATCATACTTCACCGCCGTGAACTTCAGGGCGGAGTTGATGCCCAGATACTCCGGGGCATCCGGCGTGATCTTGTCCTTGCCGAGCAGGACCGTTGCGCGATCCGTGATTTCTTTGCCGAGCTTTGCAATTTTCTCGTCTTTTGTCATGTTCTCGCTTCCTTCTCTGATAGTTTACATCCAAATAACGACGGGCCGTTCGGACACTTGAACAGCTTCCAGCGTCGCCATGTTAATTTATTAACCCTGCAATGTCAAGGCCTCCAGGGCATTTTTGAAACAAGTCACAAAAAAGTTGTAAAAGAATTGCGAATAAAATCTTATGTGTGTTGAATCACAGAAACAAAAGTCGTATAATGTTTGAAGAAAGCAAACATTTTTCGTCAGGGGTGTTTGAAGTGCAAGATTCTTCCTGGAAATTCAAAGAGGAAGTCGCGGAAACAGCCATTTCCCTCTTTAAGCGCGACGGATATAACAACGTGACCGTCAACGACATCTGCAAGGCATGCGGTATCTCCCGCTCCGTCTTTTACTCCTCTTTCAACGGCAAACGCAGCATCCTCGAATACATGGTGGAAAAACCGCAGCACAATGACGACAAGAGCTTCATGAAGTTTGCGCACGCAGATAATGACTTTGAGCGCATCTGGCAGCTGTTCGACCGGTTCATCACGATCGCTTACGACTTCGGCCCGGAACTGACGAGCACACTCTTCATCATGCAGTTCGAGTCGCCCGAAGGCATCCGCACGGCCATCCATGCGCTGGACGATCTGTTTGCAACGCTGGCCAATAACTGCGCCAAGGCGGGCATTATCGACACGGAAGAGCCGCCGGATCTGCTGTCGCGCATCGCGACGGATCTGGTCTGCCATGAGCTCTATGTCTGGTGCAGTCAAAAGGGCAACTTCTCGCTGCGCGCACGTGCGCGGCAGTATGCCGAGGTCGCCTACCACGTCAAACCGGAATACCGCATGCCGGCCGAACAGCGGGATGCTCTGTGACTTGCAGCATACGGCTACCGCCTGAATCTGTGCATGCAATACCATGGCGCTTTCAGTCAGTGACGTAAAATCACGCCGCCACAGGGACTGAACAATCTGCTGCTTGAGGAAATGATACATGAATAAATATGTTTATAAGCTCGGAGAATTCAGCGGCAGTGATTACCTCAAATTCAGAAAGGGAAATTCTGGTGCCAGCAGGAAGTTTCTTCGACAAGATTCACTGTATGTACTGGACAACGCGTTTTACTTTTTCCTGGCAAGCGCATTTCAAAAAGTCTCTGTGTCATTCGATATGTTTGAAGATACTAGTGTTACAAGAGGAGAATGGTGAAAAATGATGCAGCTGAACATTCCAGAAACCGTTCTCCCCGAATTTGTAAGTGATGCTAAGGAAACGATATCTGCTATAGACCGTTGGGTCACAGAAGAAATCGGAGAGAACGAAGAATTCATTGTCATTGGCGTATAACAAAAAAGAGCTATCTGATTTCAAATGAAGTCAGATAGCTCTTTTCTTATGAATCATAAAATTCTGTTGCCAAATCGCTGCCGCGAGGGGCTTCAAGGCTTAAAAAGTCCAGTATTTACAGGCTTTTTTCGACCTCTGGAATTATTCCCACTCGACAAATACTAATCAATTTTGTTTAGCAATTATTCTCTGTCGTATTCATAGTTCTTTTGATTATTTGATGTATCCATATTATCCTGCCTATATGAGCTAATGTTATCATTTTGTTATCGCTGTTGATAACATATACCTCTTTTAGCGTGGATAATAGTATATAAATTTTTGTGTAATTCTTACGCAGGGATTAAATCACTTCAAAGTCTCTCATTCTGACACATTCTCTATTCCCAATGATTGTGCAAATGTCTTTGCTTCGTTAAGCAATTTCCTGCGGACTAATTTGTTATTCCCATCAACATGTTCAGACTTAAACCATCTCTTTTCCCTTTTAAACACTCCATTAACCTGATCTTTAGTTGCTGATTCGCCAAAAATGTCCGTCATAAGGCAAAGAACATCTGTTGTTGTAAACCATTCGCCTTTACCCTCGTTAGTTATGATATAAAGAATGAGCATCATCTTTTCTTTGAAATCTTTAAGAGATTTCACTTCTGGATACTGTTCTAAGTTCAAATCGTCACAGTTGATTGTAGCATATGGAGAATCCACCTTTTGATGCTGTTTTCGAGGTTTAGATGACATTTTCTTTTCTTTAGTTTCTGCGGGATGCATATTTTTAATAGCTTCTTCTCCTTCTAAAGTTAAAACATATATTTTGGGAGTTGATCCTTTTGCAGAAACATCTTCCATAATTAATCCTTTTTTTACCAACTCGCTTAATGACATACTTAGATTATTTGGCAAAGGTTTTTTGGCTTCGGAATATAGATCTTTAAGAGTAGCAGAGGAAAATGATGAAATACCATTTCGCTTCTCATTAAAATAAACAGCACAGATAATAAAGTCATAGTGTGCATCTGCTCCTTTTGACTTCACGAAAGAAGCAAGGCTCATCCTTGAAAAATCTGTTGTTGAATTTTCCACAGCTTGCTCTGGCAAAGCAGCTGTATTAGTTGTTGTCAAAACAGCTGGTTGCTGTGAATCTTGAGTCTCTATGTATTGAGCACTTCGTGCCACACTACGAGTGCGTACTATTGCGTCAATAGCGGCTGGCAAAAGAGTATTGTTGAAAATACTTCTTTCCCTTTCAACCAAATCAGCAGAACCTTCTGCTTCAAATTTAATCTCACCGATTTCAAATTTTACACGAATTTCTGATTTTTCTTCCATTAAGTTATTAACCCCGCTTTGCTGTATAATTCTTCGAGCATAACTCGATAATTTAGTTTAATATCATCTATGTCTTTTTTTCCAGCTGTATATGTTATGTTATGTGCAGAAAAATTGCCAACCATACGGAATGTGTCGAACTCACTTTTAATACGTGAGATTTTTAATATTTGATTGTTTTTAGCATTCTTAACTATGCCATCAAGCATAATATACCCTTTTCCCGTGGAGTCCTTTATCTGATCATCTATTCCATAATTTTGATATGACAGGACAAGTAAAACCTCAAACAATCTTCGCATTAAAACTGCCGCCGCATCGTAACAATTATTTGCATAGGAGTGATTTATTTGATAAATTAACTGATCTAAATATTTCCGCTTTCCTACAAATTTTTGTTCATCAATTAATTCACTATCTGAGTCAATAGTAATGTTATCTTCCCATAAAACTGCATATTCTTTTTCCGTGCTTTGTAAAATCGCTGGAATAAACTCTATTGTGGCAGTCTTTCCCTTGGAGTTAACAAATGCCTTTTCTTTTCCCTTAGTTAAATTAGTCTTTAATCTTGAACTATTGGGAACATTAAACCCACACTGCACGAATAAATTAGAAATTAACGGCATTGAAAAAAGTGATTCGTCAGTTTCTTTATAATGAAAGAAACAAAGGAGTTTTGCTTTCTCACTCTCACTTCTATCAGCTAATTTTGTTTTTTCAATAAAATCAAGTATCTTCATTCTAAAATAGTCCTCTACATTATTTTCTCGGTCCTAAGAACTTGTCTCCATTCAAATGAATCATATGATCCGGCATATCTGCAATCCAAACCTCTGTTTCCCAAGCAAGCGTTTCAGAAAACTTCTTAAAAGTCTTAAAGTCAAGAAATGCAGTTACATAAATTTTACCCGCTGTAACGCCTTCTGTCATTTCTTCAATCTCTTTAATCCTCTTAGGTTCCATCGGCCCGACAGAAGTAACAGACTCGATAAAATAAAGCCAATTCTTTTCTTCAGAGTAAAGGACTACATCTGGCATTTTATCGTGAAGTGTAATTGCAAATCCCAGTTCTTGAAGCCTCTCTACATTCTTAACCAAATCTTTTTCCGTGGTATCCCCTACATAAAGGCACTCGGTATTCGGTGCAAATCGAGGTGCAAATTCCTCAATAATAGCCTTTTGTAGTTGATTATGCTTTCCAGGCGAAAAAGTAAAGTTCTCTCCATTAATCCGCACAGGCATTTTTCTCATTGTACGCTTAGACGCATACAAATCAATCAGTGTTTCATGAGATTGCAAAAATTTCTGTTTTTCTGATTCCCAATGTTCTGTTCCAAAACAGCGAATAAGCGAGAGCATTTCATCAGTCAGACGATAGCGATAGTTCGGGCTATTGGTCGCTTTTCCATTATCCTCAATAAACGCAGCATTCCTAAAATGGTGCATAGCTTGCTTTCGAAAAGTCTCTCGGCTATTTTCCGCATAGGCAACGCCATAGTTTTCCTTCGTATACGCTATAACATCGTGAATGCGAATCCAACCATTTATGGCACTCGACCATTCATCATCTTCCTTTATATCTGCCATAGCCAAAAGAACATAACAGCACAAATCCGCCTGCTGCTTAGCTGGCACTTGCAATTCTTTCAGTATCTCTCTTGCTTCCTCGATTTTGCTCATAAATGAAACTCCTTAAAATTTGGTCGCATCTCGCTTCTGTCATATCACGAGATTTAATCAGCGCTTTGCCCATTTGCTCTATGCTTTCCAAAGGCGGTACAGGCATAGAATTGATCTCTGTCGAATTGACTTGAGTTGAACCGTTTAGGATTCTATAGTAACAATCATAAAGGGTTGAATTAAATAATACATATAGCCCATAAACAATGCATTCCGATAGTTCTTTTAGACCGCCAATGAAATTAATTTTGTTTTGAGTGCTGATTTTCGAATAGTCAGGGTATTTCCTTGCAAGATATACACCACACTGTAACCGCCGATGTTCTTCTTTAGCCGTAAATCTTTTTACAAAAAGATAATTTGCATTCGGTTGCAACAGACTTGCCTGATTAGTAACGATATACTCGTGTTCTTTGCCAATAGGAAATACAACTTTCCCGTCTTGTATATGCTGTGAGTAGAACAACGGTACTGCCTGGTCTTCTGGCACATTGCGCAAAACTTCTCTGTTTCTAAAATCAACAGTCAAGCCCGTTTTCATTTTTAATCCAATGCTCGGCAATGTATTTGTCCACCTATTCAGCAGTTCGAGTGTCTCTACCTCTTGTTCATTCGTAACCAAATAAACATACTTATCTTCTCCTGAAACAACAGTGTTGTAAACTGCTTCAAAAGTTGTTTTATTTGAAAAATCCTTGTTACTCTGTGTTGTTGTAATAACAATATTCTCTGGAATGGTCGTTGCTTTTCTGACTTTTATAATCATAGTTTCCTGCAAGACGCTCTCATTTTCGAACACCTTATCACGACTAACAAACAAGTGAATATGTTCTAAAACTCCGTTTTTCAAGAATTTCTGGCGAAATTTTTTGAAATATGCTCCCGAAGTCCAAGAGCGAGGAATGATATATACTAATTCGCCATTTGGACACAAATCAAACATTCCCATAGCAGCAAAAAGAAAATACAGATTGGGTGCACCATAACAAATATCAGGCATTGCTTTAGCCTCTGGAGCGTCTTTTGCTATCTTCATATAAGGCGGATTACCGATTACCATATCGTATTTAAGAGGATTGGGCTCAGCCCCAAGCATTCCATTGTACTCTAACACTTGACTCAAAATATAGTTATCTTCTCGTATTTCATAGTCAACTCTTAATGTAGAATACTGACAAACCCACTGAAGATTTGCTCTCAACAACTCAATGATTTGAGGATCGTTTTCATAACATACCAAGTGTATATACCGTAGCTGCGGTGTCTTTTGTAATTTTTCAATTAGCGCAACAGACAATATGCCAGAGCCAGCGCCGGCGTCAAGAATATGAAGCTGCTCTTTATTTACAGGCACTTCAAATAACTCAGCCATAAATACAGCAGTTTCTTTGCTTGTAAAAAACTGTCCGTATTTTTTTCGCTGAGACTTCGGCATCTGTTCAATATATTTCTTCGTAGTTTCAAGGGCAAAATCAAGCAGGCTCATTTTCTATAAACTCCATTACATCACCAATATCACAGGCCAACACAGAACATATCTTACACAAACTTTCCAGTGACACAAATTCATTGCGGCTCATTTTAGCAAGAACATTAAAGCTGACTCCTGCCGCATTCTTCAAATCAGTTCGATTCATTTTCTCATCAATTAGCAGTTTCCATAGTTTATCATAACTAACAGTCATTTCATTACCCCATTCGTAAGGATAAGTATATTATAGCACAAATCAAACGAAAATTCAAGTTTAACTCACGCTTATATGAGTAGTTCTCAAATTAAATCAAAAAAATAGCGGGATGGCAAGTCACCATCCCGCTATTGCATTAACTGTAGATTAGTTCTGCATTTACAATCTCCGCCACTCTATTGCGAATGTTGTTCATCCTGCAAACCCATTCCATTTGATTTTCTGCCTTTAGCTGCTCGGTCACACCCTCACGCTCCGTCATTTGTTCTACCAGCCGAAGAAACATATCTTCAGCCTGCTTGTCGATATCCGCAAGATAACTGTCCAGCTTGCCGCTTGTGAGCAGGTTGGTGTAAAGCACCTTGCGGTGCTGTTTGAGATAGCGCAGATGCCGCTGTCCCCATACTCCAATAGGCTTGTTTTCTTTTTCAGTGGGTAAGGACAGACAGGGGAGAAGATAATCTCCCTGCCGTACATAAGCGCCGCCCACTTCTTCAAAAATCGTCTTTGCCATTGTTTTTTCCTACCTTTCGTAATCTTTATTTTTAGAGCGTTTTCCACGCTCCGGTGACTGTTGTTCACGAGCCGAAATCGGCTCATAATAAATACTTTTTTCCTGCTTTTTGAATTTTTCAAGAATACCGCTGATAAACTCCTTGACCTTTTGCGGCGCAATCTTTAACGCCTCAAGGTACGGTCTGCACTTTTCGGTCAATTCCCGCAGCGCAGTTCTTAGCTTTGAAATCTCGCTTTGCAGCGACCATATTTGACGGGACAGTCTACCATTTTCCTCTCTCAATCGCTGCGCTTCAGATTCCGCCGAGTAACTGCGCTTTGCCAGCGTTGTCAGCTTTTCGTAGTCCTCAGCCGATACCGTGTATTTGCCCGTGAAGGACTTTTTGCCGGAGCTATCAATCTCCGCAAAGGTCATAAACGCCTTGTGATTATCGTTATAGCGGGCTTGCTCAGCAACAATTCTCTGTTCAATATCTGCCAGCCTTTTTTCGTCCTGCTGGATTTTATACCCCAGCGAAGTCAGGTTTTCTGCAGTACTGCCTCGCTCGCCACGGTCAAAGCCCTCAAATCCTGCGTCCTTCATATATTCGTAAAATTTATCCTGTAAAATGCTGTACGAGGTGTGATAGACAGGTTTCCCGTTGCTATTCAATATGGGATTCCCGTTTTCGTCCAGCGCTTTTTCCGATTTCCATTTCTTTGAATGGCTGACCTGATGAATTACCTCTTTCACTGTTCCCACCAGCGCCGGATCTTTACAGCGCTTCGACCAGCGCACCTCTTTGTCCACTACAGGCAGCGCCATAATGTGCAGATGATAGTGATAAACCGGCTTTCCGTACTTTTCGGTCATAGCGATATTCAGTTCGTCAGCGTGCATAACTGCGGAAATAATATTGTCTTTCCCATATAACTTCTCTGCAAAATGGAACGCTTCTTCATAGAAACGGCAGGCGAAATCATAACCGCCGTTTTTCTCGAAGTAGTCGGTATTCACATCCAATATCATCTCATTAAAGACCGTTGCATCCGCTTTCAGCCCCTTTAAGGATACCGTTCCGTCGGCAATCAGCCTGTCCAGATGTTCGTTGTAGGTCAGCTCGCCGCAGCTTTGAAAGTGAACATTCATCGGCGTGCGGGACAGATCAACATTCATATTTTCATAGCTTTCATTTTTTCTCTCGATGTGCCGTTCAAACTTTCCGACGCTCTCTCTCGTTCGCTTTTCCACACGGGCAACACTGAAATCTCCATTCGGCATTCGTATCCCTCCCTTCGTTTTGCGATACTGTGGGGCAGCACAGTTACGCACCTTTTTCAAAGTGCGTAACCCACTATGACACTTTCAACCTGACGGTTGCAAAGATGTCGTGGGCTCTCCGAGGGGCAAGGGCTGTCCTTTGAAAAGGACACCCTTGCAACCCCGTCTAAACTTTATTACTTCCCGAAAAAGGAACATTGCAAGGTTGCAGGTGTGCCAGCTTTTGCAATGTTGCAACCTTGAAAAGCTTCACTCTGTTTTTTCGGGAAGCTGCCAGTACCACTGATTGCCTTCTTTAACCGATTGAACATTCAGCGCTTTCTTCGCCTCGTCCAGCACACGCTTGGAGA
>ERZ772885.1913-NODE-1913-length-11520-cov-2.510423_pt1 | contig 11520 bp, 9 predicted proteins | sample MGYA00580580_ERZ772885 | MGnify/ENA primary metagenome ERZ772885 (study PRJEB29015, sample SAMEA2737673) | human gut metagenome | biome: human gut; feature: human-associated habitat; material: faeces | place: China | collected 2012 ...
AATAACAACTAATTTTTGTGCGTCTGGATAATAGGCACATTCCACATGCAGATTATCTGTAATGCATTCTGCCTGTTCTTCCCGTCCAGCCTCTAATATCAGTTGCAACAATAATCTGGTACTTTCCTCTGAAAAAGCAAATCCCGTCATATAAATTCCACTTCCTTTTCCAAACTGGTGTCTGGTAATACCCGGATACCCACCTGCAGCCTCTGCCAATACCTCTGTTTTTTTATCTGTCAGGTATATATGTTCCATTACTGGCCATTCCAGTATATCTAATATATGATTTTGTGGTGCTTTTACTTCATACTCCCATTTTCCATGACATACCCTTGCCCCATTATCTTCATCTACGCCCAGTACCTGTGCCAATCTGAAAAACGTATCATATCCACTGGTTGCTGATGGCTCGCCAATTCCAATAAAACAGCCCCCTTCATATACCCACTTTGTAATTGCCTCAACAACTTTCACGTCTTTCCAGTTATCACCGCCACTCCATGCGTCACCCGCTTTTCCTGCATTAATAATGACTTTGTATCTGGATAAATCTCCGCTTCTGGCTGTCTCAAAATCAATAAAATCAACATCCACAGGCAAACCTGAAAGCGCCTCATTTATATGAATCAAATTATGCATATATGTTTCATGAAAATGTCCAGACAAAGTCCATGAACGCAATTTGCCCCAACAATGTAAAACCGCTACTTTGGTTTTCAAGGTCCAAGGCTTTCCTTTTTCATGAAAAGACTTCAACATGCGAAATTCATCTGCAACTTTTTCAATGTAATCGCAAAAATCCGGATAATTCTCCGTAAGATGTAAATATCCGCCTAATCCAATTCTTTGAATCGGTTCACGCAACAATGCACGCCTTACATTTCTCCAATACTGCATTGCATCCCTTGTAGGATTTCCTCCCTCTGCAAATGTAGGAGCTCCTCCAAGCCCCACCGGGAAAAGATAAGGATGAAGCCTGAGTTCATGAACTTCTGTATCTACACCTGCACAAAGTCGTGCTTCATACCCCGAAAATACGCATTTAATAATCCCATCAAAACCAAATTCATAAAATCTGTCATTATATGGTTCAATTCCAACCCAGCTGTCATCGTAAAATACGTAAGCCTTTTTTCCATATTCATGCACAATATCTATTAGTTTTTTTCCAAATGAAATTACAAAATCATTAATAAATTCCATCCAGTCTTTTTTTGCTTTTGTTGGCGGCATATGGGTTACCCGATATTTCCCCTGATTCACAAAATCCTCTGCGGTAAGTGCATATCCATATTTCTGTTCGAAATTGTGTAAAGCAAGAGGACTCACTGTAAAATCGTAGGAGCCCCAGTCTGTAAATAAATTTCGTTTTCTGGCATCGCTTCCCCAAATCCAGACAAAATTATAAAACATAGAGGTAAAACGAACCACTGTAGTTGCAGGATGTTCTTCGCACCATTCTTTCATCCAATTAATTAAATAAACCTGTGTTTCAGCGTATACAGGATCTATCGGTATAAGATGCTCTTTATCCCAGTTATTGGTAATATGATTATACATGGAAATTTCTTCCCAAATTCGATATGCCAGAAAACTGACTGTATATTTGTGCCATAATACACAGTTTTCAATCCTGACAACACCTTTTTTCTTATCATAACTCCAGTTTTCTTTATTTACTTCCTTGTCAGTTGTGCGGTCATACACCTGCCAGTACCCCAAAGCTTCTGCACTGTCATTAATTTTAAACTGCTCCTGAAAAAACTCTTTTAAGAGCTCTAGTTCCAGACAATGCTCAACTGCAGTTTTCGGTTCTGTGACAAGAAAAGTCTGCTGCAATTTATCCAAATTTTCCATAGCCCAGGGATTATGACCGCGGATAATACAAATAGTAGAATAAATACCATATCCTGCCTCCGTTATCTCCGGAGACAGTTCTGTCCCATCAGAATCCCTTATTACATCTGCTCCCCATTTTTTTGCAAGTTCTAAGGTCAATTTTTCATAACCAGCCTCACCAGGCAAGGTAAAGCCACCTTTATTTTCTAACTCAGTCATAATTTTTGCCCTCTTTCAAGTAGTAGTACAAAGCCCAGTCCTGATCATTCGCCCATGGATCCGCATACTGGCATCTTACCTTATTAACCATAAAAGGATATACATATGCGCAGCTTGCACTTCCGTCACCATTTATCATACTTAGTACACCTCGCAATGAATTTTCCGCCTTTACACCATATGATCTCTCACCGGTTATTTTTTCATATTCCCGAAAAGCAACACCACTTAAAGAACTCCAGTAATGTGGAAATGTATCTCCAAGATTTTTGTACTTTCCAAACCAATATCCATCCCAATGACGAACCGCATTTTCATACATATGAAAATCTGGCTGATGTCCATTAAACAGCACCAGTACAGCTAATTGTTTCTTTCCTTCTTCCAGATATAATATTTTTCCTGTAAGTTCGTATAACTGAAAAAGATAATTTACTGCAGGGGCAACAATACTCTGCTCATATTTTACTTCATGCGGTGGATAACATAATCCGTTTTTTATAAGCATTTTGCCATGTGTTTCATAGTATCTCAGAAGTTCCTCTGCCTCTCTTTCCATACCACCCGATTTCAATAAATTCACAGATTCCAGCATAGGGATTCCAATTGCATAGAATGAAGCTCCGTCTTGTGCATAATAAGATTTCATAATTTTATACATATTTTTAAGATCAGCAACCTCATTATACAATCTGTATCTTTCCATAAAAAAAATTGCAAGCCATGGATAATTGTACAAACGGTTCCAGGTATTATCTCTTCCTGCATCATTGTATACAATACCTGTATTCTCATCGTAGAGCTCTCTGTATATGTATTCGGTATATTTCTGCAGTGCTTTTTCCACTTTCATATCTTTATTTTTCTGCAGCCAGAGCGCCAGAAGTGCCCCCATTCCCACTCTTTCCCTGCCACCGTTATGATCGTATTCTTTTTCATAAACCAATCGCTTATCTTCATTATCATAAGTAAGAAATGCACCATCCAAAAGGCTTCCACTGCAAAAATACTGCTGTTTTTCAACAATAAATCTGCATCTTTTTTCTGCAAGCTTCTCCACCCTTGGTAATACCAGAATAACCGCAGATGTACTGTATTCTCCTCTCTTTATGAAGAACTCTTTTTCACCCTGACTTACAGAATCCATTTTAATTTTATAATCTATGCAATTACCGTTTTCTGTTTTTTTAGTTGAAATTTTTTCACCTGCAAGAGTGACTTCGATTTCTTTTTCATGCCAGATATCTTTATCTGCTTTTATATGAAAACTTAAGTTCTCGCCCTCAAAATAAATTCCATGTTCCAACTGTATCAACAGCTGTCCTTCCTGATGAAGCAATTTCTCTTCAAAATCCCTTTGATCGTCATACCAGAAAAGATCCCATTGAATCACGGTTCTTTCTTCTGGTTTTAAGTTGTTTATTTTAGGATTTAATATAATAGTTCCGCGATCATTGCTGAGTTCTTTTTCATTTCTTATAATGCTATAGCCTTCTATTTTGCCTTCTTTCAGAACCAACCCAAGATTTGGTTTTTCTCCTCCCATTCTGATCCCGGCAATATAACTCTGACTTTCACCGCAACGGATGTGTGCATGACAGCGCTCTCTCATACAGATTTCAGCAGCCGTATAATTATCAGGAAACGGTACCGCAATACCAATTTCACCTTTTTTGTGAAAATACTCCCGATCCCGATTATTCACAAAAATATATTTTTCAGTTATCTTTCCTTTTGTAGATACCGTTCTTTCTATTCTACCTGTAATTCCGTCTGGAAGAAACATTTCTCCCCATTTTTTACCTGTGGCAACCCAGTTCATTTTATATTTGTCATTTTTGTTTACAATGCTTTCCAACTGATGATTTTCATTCTCTTTAACAATAAATTCCATACCTAATCCTCCATATATCATCCTTTTACAGATCCCGCCATTACACCACTGATAATATATTTCTGCATAAATATATAGAAAACCAGCAGAGGCAATATACCTAATACCATCATTGGAAACAGACTAGTCCAGTCTGTAGAAAACTGACCGATATTGCGATATACTTCCTGTAAAATAACATCTTTTTCTCTTTTCTGTATAAAATACAACGGTCCCATAAAATCATTCCATACATTTAAAGTATTTAAAATTACGATTGTAGCAATCATCGGCTTCAGCAATGGAAGCACAATTGTACCAAAAATTCTGAATACTCCTGCACCATCAATTCTGGCAGCTTCTTCCAGTTCTATAGGAACTGAAGAAATGGAATTTTTCATTAAAAAAGTAGCAAATGGAATATTGATAGCAATATCAATAAAAATAACTGCTGTCAGCGTATTCATTAAATCCAGGCTTCTTACCAGCTTGTACAGACCAAGAACTGCCATCTGGTATGGAAACATCATTCCGGAAAGAATTACCAGAAAAATAATTTTTGTAATTTTACTTTTCTCTTTGCGGTTTAAAACATATCCACACATAGTACTGCACATTACAATGCCAAATACAGCACATATTGTAATAAAAAGAGTATTTCCAAATGCTCTTGGATACTGCATTTTTTCAAATGCATTGATATATGGTGTAATATCCCAGAAAGACGGAAGTGCCATCGGCTTTGCAGCCGCTTCAGTTCCTGACTTAAACGTAGTAACAAGCAGATAATAAATAGGAGTTAAAACAATAAATGTGATAATTAGCAAATAAACATGCTTCAAAATCTCCATAATATTTTTTTTCGTTTTCATCAGTTTAAATACTCCTCCCATTTTTTAAATATTCCAAGCATTACAGCGGAAACAACCATTGTCATCAACAGAAATACAATTCCAAAAGCTGATGCATAACCGAAATTTCCATCTGAAAATTTTGAGTACATTAATGTCAGAATAGTTTCTGTCTGATGTGCCGGACCTCCGTTTGTAGTTGACAAGACAAGATCAAATACTTTCAGTCCTGAGATCGTGCTTGTTACAAAATTAATTTTTATGGCAGGTGCAAGCCCTGGTAATGTAATATGCCAAAACTGCTGCCAACTGTTAGCTCCATCCACAGAAGCAGCTTCATAAAGATCTCCACTAATACTTTGCAAACTTCCTATGTAAATTACCATAGACCATCCAAACCACTGCCACACTGAAATTGCAATTATGGAAAATATAGCGATTTTTCCATTTCCGAGAAAGTTGATTTTTTCAAATCCTAGTTTCAAAAGCACCTGGTTTATCAAACCATAATCACTTGCAGACAGGATATATTTCCAAAGATATCCAACAACCAAGGTGCTTAATACTGCGGGTGCAAAAAAGATTCCTCGGTAAATTGTTCTTCCTCTTAATTTGGAATTCAGAAGCACTGATACAGGAAGAGAAATTAAACTTTGAATGGATACTGTAAGGATTGCAAATACCAGGGTATTCTTTAATCCTTTCAAAATAATTCCATCTGCCAAAAGCTGTTTATAATTTTTCAATCCTGAAAAAACGATATCCGGCGAAAAATTAGTCCAGTTATAAAAACTGTATTTTGTAGTAAAAATAAGCGGAATGATAAAAAACACAGAAAATATAGAAACCGCAGGTATTGCCATGAAAATATATGGCAGATTTCGTTTTACATGATTGGCATTCATACTTTCCTTGCCCTCCTTCTTTTTATGTTTCTATTATAAATTTGATCTTTTTCTCTATAAATCAAAAAAAATTTATATGACTATCGTTTTTTTTATATTCCATTTACTTTTGTTGATTCTATTGATAACATTAACCTCTATTGCGCAAAAACCGATCCTGCAAAAAGCTCATTTGCTAAATGCAGGATCGGTTTAATAAATTATGGATAATTTTAAATTTGTTAAATGATTACAATTTACTCATATCTGATTGAGTCAGCTTTTGTATCAATAGCTTTCACAAGATCGTCTCCACTGATATCTCCGGAAATAACACCCTGAAGCTGAGCAGTAAACTCATCAAACAAGGACTGACTTGGAAGATTTACACTCCATCTGTCAGATGGGAATGCAATATTTCCATTGTTAATAATATCTGCAACATATTCATACTCTTCCGGCATCTGAGCCTCAGCTTTGTCTAGCATATCGCAAATCTCGGTCTGGTTTGTATTCCCATTCAAGACCTTAACATAGGTAGCACTTCCGGGATTGGCTCCGATAAAATCAGCAATTGCTGTACGGTTGTGTTCGATGGAATTTTTTAGTTCCCACCAACGCCAAGAACGGATGCACTGAGTCAGCGACATTCCATCCACTGCTTCCCAGTAATCGCCGCTTTTTTCGACGGCACTGTACTCTTCAATAGGATTCATTCCACCATCTTGGAGTGCTTCATCAATCATTTCAAGAATCTGGAACGGATAGAGTTTTCCATCAACCTCAACTTCTGCATAATCTAGGTCATCGTATACCTCAAAGAGAGTGGCTTCTTCGTCACTATCAAAGGAAAAATCATCATCCTCGACTAATTCCTTCACGAGCTGCGTTTTTCCACTGATGTCAAAGACTTCATGCGTCTGTTTGTTTACTTTGCAGGGCAAAGTGTGAATACCATCGGAAAAGTGATACTTAACCATTGCATTAACGATATTAGAATTATTAACCATTTTGTCTGTTCTCCTTAATTTTTTATTTTTTTCACCATTGCGTTTTAATCAAAAGCGTGAAGAAGCAAATACTCCTTCTTTTTGACTGTGTTTGGATTCATATAATTGCATCAAATCTTGGCGCACGGTAACGGGTCTTATGATAGCGTCTTGAACGGCGGTTTTGCCTGCGCGTGGAAAGCAAATCTACCACATCACTCCGAAGAGGGTAAAAATCCTTCCCCAAGGTTATAAACGGCTTGATACAGCCACACCTGTCGGCTTTACCTCAGCTTTACGTGATGTGTTGTTGTCTTAGAGCGCACGGCTAGGATTTACACCGTACGGTAACTGTCTATTCGCTTATAACGGGGCACAACCTAATGTGCAAAGGGTAGTCAACATATCCTTGCGGACACTTCTAAAGCACGGACTTGCCGGAGCAAGCCCGCGACTTTAGTCGTGGGTTTTTGACGTGTGTATCTACGCTCTGGACGAATTTCTTTGCCTTAATTATACCACATTGCGGGTGCTTTTTCCATACAGGAAAGGCAAAGGGCAAACTGCAAATGAGCTGAGGAATTTGGTCCATCTTATTCCCAAAAAGTTGGAAGTACGGACACTTTTGGGAATTAAGTTACAGAAAATACGGACAAAAACTGCATCTCCTCCGAAAATTGCGTAGCTGCCGGAACTCAGGGGCGCGGGGAAGGTCAAAGCGTAGCTGCCGAAGCGTAGCCGCGTACAAAACGAGCCTGATTTTGAGAAAAAACTTGCAAAAAAGTGCGATTTGTGGTATAATACACTATAGAAGGCAGGCGGTATAGACTCGACGGTGCCATCGATGATGGCCTTGCAAGCCGGTGCGGAGTAAACACCAAAACCTTCGACCCGTCAATGACGGTTGCGGCACTTAGATGTGCTGCGCTGCAGAGATGCAGCTTCCTTCTTTCTATCAAAGTGAGAACCCCTTGTTCCGGTCATTCGGTGCAAGGGGATTTCTTTTTGCTTTTTTGCTTGCGTGTTTGTGCGAATTGCATAGAATAAGAATTGTACAAGCGGAAATGGGTCTGGCGGGTTCTCGAACCTCTTTCTCTTTCCCGCTGAATAGAAAGCCTTCCTTTCTAAGTGTGATTTTTTGCATGCACCATCTTGTCTGCCCGCTTGTACATCCTATTCTGCCGGTCACCGCCTTTGGCTGGCAGTTTTTATACCGTGGCTGCGTGTTCGTGGTCACGGTTTTTCTTTTGGTTATTTCGCAAGCCTCGCTGCGATAGGGACGACCATCCCCACATGACATGCGGCGGGTTGCGGGGGACTACACCCCGGATAATAGCGTTCAGAACGGAAACGACACTGAAATCGGAGGAGCACACTATGGGTTGAATACTGCGAAAAATATATCATGGAATAAAGCCACTAAGCGCGAGGAGAATATGCAACCGATAATCAAAATTAACGCCTGGTATACGCTGGTGACAGGCAAAAGCGAGGTCATCAACGCATCGTGGTGCAAGCAGCAGCTTGCCAGGATTCTGAAGAAAAGTACCGATGCAATCATCCTGTTCGATGTTACCGGCAGCTATGCAGCGCTTGTTTTAGACCACGACAGGCTCATCCCCGGACAAGTGCCGATGGCGGTCAAGCAATATAAATCTACTCCGAAAGGTTTTGCCCTTGCGCATACCGTTAAGGTCGATGTCGAGAATGCGCAGGAACCCCGGCTTCTGGTTTTCGATGTTAGCCGCGTGATGGCGGTCTCGTGGAAGAAAGGCATTGCCGCTATTACGAAAATTCTGAAAGTCTGGATGATGTGCGGCGAACCGCAAGCAGAACCAATCTGGCTGTTCCTGAACATCGACCCGTATGGTTTCGAATTGTCGGACAGTGAGGGATGGGAATGCTTAGAGCGCATTGTAAAGGACAAGAAATTCAAGGTAAAACCTGTCTTCCTCACTAAGGGTAAGACTGAGCGAGAAATCAACGAACACCTGCACATCAAGGCGTAACGGCGGAGGAATCCGCTAACTGTCTTTTCAAAGCGGCCTCCACGGGGCGGACAGTGGGCAACAGCTTTTGCTGGCGAACGGCTTTCAAATCAAAACAAAGAATAATCATAAATCACGGAGGAAATACTATGACTAACGAGCAGCTGAGAATCGCATTGGTTGCAAACGCCGTTACCCGTTCGAACCGTATCGGTTTCGACTTTCAGGACCCGGCAGGCAAGACTCTTGACGAGTACACGAAAGAAGCCATGATGCAGTGTGTTCGTGTCGCGCAGAAGATGCGTCAGCCGGGCCTTGATAAGGAGTTGGCGGGACAGGTTTTTCCCATCTACACTATCGGGAACTGGGCGCGAGAGAAGGTCGTCTATGACTTCGACAAGGATTTTCAGGAACTGCTGATGGATACGGACGACATCGTCATCCACCACGAGATTCTCGAACGCCTCGCATTCAAGGACTTCTATCTGCCGCTGTATGACAGCAAGGATTACTGCGGTATGTTCGTACATATCGAGTTCGAGCCCAAGACCAAGGATACCTTCATCGGCATCGTGTTGGTCGGTGGCGTTGCGAATGAGAAGGAGAACTATGCGTTCCTGTCTCTGCCCGCCTGGATTAAGGAGGGACAGACGTTGACGGAAGCGACTCGAAGCACAAAGCAGTATATTGAGAAAGCTGCGAATCAGCGCTCTACCACCGATGTGGCGGTCCCCGATACGATGGAGGAAATTCCTCCCGTCTACAACGAGGGCACGCCGTATGTTCGCCTTGCGATGCTCTGCGCCTACTACCTCGCGAGCAAGGGCTCTGATGTACACCTCAATCCTATCAAGAAAGAAGACCGCCAGCCGTTTGTGTTCAAGGGCAAGGCACAGAGGGTCAATGTCAAGGTCTTTACGGTAGGAGACCATGTGGCAGAGAAGTACAAGAATGAGGGGGGCGGGAAAGCACCGCGCTGGCGTCACTACTGGGGCGGGAACGGCCGCGAACGCCGTGAGTGCAAGTTCTCGTTCTGAACAAACAACGGGTGACTGCGATGGATATTGTCAATGTCTGTACGGCGGGACTGATGCTGTCGTCGGCTGCGCTGTTTGCGGGAAACGCTGTGTACGATTATAAGTTCGGGAAGAAAACGACGGCGGCTATCCGGCAATTTGAGAGCGGGAAGCCGTCTTCTGTCATCGACGATGTGTTGAATCAGACTCTTCTCGTAATTGCGATTTGTACCGGAATTGCGTTTGTTTTCGAGGAGCTCGCCTTACGCCTTCAAAGCATCGAAGATGTGCAGGCGCAGTACATGGTGCAGTTCAGCCTTAATGTCTTTATACTGGTCAGCGTTCAGGCTATGATGTCTATCGCGTTCCTTCTTACTGCGTCCACCGTGGCGATGTTCAGGCTCAAGCGGAGAGGACTGACGAAGTTCACCATCATGACATACCTCTGCAAAATCGCAGAAAACCTCGCGGGCGTGTATGTGCTTGTCAAATTGGCTGTCAGCTACTTGCAAGCGATTTGATATCACCTAACATCGAATAAATTTATAACATTGGCTGCGCAGGATAAGTCTTGCCGCTTACAGAAAAAGGAGAACACCATGAGCACTGAGTTGGTCGCCATTGAGCGCATCACGATTCGGAAAGGGGACAGCAACGCGGACGATATCCGCAGCTGCCTCGCACATTATCTGCTTCAGTTTATCAATTCCGCCAGCATTGAATCTCTGTCGATGCATAAGCTGAGCATCAAGGTCGATGGCAAGACGGTATTGTTTGTTCAGGATAAGACCGGCGGCGTGGGTCTGAAAGGTCTTGATACCGACTGGCAGCACACGCCGGAAATGTCCGCAATCCTTGACCGGCTGGTGACGGATGTGGATGTTGAGGTGTTCCTGTCCTATGAGATGATTCACTTTTTCAGCACCGAGAACTTCTACGGCTACAATTTCTGGAGCGGGGTGCTGCAGGAATACGGCTGCGAGGCGGTGCGGTACAAGGGCCTTGAATACTACGATGTGGAGAGCAATGTTGTCATGCTGTCCTTTGATGGCAAGGAACTCTGCGACAATCCCGACTATGTGCCGGAATCGGCGGTTAAGGATATCCATAAATGGTTCTGCTACACCTTCGAGATGTCGCTCGAACCCGATACGCCGTTCAATGCCGCACAGGTAGACAAGATGCTTGCTGCTATCGAGTCCGTGCATGGTGTCTTTGGTCGGGAAGAGGACGATGTTGCGGATGTAGGGGAGGATTACCTGTCCATCTGCACCGGCGTGACGCTGACCGACAAGGAGGTCCCGGCGTTTGCCGCGTTCCTGCAGGCAATGTCAGATGTCGCCAAAGAACTCGACACCACGCTCGACTATACCGCCGAGTTCGTCCCCGTCGGGATGGAAACCTTTGCCGCCATGATGATGGATAACGACAAGGGCAAAATCGTGCCGAGATATTACCGCTACTGATACGCCAAAGCCTCACCTGCAAATGGTGAGGCTCTTTTTTTGTATGGGAGAGGAAAACAATGATTTCCAAGGAACTTTTTTGCAAAACGATTGCCGACATCCAAGAACAAGACCGGAAAATCGCAGCGTTTGACCATGCGCTCGGCAAAATCTGCGACTCGGCAGTAGTGTTCGATGCTGACGAGTCAGCCGCCAGCTTGCGACTTCAGTCATGAGTTAGGCGGCTTTTCTCTTGATGGGAAATGAAGAGCACACCCTGTCTATAGCTTCAAAGCTTAGGCGGGGTTAGCTTGCTTTTGGGATTGAGAATCGGAAAATACAGTCTTCCTGTTCGTTCCGATTCAGATATTGCGTACATGTGCGAATTGCATACAATGGAATTGTAGAATACT
>ERZ772885.1918-NODE-1918-length-11497-cov-4.466702_pt1 | contig 11497 bp, 11 predicted proteins | sample MGYA00580580_ERZ772885 | MGnify/ENA primary metagenome ERZ772885 (study PRJEB29015, sample SAMEA2737673) | human gut metagenome | biome: human gut; feature: human-associated habitat; material: faeces | place: China | collected 2012 ...
TAGGTAGTAATTTATAATGAATAATAAGATTTAATGTAAAGATAATTTTATTGTAACTGTTTATTAGTTACTGAATTTGTTATACGATTTAGCATTTTCGGAAAAAATATTTTTAAAGTTTAATAATATTTAGAATATAAAACAAGTTATTAATAAAATAAGAGATATTACTTTAAAAGGAAAGAATGGAGTAAGGATGATGTGTAAAGTTGCGGCTATTATAGTTTCATATAATCCAGATAGCAATTTGTTTGATAGTATAAATTTATTATTGAATCAAGTTGAAAAAGTGATTATTGTAGATAATGGGTCTAAAGAAAAATATGTAAAATATATAAAGAGTATAAATGAAGATAAAATAGAAATTATTTTAAATAAAGAAAATTTAGGAATTGCCACTGCATTAAATATTGGAGTTAGAAAAGCATTAGAAAATGGATATGAATGGATATTAACAATGGATCAAGATAGCAAAGCTAGTCCGGATATGGTAAAAAAAATGTTTAATGTATATAATTCAATAAATAGAGAAGAGAGAAAAGATATATTAAGTATTTTTCCTAACTTTGTGGATGAAAGGATACAATCTATTGAAGAAAATTCAAATATGAATTCTTATGAATATGTTGATGCAGATATAACATCAGGAAATCTATTAAGGAAAGAAGTTTTTGAAAAGGTAGGTTTTTTTGATGATAGTTTATTTATAGATTTAGTAGATACTGATTTTTGTATGAGATTAAATGAAAAAGGTATTAAAATGATTAAAATTAGAGATGCAGTTCTTTATCATAGTCTTGGAGAAAGTAAGACCATCAAGGGGATTTTAGGAAGTTTTAATACTTCAAATCACTCTGCTTTAAGAAGATATTACATGACAAGAAATAGATTTTATATTTGGGAAAAGTATAAGGGTTTAAATAGTTTTACTTTAAATAGAGATAAGAAATTATTTAAAAAAGAATTTGTAAAAATTATTTTAGGTGAAAAAGATAAGGTAAATAAAATAAAGATGGTTCTTAGAGGATACAAAGATTATAAAAAAGGTATTAAAGGTAAATTAAAATAGAGTAATTAGAAGGAGAAGTATATGCTAGGAATAGTAATTGCTAACTGGAATGGTGAAAAACTAATTGATGAATGCCTTAAAAGTTTAGAAAATCAATCTTTTAAAGCTTTTAAACTATACATAATTGATAATAATTCCAAAGACAAATCTAAGGAAGTAATTAAAAGATATAATGAAAAACTAAATATAGATTTAACAGAAATGAATTATAATAGTGGGTTTGCACAAGCAAATAATATTGGAATAAAGAAGGCAATTAATGATGGATGTCAGTATATTTTAACATTAAATAATGATGTTGAGGTTTCTAAGGAGTCTTTAAAAAATGCTATGAACTATATAGAGAATAATAAAGAGTTTGATGTATTTCAATTATTTATGATAAACTATTTTAATAAAGAGATTTGTGATGCAGCTGGATTGAATTTTAGAGAGGATTTAATTCCATTACAAGTAGGATTTAAAGAAAGTGTGTCAGATATATTAAATAAAGGCGATATAAATATAGAAGGGGTGTGTGCTGGAGCGGCTATTTATTCAACAAAAGCATTAGAAGTAGTAAAATTAGATAATGATAATTATTTTGATAATAATTTCTTTGCATATTTTGAGGATGTTGATTTATCTTTAAGACTTAAATCATCAGGATTTAAAGCTAAATTATTAACAAATAGCATTGTATATCATATGCATTCAGCAACTGGAGGAAATACAACTGGATTTAAGGAATATTATTTAACGAGAAATTTATTTATATATGCTAAAAGGCATCAAAGTGATGAAAATTATAAAAAACATAAGAAAGAATATTATATAAGATTTTTAAAAACGGTTGTAAAAAATATTAATAATTTTAATGTTGTAAAATCAGCAATAAAAGGTTTAAATGACGGATTAAAAGAAAGTAAAAAAATTGAATATTGGAAGATATAATAAGGAGGTATTATTATGAGAAAAATAGTAAAAGCGATGAGAAAAGTTATTTATTTAAGAGATCAGAGTAATTTTAAAAGGTATATAAATAACTTATTAGAGAAAGTAGATTTTACTCCAATTGTAAATATAGTACCAAAGGAAATAAAGAATATAACATTTGTTATACCGGGAATGCCTGCTTTTAGTGGAGGTCATACATCTATATTAAGATTAGGAACAGAGTTAAGTAAAAAAGGTTACAATGTAGGATATGTTTCTTTTGCACCTCAAAATATAGAAGATATGAAGAAAAATGCAGAAATAAATTTAACTAATTATAAAGGAAATATTATTGGAGATGATGTTAAAAAAGTAAAAAGTGATATAGTAATTGCTACCTCATGGGAATCTGTATATTACTCAAGAGAAATGAGTGGATATAAGATGTATTTCATTCAAGATTATGAACCATACTTCAATTTATATGGAGAAAGCTATATTATGGCTCAAAAATCTTATGAAGTTGGATATCATATGGTTAGCTTAGGAAAATGGAATAAACATATGATAGAAAAGGAATGCAACATAAATTCAAGGTTAGATTATATTACATTCCCATATGAAGGAAAAGAATACTTTGCCAAAGAAAGAAATTTTGATGAATATAAAACTAAAAAGGAATTTAATTTTGCTGTTTATATAAAGGATGTAGGTAAAAGAGCACCTTATTTAATTCAATATTTACTTACAAAATTAAAGAAAGATTTTAGTGAAGAAGGCATTACATTAAATATTAAATATTATGGTGAAGATAAAAACTTCAAATGTGAAGGTGGAGAAAATATAGGAAAGTTAAGTAAATCTGAATTATTAAACTTATATAATACTTCAGATTTTGGACTAGTTGCATCTTTAACTAATATTTCATTAGTACCATACGAAATGTTAGCTACAGGATTACCAGTAATAGAATTTAAAGAAGGAACATTTGAGTATTTCTTCCCAGAAGATACTGCAATTATTACCTCTTTTGATTACAATGATTTTTATAATCAAGTTAAAGAAGCTATAAATAATACTGATAAATTAAAAGAAATGAATAAAAATTCAATGAAATTCTTGAAAGAATTAAGTTGGGAAAAAACTACTGATGAATTTATTGAAATTTTAGATATGATAGGTTCAGGAAAGAGAGAATAGTATGGCTAGAAGTGTAAAAACAAATTATTTGTATAATTTGCTATATCAAATTACTGCGATTTTATTACCGTTAATAACTATGCCATATGTATCTAGAGTTTTAAGTCCGCAAGGCGTTGGAACAAATAGTTTAACCAATGCAAATACTCAATATTTCATGTTGTTAGGAACTTTAGGTATAACTATGTATGCAACAAAGAAGATTGCTACAGTTAGAGAGAATAAAAGAAAATTAAGACAAACATTTTGGGAGATATTTTCAATACAATTTATTGGTTGTATGATTTCATATGTTATTTTTGTTTTAGTTTTAGGATTAAATAGTTCTCTAGGAATGTATTATATGTTGCAAGGGTTCTTCATTTTATCAAGTGCTATAGATATATCTTGGTATTTTGTTGGAATTGAAGATTTTAAAAATGCATCAATAAGAAGCTTTTTTGTTAAGGTTACATCAGTAATTTTAATTTTTATTTTTGTAAAAGATAGTAATGATTTATGGCAATATATACTTATAAATAGTTTAACAATGTTTGTTGGACAATTTGTAATGTGGTTTTATGTGGACAAGAGTAATTTTTCATTTAAAAATTTGGAAAAATTAAAGTTAAAGAAACACATGCTACCAGTTTTAGTGCTTTTCATACCGCAAGTAGCATCACAAATTTATACTGTTTTAGATAAGACTATGTTAGGTATATATTCACCTACTGTAGATGTTGGATATTATGATCAATCTCAAAAAATAGTTAGAATATTACTTACAATAATTACTTCTTTAGGTATGGTAATGATGCCTAGGATAGCAAGCTTAACTAGTAAAAATCAACATGATTTAGTAAAAGACACACTAAAAAAATCTTTCACTGTAATAAGCTTTTTAGCAGTACCAATTGCTTTTGGAATTATGTCAGTAAGTGATAGATTTATTCCTTTATTCTTTGGATATGAATATATTAGTGTAATACCTTTACTTAAAATATCATCAGTTTTAATAATAATAATCGGATTAGGAAATGTTTTTGGAACACAGTATATGATAGCTGTTGGAAAAAATAAAGAATATACTATTTCAGTTTGTGTAGGTGCTGTTGTTAATTTTATTCTTAATTTAATATTAATACCTAAATACTCTGCTTTAGGAGCGGTAATTGCAACAGTATCTGCAGAACTATCAATTGCATTAATTCAACTTTGGTGTTCTAGAGAAATATTAGATTTTTCTTGGATTAAAGAAACATATAAGTATTGGGTTTCAGGAATTATTATGCTATTAGTAGTTAGACTATTAGATATAGGAACACACAGAAATGTTTTAATATTAATAAGACAAATAGCAGGCGGTATGACAGTTTACTTTGTTATGTTACTTATCTTAAGAGATAAGATGTTAAAGAATGCTTTTCAAACTGTAAAAAACAGGTTGAAAAAGAGCAGTTAAAAATTTACTTTATTAAAATATAAACTATAAAAAAAGTGGCTTAGCCGCTTTTTTTATGGTAATAATCTTAATTTTTAAATAGATTAAATATAATGCTTAATAAAAATAGATATTAAATATAATGTTTGATAAAATTATATTTATAATGATAATTTAATGTATATATTTTTAATAAAGTTAAATTAAATAAAAAGATGGAGGCCTAATTAAATGAATTTTATTAATGAAGGTGTAAATAAATTTGTTAAATTTGGATTAGTTGGAGTACTAAATACTTTAATAAATTGGATAATATTCGCTTTATTAAATTTTATAGGTGTGTATTATATAGTAGCTAATGTTATTGCTTATGTTATTGCAACTGCAAATAGTTATATTTGGAATTCTAAATGGGTATTTAAATATAATGGAAAAAATAAAAAAGAAACAACAGCTAAATTTGTAATATTAAATTTAATTGGATTGGGATTAAACACAGGAATATTATACTTATTAGTTGATATGGTAGGATTTAATAAATTAATAGCTTTAGTTATTACAACTGGTATTGTAATGATTATTAATTATATAGTAAATAAACTTTGGGTATTTAAAGAAAAATAATGTTTAATGAAAACAAGGAGAATATTATTTATGCAAAAGAAAATAGTATTATCCTCTTTAATAGTTATTATAATTATTAGCTTTAGTATTTATTTTTTCATAGAGAGAGATTTTGAAAAAGTTAAAGAGGTAAAGAATGTAGAGATAGTTATGATATAGAAGTGGAATATGATATTGAAGATATAATTTATTCTGATATTGATATCGTAATAAAAGGATGGTTAGTTCAAATTGGAAGTAATAATAAATATATTAATAGAAGTATTTTATTAAAAGATGATGATGGTACTATTATTTCTATAAAAACTGAAGCAGAAAATCGTAGTGATCTAGCTGAGAAAAACACTTCAGAAACTATTTATAATAAATGTGGACTTATTGGCAGGGTAAAAAAAGATAAGTTAGATAAAGGTAAAAAATATCAAGTAGGATTTATGATAATTAACCAAGATGAAAAAGAAGAAGTAATTTTCACTAATGAGGTTATTGAGATAAGTTAGGATGGTATGAAATGAAAAAAATTTTAAAAAAGGTATTCAAAGCTGAGAATATTCCATATTTAATATTAGGATTAATGATGTTTTTGGTTTTTAGTAAAGTAAATATTACTTCGGGTGATGATGAGTGGTTTTCTACAATCCTTGATAAGTCATTCAATGGAAGTTTAATAGCATATCTAAAAGAAAGATATACTGGATGGACTGGTAGAATAGTTATAGAATCTATTATGGTGCCGATGTTTGCATGTAACATTTGGATATGGAGAGTTTTAAATACTATAATGAGTGTTATTTAAAAGTTTAATTTGCATTTTAATATTTTCTATACCAACAGAGGTATTTTCAGCATCAATATCATGGATAACTGGATCCTATAATTATTTATGGCCAGTATCATGTTTGCTTTTAACTATATTACCATTTAAAAATTCTATATTTAAGGAAGAGTTTAATAAAAAATGGTATTTTTTATTAATATTTACGGCTATTTTAGGTGCTAATATGGAGCAAGCATCATTAATAATGTTTGTCTTTGCATTTATAACTAATATATATATTGTAGTTAGAGATAAAAAAATAAGAATAGATTTAGTAATATTCAATATTTTTATTGCAATAAATACTGCTGTATTATTTTTAGCACCAGGAAATTATGAAAGATGAAAATTAAGTGAACTTTTAAGAAAATGGCGTATTAATATTTTTGTTATATTGGTTTCTATACTTATTTTTTGGAGTAGTTTTGTTTTATATTTGGAATATATTTTAAATAAGGGTTAAGGAGTGGATAAAGTTATGAAGAAGTTAATATCTATTATAATACCTATGTATAATGAAGAGGAATCTTTACCGTATCTTTATGATAGGTTAACTAAGTTAGCAGATAAGATAGAAAATTATAATATGGAATTTTTATTTGTTAATGATGGAAGCAAAGATAATTCTTTAAATATAGTTAAAGCATATAAAAAAAGTGATGAAAGAGTTTGTTATTTAAATTTATCAAGGAATTTTGGTAAAGAAGTTGCTATGGCAGCAGCACTTGATTATGTTAGGGGTGATGTAGTAGCAATAATAGATGCTGACTTACAAGATCCACCAGAATTAATAATTGATATGCTTAAATATTATGAAGAAGGATATGATGATGTTTATGCAAAGCGTAAAAGCAGAAAAGGTGAAACAGTTTTAAAGAAGTTTACATCACATACTTTCTATAGAGTTTTAAGAAGTGTTTCAAAAGTACCTATTCAAGAGGACACTGGAGACTTTAGACTTTTAAGTAGAAGAGCAGTTGAAGCATTAAAAGCATTTCCAGAAAGACAAAGATATACTAAAGGTATGTTTAGTTTAATAGGTTTTAAAAAGAAGGCAATAGAGTTTGATAGGGATCCTAGAGTAGCAGGAACGACAAAATGGAATTATTTCAAGTTATTTGATTTAGCTATTGAGGGAATAACATCATTTACAGTAGCCCCATTAAGAATTGCAACTATATTAGGAACAATAAGTGCTATTGGTGCATTGATATATATGGTATTTATTTTCTTTAAAACAATTATTAATGGAGTAGATGTTCCAGGATATGCAAGTTTAATTTGTATAATGTTATTATTAGGGGGAATTCAATTAATATCATTAGGGATAATAGGGGAATATTTAGGAAGAATATTTATAGAGGTTAAAAATAGACCTTTATACTTTGTAGATGAATATAGTGAAAGTAAGTATGAAGAATAAAAATCTTTCATTATATAATGAATATTTTATAAAAATTTAAAAATCAATAATTTTATTTTAGTAAGGTAGAGTGATTTTAAATGAATAGAGGGAAGTTAAAAAGCGATGTTTTAGAGTTAAAGAGTGACATATTAGAATTTATGAAGTATTGCAAAGAAAATACATTAAGCATAATTTTAATAATACTATTTACACTTATGACATATGGAATGAAAATATTTAACTACAGTATATCAATAGATACAGAAAAATTAATAAATGAATATGATTGGCAATTAGATACATGGGCGACATTTGGAAGATTTGGTTTGGTATTTACTAAAAAGTTATTTGGACTTAAGCCCTTTAATGCATATATATCGTGCTTTATGATGGTTGTTGCTATAGTTATATTTGGAATAACATGGAGTTATGTAATGAGTTATTTTTCTTTTGAGAAAAATAAGAAATCATTAATAAACTGTGTTTTCCCAATAATATTTATTACAGCACCATTATTTACAGAACAGTTTAATTTCATATTACAAAGTTTTGAAGTAGCATTTGCTATAATATTATGCTCAATAGCAGTATTTTTTATTTCAAAGTGGACTATAAAAAGTAATAATAATTTATATCTTATTATTTCAATAATATGCATGGTATGGGGATTTGGAACATATCAAGCAATAGTTGCTTTATATATATCTGGAGCATTAGCTTGTTACATATTAATTTATATTGCTAATAAAAAAGGAAATGTAGAAATAGACAAAAATTATTTTAAAATTTCAGTAATAAAATATTTAGTTACATTTATTATAGGTTACGTTGGATATTATATAGTTGATAAAATCGTTGCAGCTTTATATGGAGCATCAAAATATGTAGATGGAATGATTAAATGGGGAACAGAACCAGCTATAGAATCTATAAAAAATATTTTAAGATATGTAAGATATGGATTGTTTGGAGATGGACTGTTTTATAGTAAAGTATTTTTAGTATGCGTTTTAGTTTTAGGGGTATATGCTATAGTGAATATTTTCTCTAAGGGAAAAGATAAATTTTTATTCCTATGTGCAACAGGAGTATTTATTATATCACCATTTTTACTTTCAATATATATAGGAAATGGATTAATTCCTAGAATGCAGTTTAATTATCAATTTGTAATTGCAACTGTATTATACCTTATAATATGGATGTTAAAAGATAAAAAAGCTAAAGGAATAATCATGATTGTTGCTTTATGTATAGCTATGAATCAAAGCTATACGGTTGTAAGATTATTTACTAGTGAGCAATTAAAGTATGAGGATGATGTTAAATTAGCTCAAGAGATTTCAGAAAAAATTGAAAGCTTAGGTTTAGGGGAATACCCAGAATATCCAGTAGTACTAGTTGGAAGACATACTAGTTATATACCGGATAAAGTAGTGGGCGAGTTTATTGGTGTGTCTTGGTTTGAATTTGGTGGAAATAGTTCAAGAGCTATAGGCTTTATGAAGGCATTGGGATATAATTACATTGAAGCAACACAAGAGCAAATAAGCGAAGGCTATGAAATAGCAGAAAGTATGGAAGCTTGGCCTAGTACAAATAGTGTACAATTTAAAAATGGATTAATAATAGTTAAGCTTTCTTAAGCTTTTATAAAAAATATAATATAAAATAATTAATATTCAATTGTTTTATAATAAAAATATAGAAAGTGTAGAGTTATATGGAAAAGTTAGTTTCGGTAGCAATAGTTAATTGGAATGGGGAAAAATATTTATACAAATGTATAGACTCATTATTAAATCAAAATTATAAAAATATAGAGATTATAATTATAGATAATGATTCTACTGATAGTTCTGTGAAAATTATTGAAGATAACTTTAAAGAGAAAGTTGTATTATTTAAAAATAAAAATACTGGTTATGCAGGGGGAGCTAATAAAGGTATAGAGCTATCAAATGGTGAGTACGTAATAATAGCAAATCCAGATATTGTGTTTGGAGAAAATTATATTGAAAAGTGTATTAATAAATTTTCAGAAGATGAAGCAATAGGAGCAGTAACAGGAAAGCTTTTAAAGTATGATTTTGATACAGATGAAAAATTAAATGTTATAGATTCTGCTGGGATATCCTTTAATCACTATAGACAAGGTATAGATATCGGACAAAATGAAGTTGATGAAGGTAAGTATGAGGAAGATAAAAGAGTATTTGGAGTTTGTGGAGCAGCTGCAGTTTTTAAGAAAGATGCTTTAGAGAAGATTAAAGTAAGTGGAGAATATTTTGATAATGACTTCTTTGCTTATAAAGAGGATATAGATATTTGTTGGAGATTAAACCTTTATGGATTTAAATGCTATTATGTTCATGATGCAATTTCTTATCATGGAAGAGGGATGAATAGCAGTAAGGGTATAATAAATACTATAAAAAATAGAAGAAGCCAATCAGAGTTTTTAAAGGGAATATCATTTAGAAATCATTATTTAATGATTATAAAAAATGAAACAAATTATGCCTTTGAAAAAGATAAGAGTAAAATATATATTGGAGTAATGAAATATCTTGTGTTCTTTATGTTATTTGATAGAAAATGCTTAAAGTATGTTAAAGAAGTAAAAAGTAAAAGGTCTTTAATGGAAGCAAAGAGAAATCAAATATTAAAAAATATAAAGATATCTGATGAGGAAATATATAAATTGTTTGATTTATAATCATGGAGGGATAATATTGAACAGTGTTGCAGCAATTATTATTACATATAATGTAGAAAATGATTTTAGATTGCGTATTAATAAGCTTAAAGGAAAAGTTGATGAAATAATAGTAGTGGATAATGGATCTACTAATGAAACAATTAATATGTTAAAAGCTTTAGAAGATGAAATAACAGTTATATATTTAAATGAAAATAAAGGAATTGCATCAGCTTTAAATAAGGGGATAGATTATTCTATTAAAAAGGGATACCAATGGGTATTAACTTTAGATCATGATAGTATAGTAACTGAAGATATGATTAATAATATGTTAAATTGTTATAAAGGACTTAATAGCAATTTAAAAGAAGAAGTGGCAATGCTTGTGCCAATACATGTTGAAGAAAAAGAGTATAATAATAGTAGTAATATTAATGAAGGAATAAATTTAAATTCATACAATGAGGTATTAACAGAAATTACTTCAGGTGCATTAACTAAAGCTAAAGTATATAAAGATGTTGCCATGTATGATGAAAAATTATTTATTGATTTAGTAGACCATGATTTTTGCTTAAATTTAAATAAAAAAGGATATAAAATACTACAAGTTAACTCTGCTGTTTTAGTGCATAATTTAGGAGAGAGTGAAAAGAAAAAAGTATTAGGTGTTACTATGATACCAACTAACCATAGTGCATTAAGAAGATATTATATGAGTAGAAACAGACATTATATCTGGGATAAATATAAAGAAGATTTTCCTAAGTGGGTACTAACTGATAAAAGAAGATTTATTACAGAAAATTTAAAAATAATTTTATTTGAAGATAATAAAATAGAAAAATTCTATATACCGACAGTTGGAGAACATAATATATACAATGCTATGGCTGCAATACTTGTAGGACAAACTTTAAATTTAACTTTAGACGAAATAAGAAATGGTCTTGAAACTTTAGAAATAACTAAATCTAGAATGGATGTTATAAAAAATGATAACTATACAGTAATAGATTCAGTTTACAATGCAAGTGTAGATTCTATGAGAGCAGCTTTAAAAGTTTTAAACAGATATAAAACAAGAAGAGTAGCAATATTAGGAGATATATTTGAAATGGGTTCATTTGCAGAAGAAGGTCACAAGCAAGTTGGTAAAGATGCAAGTGAAAATGCAGATGTAATTATTGCAATCGGTAAAGATGCTGAGTTTATATCAAAAGAAGCTTTAGAAAATAATATGAACAAAGAGAATATACATCATTTTGCAACTAAAGAAGAAGCTATGGAAAACTTCAAAGATATACTACAAAAAGGAGATACAATTTTAGTAAAAGCCTCTA
>ERZ772885.1921-NODE-1921-length-11487-cov-14.956963_pt1 | contig 11487 bp, 10 predicted proteins | sample MGYA00580580_ERZ772885 | MGnify/ENA primary metagenome ERZ772885 (study PRJEB29015, sample SAMEA2737673) | human gut metagenome | biome: human gut; feature: human-associated habitat; material: faeces | place: China | collected 2012 ...
GGCTGGTGGGCAGCGGTGCGTCGTCGTACAGGGGCATCAGGGCGGCGGCCGCCTGCAGCTCCGGCTGGCCAGCATAATCCGCGATGATCTGGCCGTTTTCCAGCGCGGTGCGCTGACGGTCCGGCGGCAGAAATGGCAGCCCTGCCGGGCCGGTAAGTTCTGCCAGCGCCGCGGCCCCCGCGGGCGTAAGCACCTGGGCATCAAAAGTGTGGACATTGCGTTCGAGTGTTTGCAGCATAAAACAGTTCCCTCCGTGGATTTAAAATTCTTTACGGAACTATTGTATGTGCCCCCCGCCGCCGAACCTGCCGAAAACCGGCGAGGAAATGGAAAATTTTACCAGCTTATTTTGCTCCACAGAAATAGAAAAGGCCCCCTCTGCGAGGGGGCTCCGCCGACAGATGGTGGGGGAGAGACAGCAATTTTATATGCTCTCTCCCTCAGTCCGCTTCGCGGCCAGCGCCCTCACAAAAGGAGCCTTTCACTGCTTCTCATTTATATTCGGTCTCGCCAGCTCTTCCAAACTTCGATTCTGCGTAAAAAATCGGTGGTACGGGTTATCCACCGGCGGTGCCTTGGGGGCGGCAGGCTTGGGGGCAAAACGCTTGATATACGCCCGCAGTGCCGGGGCGGCCCGCAGCTTGCGGCGGCTCATTCGGCCGCGGCTGTCGAGACAGCCCCCGCGGTCAGCGTCTGCCACAGTTCCTCGCCGTCGGCGTAGTGGGCGGCCTGTTCCTCATCCAGCACAGCGCGGCGGCCCACATACAGGGTGGAAAGCACGCTCTGGTTGCTGCCGGTGGCATCGTCCAGCAGCGTGTAGCCGTCATAATCGCCCAGATCCATCCCGGCCAGCACCGGGCAATCGGTCCAGCGGTAGACCATATTTTGCCAATCGTCAGCGTTATCCTCGGGCGGGGTGCCGTCCAGGTAGGCCAGTGCGCCGGTGGATTTCTGGAAGCCCGCCGGGTCCGCGATGAGCATCACATACAGCGTGCCGCTATCGCTCAGGTCGGCGCTCAGCCGGGTGACACCCGCCATCTGGTTGTAGGCATCGGAGTTGTCGTTCTCGGCGTTAAAATCCACGGTGTAACTGTTGACCTGCACCACAACCTTGCCATCACCGTTCAGGTCGGTGCAGTAGGGCGTCAGCGCATCCTGCAGGGCAGTCACGGTGTCAGCGGGCAGGTCGTACTGGCCGATGTAGCCGATCTGCACGTCCGGCCGGGTCTGGAAGACGGTATCCTTGATGAACCACGCCACCACCAGAATGGCCACCACCACGCCCAATACGATGAACTTATGATAGTGCCACCAGTTCTGGGCCTTTTCCTTTTTGGTGTATTCCTTCGGCGGTTCGGGGGTATGATCGTACGGTTCTACGCTGTCTTTGGTGACCCATGCCATGGGGCGCACGCTCCTTCGGGGCTTGAAAGCCAAATTTCTATTTATTATAACACATAAAGCAAGGGGGAATTGTAAACTTATTTTGACGCCGCCCTGATAACGCCTTGCAAAACCGGGCTAAAGCGGGTATCATACAAATAAGAGCGGCCCAAAACAGCCGCAGAAAGGCTGCATTTGTATGGATAAAAACACCTTTTTATTGCAGGACACCGAGGCTTTTATGCGCGGCGAACTGGACAACGTAACCGTGGCGGGGGGCAGCATCGTGCTGGATCTGGTACAGGGCAGCTATGTGCCCTACGGCTGCTACACCAGCGCGCCCATCCCGATGCCGCTGTTTGACGCCCTGTGGCCCAGCTGGAACGCCGCCACTCCGCCGGGCACCGCCGTGGAGACCCAGGTGCGGGTTCTGGTGGACGGCAACTGGACGGCCTGGATGGCCTTTGGCAAGTGGAGCCTCTACCTGAAGCGGGAGGGGGCTGCCCCCCGGGAGCGCGGCCCGCTGCAGCTGATGCCGGATTGCCTGCTGCTGGACAGCAAGTGTGCCACCCAGGTGCAGCTGCGCATCTACCTGTACAGCAAAAACGAAAAGGCCACCCCCGCCGTACACCTGCTGGGCGCTACCGTGCGGATGGTGGATGTCATCCCCTCCGGCGGGCGGCCGGTGAACCGAACCCTGCACCTGATGCCCTACCTGCAAAAGCGCCGCGCCCCGGTCCTGGCCCCCTGGATGGACCTGGCCATCAGCCTGGCCAGCCTGACCAACCGCTGGGGCGCCGACATCCTGCCTGAAGAATTTGCCCAGGCCTTGCGGGACTGGCGCAAACCCGACGGCTGCGATTGCCGCAATTTAGGCTTTGCCGCCGCTGCCGCCGGAAGCTGGGGCTTCCCCGCCTGGCTGTGCTGGGGTGGGATGAACATTTTGCGGGACGAAATGCGCAAAGGCTACGGCGCGGTGGTAGCCCTGCAGGCTACCCCTGCCGAGAAAGAGCACGGCCTGCCTGACCGCCGCTTTGCCGCCGTGCGCGGCTTTGTGGCAGGGGCCTCCGCCCCGCAGGTGCTGCTGTGCGACCCCTGGGCCGACGGCACCGATTTTGACGCCGAGACCGCCATGCCGCTGGATGACTTTTTGGTTGCTTGGGACAACGTAGCCCTGCTGATGCGCCGCCGCCTTGAGGAGCAGCCCGCCTGGGCCCCCACCCACGGCAGCGCATGGATCCGCCCCGTGGGCACCGACGCCCCCGGCATCTACCGCCTGTATGTGAACGGCGAGGAGCATCCGATTCCTGATGACTTCTGCGCCCTGGGCGGCCTGCTGGCCTGGACAACCCCGGACGACCACCCCCACGCCACCACGGCCCACCGCAGCTTCCACTTTGTGGAGCCGGAGGCAGGCGGCATCCGGCTGGAATCCGGCGAAACGCCCTGCAAGTACACCGTCTACCTTATCGATACCTCCGGCTGCATGCTGGTGGGGGATGTGACGGTGTAACGGCAAGGTCAAAGATTCCAGAGAAGTTCGCAAATCGGAATTATGAAAGAAGGAAAAAGTAATGGATGAACAGAAAAAAATGTTTACGAATAAATCAGTTACACTTTTTTTAGTAATAGTCATTTCAGGTAGTGCAATATTCGAAACGATAGTTATTGCACTAAGAGCTATGGGGTTAGCTGTTTTTTTAATGTGGGTTCCCACAATAGCGGCAATAATTGCAGGATGTATATCGCAGAAAGAAAGTAACGGAAAAATATCATTCAAAAAATTACTTCAGAGTATTGGATTTCAGAAGACATCAATTAAATGGATACTATTATCTTGTTTAATTCCGGCAGTTTACATAGGAATACCATATGTGCTTTTTTGGATTGCTTTTCCCAATAGTTTAGATATGAGTAAAGCATCCGTCATTCAGTTGGTTCTTATGTCTGTTGTTGGGATTTTCATAGGCTTGATTACAGCTATCGGTGAGGAAATTGGGTGGAGAGGTTATTTAGTTCCAGCTACCTTAGAAAGAGTAGGAATAAAAAAGGCACTAATATATACTTCTATATTTTGGGGTGTATGGCACTTGCCTATTCTTATATCAGGTCTGTATATGCCGGGAACTCCCGCATGGTATTCTGTTCCGGCTTTTCTTTTTATGATTATACCTGTTGGAATGATTTACGGAATAATAACGATAAAAACAAAAAGTATTTGGCCTGCTATCTTTTTGCATGCAGCTCATAATACTTTTGACCAGTTGATTTTTGGAACAGTAACCGTTGCTAATAACAAAATGTTTTTTGTGAGTGAAACAGGTATATTTACTATTATTTTTGCATGGATCGTAGCTGTTTTTCTTTATAAAAAATGCAATGACTAAATGGTAATTTATAGATTAGGATTACCCTATTACAAAGAATTTGACAATTTCCAGTTTATCGAACAAACTCCCTTGCTCTTTGTAAGCCAAAAGGCGCGGCCCACATGGGCCGCGCCTTTTGGCTTATTGCACTGTTATTCGTCCTGCACAGGCTCACTGAAGGCAAAGCGCTTTTTGGCGCGTTTGTTGTACAGTACCAGCGCCACTATCAGCGTGACAACCTCGCCCAGGGCCAGCGGCCACCAGACAAGGGATACGTTTTCCGGGCCGGTGACAAACCGGGTCAGCAGCCAGACCGGCGGCAGCACAAACACCACCTGACGGCAAAGCGAGATAATCAGCGATTCCACGCCGCATTCCAATGCTTGGAACACCCCCTGGAACGCAATGCACAGCCCCGCAAACAAAAAACCCAGCGAGACAATGCACATGCAGTCCACACACATGGTGTGCGTGGTGGCCGACAGCGAGAACAGCCCCGCCAACGGCTGGGCCAGCAGGGCGTTGGTGCCCACACCGGTGCCGATGGACACCGCCACCATAAACAACTGTACGGGGAAAGCCAGGCTCAAGGCGGTCAGGGCGGTTTCGCCGCCGGTTGCCATGCGGGCCAGGTAGGCGCTGTCCACTACGTTGTAAGCGGCCTGCAGGATCATGGATAAAACGATGGGCAGGCCGATGCGGGCCATCAGTTTGGGTACCGGCTCGACCGCCATCGGGTTTGGGGATTGGTTTTGCTGCATATACGTTCCTCCTGTAAAAAAGCACAAAAAAATAACGAGTGGCGCGATAACCGGATTTACGCAGTTACGCCACTCGTTATTGTTTTTATTGTACCAATTTCACCCGGGAAATGCAAAGGTGGTTTTGCACAAAGATTTTTGGGTTCACCAAATGGTTTTTATATTACCGGCCGATGGGTGCGCACTTATTCTTTAGCCACACCTTTTCGTCCTCGGTCAGGCGGGGGCTGAGCATTTCGTACACGTGGGCGTGATAGTTGTTCAGCCAGGTGATCTGGTCGCGGCTCAGCTCGTCCACCAGTACGGGGGTAGTGTCGATGGGCACCAAGGTCAGCGGAGCAAAGCCCAGCCAATGGCCGTACTGGTTGTCGCCCAGGTCGATGCACTCCAGCTCGTTCTCGATGCGGATGCCTACCTCGTCGGTCTCGTAGATACCCGGCTCGTCGGTGATGGTCATGCCCGGCTTGAAGATGATGGGGTTGTTGGGACGCAGACTCTGGGGGCCTTCATGCACGCCGGAGATAAAGCCGACGCCGTGGCCGGTGCCGCAGCGGTAGTTGATCTGGTGCGCCCAAACAGGGCCGCGGGCAAAGGTATCCAGCGCAAAGCCGGTGCAGTAATCCAGGAACACCGCGCGGGCCATGTCGATATGGCTCTGCAGCACGTAGGTGTAGTAACGGCGCTCGTTGTCGGTCAGCGGGCCGACGGTGTAAGTACGGGTGATGTCGGTAGTGCCGCAGTCATACTGGCCGCCGTTGTCCACCAGCAGGAAGCCCTTCGGCTCGATCTTGCTGTTGACGTCGCCTTCAGCATGGTAGTGCATCATGGCAGCGTTGGTGCCATAAGCGGCGATGGTGGAGAAGCTGTCCTCGAAGTAACCGGGCATCTCGGCGCGGCGCTTCTGCAGCATGGTTTCGATGTCCGTCTCGTAAAGGGTCTCGCCGTTGGCCATAGCCTTTTCCAGATCCATCTGGAAGCGGACGACAGCCACACCGTCACGGACATGGCACTCGCGGATATTCTCCAGCTCGGTGGGGTTCTTGATGCCCTTCAGCGCAAAGATGGGGTCGGCACCGGCTACGGTCTTGTGGGCGGTCAGGGCCGTGTACAGATCGTAGTTAGTGGCCTTTTCGTCCACCAGGAACACCTCGTCGGCAGGCAGGGCGTGAACAGCATCCACCAGCTCGTTGTAGCCGCGCACGGTCACACCGCTGGCAGCCAGGGTGGCAGCATCCTCGGCGTTTAGACGGCCGTCGGCCAAAAACAGAGTGCAGGCCTCACGGGTGACCAGGGCGTAAGCCACGGCCAGCGGGGTGCAGGGCAGGTCGCGGGCACGCAGGTTCAGTAGCCAGCCCACGCAGTCCAGCCCGGTGACGGCCAGGGCGGTAGCACCGGCCTTTTCCAGTTCGGCGCGCACCAGGGCGATGCGGTCCGCAGCGGTGGCACCGGTCTGGGCCGGGGTCAGCAGCTCGCAGGCGGTGTCAGGCAAGGGCTTGCGCTCGCCGGTAGCATCCCAGATGGAGCTGGCCACATCCTGACTCTTGAGGGCAGCGCCGCTTTTGGCCAGGGCGGCGGCGTATTCCTCGGCCAAAGTGGCGGGCACGCAGCTGCCATCCAGCAGCAGGGTCTCGCCGGCCGTGAAGTTGGCGGTCAGGTACTCGGCCACAGTAGGCACACCGGCAGAACCAGCGTGCATGCACTGGATCTCGGTGCCGGCCAGCTGCTTGTCCGCCTGGACATAGAAACGGCCATCGCACCACAGGGCGCTGGTGTGCTGGTTCACCACCAGGGTGGAGTTCTCGCCGGTAAAGCCGGAAAACCAGGGCAGGGCGTTGTAATAGTCAGGCAGGTACTCACTGCAATGGGGATCACTGGTCATCAGCAGCACACCGTCGGCCCCGGCTGCTTTTGCAGCGGCGCGCAGTGCGGCGATTTTTTCGTTGGTAGTCAAAACGGATCGCTCCTTTTTATTAATGTAGGCTAGGAATATCATACCACTTTCTTAGGAAATAATAAAGAGGGTAGACTTTTTCGCGATAAATTTTCAAAAAATTCAAAAATTTCCGCGCAAAAAGGCCCGAAACCCCTTGACGCGTTTGTTATAATGATATTAGCAGTTAAACACATATATTGCTAACATCTGTGAACATTTGAATAGAGGTAACAATCATGGCAGAAAACAAGACCAAGATCGACATTTTCTCCGGCTTTTTGGGTGCCGGTAAAACCACGCTGATCAAAAAGCTGATCCAGGAAGCTTTCAAGGGTGAGAAGATCGTCCTGATCGAGAACGAGTTCGGTGAGATCGGCATCGACGGCGGCTTCATGCGTGAGGCCGGCATCCAGGTCAATGAGCTGAACTCCGGCTGCATCTGCTGCAGCCTGGTGGGAGACTTCCGCGAGGCCCTGAAGAAGGTCGTCGAGACCTACCATCCCGACCGCATCCTCATCGAGCCCTCCGGCGTCGGCAAGCTGTCTGATGTGACCCGCGCCGTTGAGGGCGTGGCCGAGACCCTGCCTGTCGTGCTGAACAGCTTTGTCACCGTGGCCGATGTGAACAAGGTCAAGATGTATATGAAGAACTTCGGCGAGTTCTATGATGACCAGGTCAGCCATGCCTCCTGCATTATCCTGAGCCGCACCGGCAACGCCAGCGAGGAGAAGATCGCCGCCGCTGTCGCCATGCTGGCCGAGAAGAACCCCACCGCTACCATCGTGACCACCGCATGGGACGAGCTGACCGGTGAGCAGATCCTGAAGGCCATGTCCACCAAGGACGACTTCAAGGCAGAGCTGATTGCCATGGCTGCAAAGGCCAATGAGGAGCACGCCCACGAGGACGAGGAAGAAGAGCATCACCACCATCATCACCACGATGACGAAAACGGTGTGTGCAGCTGCGGCCATCATTACGACCACGATGATGACGACGAGGACGAGCACGAGCATCACCACGATCACGATGAAGATGATGATCACGATGAGCATGAGCACCATCATCACGATCATGACGACCACGACCATTGCTGCTGCGGCCACCATCACGACCACGATGATGACGATGATGAAGACGAGCACGAGCATCACCACGACCATGATGGCCACTGCTGCTGCGGCCATCACCACCATCATCATGACCACGATGCCGACGAGGTATTCACCAGCTGGGGCGTTGAGACGGCCCGCAAGTTCACCAAGGCAGAAGTGGAGCACGCCCTCACCGAGCTGGATACCGGCAATTACGGTATGATCCTGCGCAGCAAGGGCATCGTGAACGGCGGCGCAGACGGCTGGCTGGAGTTCGACTATGTGCCCGGCGAATGGGAAGTGCGTGCCCGCGGTGCAGATGTGGGCGGCAAGCTGGTCGTGATCGGCTCCAAGCTGAACGAAAAGGCCATTGCAGAGCTGTTCGGCTGCTGAGCTTAAAGTAAAAAGGAGAAACCATTCCTATGGCAAAAGAAATTCCGGTCTACCTGTTTGTGGGCTTTCTGGAAAGCGGCAAGACCAAATTCATTCAGGAGACCTTTGAAGACCCCAACTTCGACTCCGGCGACAAGACCCTGCTGCTGATCTGCGAGGAGGGCGAAGAGGAGTACAACGAGAAGAAGTTCGCCTTCCCCGGCGTGACCGTCAAGGTGCTGGAGGACAAGGCCGAGCTGAACCCGCAGAATCTGCTCAAGCTGGAAAAGGAATCCGGTGCAGGCCGTGTGGTCATTGAGTACAACGGCATGTGGCTGCTGCAGGATCTGGCCGAGGCTCTGCCCGAGAGCTGGATCGTGTACCAGTGCATCGCCACCGCCGACGGCACCACCGCCCTGACCTACGCCCGCGACAACTCCATGCGCAGCCTGCTGCTGGACAAGATCGCCCGCAGTGAGCTGATCGTGTTCAACCGCGCTGAGGCCGTGAACAACGATGCCGCCCGTCAGGAGCTGCACAAGCTGGTGCGTCAGGCTTCCCGCAAGTGCGATATCGCCTACGAGTTTGCCGACGGCAGCGTGGCCTACGACGACATCCCTGATCCGCTGCCCTTTGACATCAACGCGGATATCATCGACATTCCGGATGACGACTTCGGCATCTGGTATATGGACTGTCAGGACGAGCCCCAGAAATACACCGGCAAAACGGTCAAATTCCTTGCACAGGTGTGCCAGACCAATCGTGCCGGCAAGAACAGCTTCGTGCCGGGCCGTTTCGCCATGACCTGCTGCGTGCAGGACATCCAGTTCGTGGGCTTCCCCTGCAGCTACGATGGCTACAAGGCGCTGGAGCAGCGCGCATGGGTGCGGGTGACCGCAAAGGTAGGCTACAAGTTCCATAACATCTACCGCGGCAAAGGCCCGGTGCTCACCGCTGTGTCGGTGGAGCCCGCCGAAAAGCCGCTGGAAGATGTAGTAACATTCTCTTGATCTGATCTTTCAAGGAGGTCCCGGCATGAAAACACTGTTTCGTATCCTTGGCACGGCTGCTGCGGTAGCCGTTACCGGTGCTGCCATCGTGGCACTGGACAAGATCCTGAACCAGAAAGACCCGCTCCATGTGGAGGAAGTAGAGTTCCCGGAGGACGCCGAGCAGAACGCTGAGGAAGCCGCCAAGACTGCCGAAGCCTACGCCGAAGCGGAAACCAAAGCCTCCGATGCTGCCAACGAAAAGGCTGCAGAAGAAGCTGCGCCGGAAGCTCCTGCCGAAGAAGCGGCAGCTGCTGCCCAGCCCGCCGAAGAAGCCTCTGCCCCGGCGGCACCCGCGGAGGGCGGTGAGAAGCCGGTGTTCGACCCGGAAGCTCCCAACCAGAACCCTGTGGAAGCAGGCCCCGCTGTTGCTCCCAAAGACGAGAGCGGAAAATTCGACCCCACCAAGATCGCCGAAGCCAGCGACTTTGGCGACTGGGAAGAACAGGGCTGCAAAGGATAACCTATGACCCAAAAAGGGACGATGTGATGTTCACATCGTCCCTTTTTTGTTATTCTCCTCTTGCCAGCTGCTGCAGCTTTTTCCTGTCCAGCACCTGCACGCCGCCCCGGAACAGCCGCACCCAGCCCTCCTGCGCAAAGTATTTCAGCATCCGGCTCACCACCTCGCGGGCAGACCCCATGTATTTTGCCATCTGGTCGTGGGTCATGCGTACCTCGTCGCCGCCGGTCTTGGCCAGCTCATCGGTAAGAAAAATGGCAAGCCTGCGGTCTGCGCTCATGAACAGCACCTGCTGCATGGTCCACATGCTGTCGGAAAAGCGCTCCGCCGTCATCTGGTAGGCGTAGCAGCGCACATGCACGTTCTGCTGCATCAGCCTGCGGAAAACGCCCGCGCTGATGCAGTAGGCCTCGGTGTCCTCTTCGGCATCAATATACAGGTCGATGTTCACCGAGTCCATCACGCAGGATGCCGACAGGATGCACACCTCCCCGCCGAACAGGCGGTAGAGTGTCACGTCCCGCCCGTCCTCCGAGAGCAGGTAGGCCCGCAGCTGGCCGCTGCGCAAAAGCAGAATGCCCACGCAGCTTTCCAGCGGGCTGTGCACCCTTGCCCCCTTTGCGTAGTGCACCGGACGGGTGTAGCGGCAGAGCATCTCCTGTTCGTCGGGTGTCAGGTCGTTCCAGAAGGGAAAACCTTTGGCCAGACAATCGCGGTGTTCCTTTGTTGTTTCCGACATTGCTTTTCATCCTTTCCGCAGGGCCTTAGCGGCTTCAGTGCCCGCCTGCGCGCCCTCATACACGGCCTTTGCCACCTGCAGAAGGCCGCCGGTGCAGTCGCCCGCCGCATACAGGCCGGGCACGGTGGTCTGCATTTTTTCGTCCACCACGATGCGGTTCCCGTCCACCTCTGCGCCGATCTTCCTGGCCAGTGCGGTGCTGCCCGCCACGCCCAGTGCCACAAATACACCGCTGACAGGCAGCTGCACACCGCCGGACAGCTGCACGCCGGTGACAACGGTTTCGCCCAGAACAGCCTCCACGGTCTGCGGATAGACTGTGACCTCCGGCGGGAAGTCCGCCGTCAGCGGTGCGCCGTTGGTCAGCAGGGCAACACTTTTTGCCACCGGCAGCAGAGCCTGCACCTCGTGCAGGGCGTACTCGCCGCTGCCCAGCACCGCCACGTCCTTTCCACGGTAGAAAAATGCGTCGCAGGCGGCACAATAGCTCACGCCGTGCCCCTCCAGCCCGGCAAGGCCCGGGATGCGCGGCACCGCCCGGGATGCACCCGTGGCAAGGATCACAGCGTCCGCCGGGTAATTTTTATCCACTGTTTCTACGGTGAGTTTATCCGTATAGGTCAGGCCCACGGCTTCGGCTGTGACGAATCTCACACCAAGGCGCTTTGCATTCTCGATGCTGCGGCGTTCCAGTTCCGCACCGGAGACCGGCTCGGCAAAGCCGTAATAGTTTTCAATTTTTTCGGCGCGGTCCAGCGCACCGGGGCCTTTGGTGAGCACCGTGGTATCCACACCGGCGCGGACAGCGTACAGCGCGGCGGAAATGCCTGCCGGGCCGGAACCGATGATGACAATATTGGGCATAACATTCTCCTTTTATCATTTTCTTTAGTATACACCAAATTCCCCCAAACTTCTGTGACCGGGTCGCAAAAATTGCGCTTTGCGGCGGCTGGCCGCTTTTCAAGCGGAAAAGAGTATGTTATACTGTTTCAGTCATCTGAATTTTCTGCCACGGAGGCTTATTTTATGACCAAGCAACGTATCCTTTTCATCACCACCGGCGGCACCATTGCCAGCGTACGCACCCAGCAGGGGTTAAAACCCGTGCTTACCAGCGAGGAGCTGCTTGCCCATCTGCCGGAATTGAAAGAACTGTGCTGCCCGGAAACGCTGGCGCTGTGCAGCATTGACAGCACCGACCTTGGGCAGGAGCACTGGCTGATGATGGCACGCGCCATTCAGGAAAACTACGCTTTGTACGACGGCTTTATCATCTGCCACGGCACGGATACGCTGGCGTACTCTGCGGCGGCGCTCT
>ERZ772885.1924-NODE-1924-length-11459-cov-7.454227_pt1 | contig 11459 bp, 7 predicted proteins | sample MGYA00580580_ERZ772885 | MGnify/ENA primary metagenome ERZ772885 (study PRJEB29015, sample SAMEA2737673) | human gut metagenome | biome: human gut; feature: human-associated habitat; material: faeces | place: China | collected 2012 ...
AGTTTCACTATATATTTTTCTAATATATTTTATTTTGCCAGTTTTTTCTCCAGAACGCCCATTGCAATCTGTTCGCTGGTGATTGGAAGATCTTTGAACCAGATGCCGGTTGCATTCGCAATCGCCTGTGCAAGCGCCGGTGCCGGAGTGTTAATTACGATCTCTCCGATGGATTTGGCACCGAATGGACCGGTCGGTTCATAACTGCTTTCAAATTCGACCTGCAGATTTCCCATATCTCTTCTGGATGGTACTTTATACTGCATGAATGAGTTATTCAGCATTCTTCCCTTTTCATTATACTGGATATTCTCATAAAGCGTCATTCCGATCCCCTGTACAATCCCGCCTCTTGCAAGATTCGGGTTGACAACGGTTCCACAGTCTACGACAGCCTTATAATCCAGGATTTCCACATGACCGGTCTCTTTGTCGAGTTCGATCTCTACTGCCCCTGCCATGAATGGCGGCGGTGATGTCGGAGACGTATTACTTTCTGTCACCTCAAGCGCACAGCCATTACCGCACATGGATTTCGTACCGATATCTTCCAATGATACACTCTTCTGTTCTTTCGGCCATTCTACATGATCGCTTGCAAATACCAGTTCTTCCACAGGTGCCTCCAGCATTCCTGATGCAATCCCAAGGATTCTGGCAATCAGTTTCTGGCATGCTTTTTCTACTGCCTTACCTGTTATATACGTAGTACTTGACGCATAAGATCCGGAATCATATGGCGACGCATCTGTATCGGCACCAAGTACTTCAATTCTTTCCACCGGACAGTCCAGACACTCTGCTGCCATCTGTGCCAGGATCGTATCGCATCCGGTTCCCATATCTGCTGCCGCGATCATCAGTGTATAGAATCCGTCATCATTCATCTTGATTGTCGCGGAGCCGACGTCTACGCCCGAGATTCCGGACCCCTGCATTGCCATTGCAATACCGACGCTTCGAACTTTACCATTTCCCATGTCTTTACACGGATACTTGTCCTTCCAGCCGATTAGTTCTGCAGTCCGCTCCAGGCAGCGGTCAAGTGCACAGCTCTGTGCTGTCTCACCGTAATATGCAGGCATCACATCGCCTTCTCTTACCATATTTTTTAGACGGAATTCTACCGGATCGATATGTAATCGTTCTGCCATTTCATTTACTGCAGATTCCACTGCAAAAATACCCTGGGTTGCACCATAACCACGATAGGCACCTGCAGCCTGCACATTTGTATAGACAACATCAAAAGCAAACCTGTGGGCCTCTGTATGTCTGTAAAGAGCGATTGATTTATGACCGCTGAGTCCTACTGTTGTAGAACTGTGTTCTCCGTATGCCCCAGTGTTGGACAAAGTATAAAGATCAATTGCCTTGATGATACCATTTTCATCTGCACCTGCGCGTACTGTGATCTCCATCTCATGGCGCGGTGAAGAGCAGATCATGGACTCATATCTGGAGAAGATCATCTTGGACGGGCGGCCTGTTTTCCAGGTCACGATCGCCGGATAGATCTCACTGACAGAGGTCTGCTTTGCACCAAAGCCGCCACCGATCCTTGGCTTGATCACACGTACTTTGGAAGCAGGAATGTCCAGTGCCCTTCCAACGATCCTTCGCACATGGAATGGGATCTGTGTTGAGGACAGAACGATCAGTCTGCCGAAATGATCCATATAGCAGGCTGTGCGGAAAGTCTCCATCATAGTCTGCTGGTTTGCTCTTGTATGATAAGTGCGCTCTACAGTATATTTACACTTTGCCAGAACTTCATCTACATTTCCATGTTCTTCCACTGCAGATGCACATAAGTTTCTTTTGTTGTCTCCGCCAAGAGGAATTTTCAGCTTCCAGTCATCCTCCGGATGGACCAGGATCGGATTATCTTTTGCCTTGTGGATATCCAGAACCGGTGTCTCCACGCGGTAATCTACGCGGATTCTCTTCAATGCTTTATCTACCGCCTCTTCTGTCTCACCCGCAACAATGGCAACTGCATCTCCCACAAAACGTACATGACGGTCAAGGATCAGTCTGTCATCCGGACTCATCTCCGGTGCAGTCTGGCCGGCAAGGGTAAAACGTTTCTGAGGCACATCTTTATAGGTAAGGATACATGCAATTCCGGCCACCTTCTCGGCAGTACCTGTTTTAATATCTTCCACCCAGGCGTTGGCGTGGGGACTTCTCAGTATCTTCACGATCAGGCAGTCCCTTGGTGCCAGATCATCTGTATAGACAGGCTTTCCGGTTACCAGTGACATTGCATCTGTTTTACGTACAGGTTGATTTACATATTTCATCTTTATGCTTCCTCCTGTGCTTTCTTATATTTCAGGAACTTCAGGATACTCCTTGTCTGGGAAACAAAACCGGAACATCTGCACAGATTTCCCGCAAGATATTCTTTGATCTGCTCCTCTGTGGGATCTTTGATCTCGTTGAGCATCGCAAATACATTCATGATAAATCCCGGATTGCAGAAACCGCACTGTTCCGCACCTTCATTCGCCAGAAAGCTTCCAAACTCCTGCGCTTCTCTCTGCATTCCTTCCAATGTAACGATTTTCTTTCCCTCAATGCGTGCTGCAAGTGTACTGCAGGAAAGCACCGGACGACCGTCCATAAGAACTGTGCAAAGACCACAGTTCGCAGTTTCGCAGCCTCTTTTCACGCTGAAACAGCCCTGTTTTCTTAAGAAATCGATCAGCAGTGTATCCGGGGAGATCTCTGCGTGGCGGTTCACTCCGTTAAGCCAGAAATTAATATTCATTTTTCATCCCTCCTACTGCTTCCCAGGCTCTTCTTGTCAATACTTTTACAAGAAGGGTTCTGTATTCCTTTGATCCTCGCATATTGCCTGCAGTAGGAACGTTCTCTGCCGCATATTCTGCAAAGGCTTCGATCGCCTCTTCCTTCTGCTTTTTTGTCATGTTCCGGAAATTCTTCAGGATCTGCTTCTTATCTTCCACGATCATGGCACGTGCAGGTCTGGCACCTATCACAGTCCTTGCCTCATTTCCGATCACAGAAGCTGCACAGGTCAGCACCGGGAAATCTGTTTTTATGTTTCTCTGACTTAAGTAACAGGTAAGAAGTGGCTCTTTTCGCACGATGATATTTACAAGGATGTCATTGTCCTTCTTCATATTTACAAATTCAGTCAGTGGAATACGGCCTGCATCATATAATTCTACCCATGTATCCATTCCCAGGAACATGGTCAGAACATCTGAGAAACCATATCTTCCATAAATGCTTCCTCCCACAGTGGCACAGTTTCTGAACTGTACGCCTACAATGTGGCAAAGGCTTTCTTTCATAGCTCCATGTGTGTAGGTATTCAGAGCTTCATTTGTCTCCAGGTCATGAAGCGGAGTCATACATCCGATGACAAATTCGTCATCATTCTCCGAAATCGCATCCAGCCCCAGACCGGAAAGATCAATCGCTGTGGATATTGCTCTGTTGCCCATTTTCATCCAGACCATTCCCCCAAGAATACGGGCTGTTTTCTTCTGGTTCAGTTCATAAGCTTCCGCCAGACTGTTTACCTTTACATAGCTTTTGATTTTCAGCATTATGTATCGTATCCCTTTCTTACATACTTTTCATATCTCTTGTAATATTTTGACTCGGATCTGTCGTCAGACAGCCAATTTAATATAATACCATAGCTTAAAGAAAAAATCTATAAATATCCTCTATTTCATAAATAAATTTTTGTTACTGTTCACTCCGTTCTCAGTAACGTAGCCAAAATTCATTCCAGATTGCCTGCGGCAATGGAATTTTGGCTTGTATGTCTCGGCAGTAATCCTGGTCAGGCGGACAATATCATCCGCTTTGCTGCTTGCTGTAAATATTACTCTAATTCTAGCATATGACAGCCAAAAGTGTCTATTGATAAAACTATCCAAAAAAACACTTTTCAAAATATTATCGGATTAACTGTATCATTTGTTTCATTGCGAATCGTTTTTGTGCACTGTACCTAAATATTTTCGTAATATATTTGGTTTTTTATATATTTTACTGGATTTTTTCAAGTATCAATGTTATAATGTTCACAAATAAAAGACTTATCACTGTTAATTGCAGATAACAGGTACAATTTGCGAATATCCGCCTGAATCTATATCGTTCAATAACAGAGATGTCATAAAGGAGGGTTTGATTATGAGTAAACGCGTGATTACAATAAACAGGATGCTCGGCAGTAATGGCCGCCTGATCGGTAAAGCTCTGGCAGAAGAGCTTGGATTTGCTTTTTATGACAAAGAGCTGATCGATATTGCAGCTCAGAAAGAGAATATTCCTTTTGATCTGCTTGCCAAGGTTGATGAGAAACGTGGCAGCCAGTGGCGTTTTCCCATTGACCATGAACTTCAGATGGACAGCGATTTTCACTTTGTTCCCATGAATGATGTGCTCTTTGATCTTCAGCGAAAGATTATTCTGGATGCTGCTGAGAAAGAAGATTGTGTGATCGTTGGCCGATGCGCCAATCACATCCTCGACAATAAATGCCTGAGCGTATTTATCCATGCACCATTTGAGTATCGTGTACAGACTGTCATCGAGCGTACGGGACGGGAAGAAAAAAGTGCACAGAAGCTGGTTAAAAAAGTGGATAAAGAACGGCGTACTTATTATGAGTACTTTACAGATAAGAAATGGAAAGATATTTCCCAGTATCATCTGGCATTTGACAGCAGTAAATTTGAGCAGGATAAAATTATACAGATGATAAAGATGGCATTGTAAAATCAAACAGGGTTCCAGATTCAAAAGTCTTATCATGCAGGCACGAACGACTTTTTGAACCTAGTACATCGTTTCGTAAATAACTATACCAATCGCGTAGGATGCGGATTCGAGTGTGCTGGTATAAAAACGCAGGCGTAGCGGGCTACGCTGAGGCTTTTAGACCTGTGCAATCGGATTCGCAGACAAGTGAGTGGTATAGTTATTTCGAAAACGATGTACTAGGACCCTGATATCATATTATTTATTTTCTCCCAGAATATACTGCTTCAGGAAATCATAAATCTGATTCTCTGTTGGAGGACATCCCTTTACGTTATGTTCAAATTTACAGGTGCATGCACCTACACCCAGTTTTCCTGTTTTTCCGCGGTATCCCTGGCCGATGCAGATTTTCGTGTCCAGTTTCTCGAAAAGGCCGTCATTTTTAAGCATTTCCAGAGCCGGGATGAGATAACCATAGCAGGCACTGCAGGATTCTACTTCTTCTACTGCATCCTGAAGTTCTACCACTTTTCTTGATTTCGGAAGTTCTTTGCGGGCATTTTCCTCACAGTATACGATGCGGGAATTTTTCAGATCAGTACTTCCAACCCCAAGCTTCTCTGCCAGTTCAATATACGGTACATCTTTCGTTGTATAATGCATGATCTGACATACATAAGAATCGATCAGTACCGGATCCGTCCCCGCCCAGATACGGTTCATCACTACCGGATTTCCGCCATCCTCGAAATCCAGATCCCCGCAAATGTTATCAACCACGACAAAATCCTGATGGAGCCCCGCATTCAGATGTGCAATCGGTTCATGCAGTCCCATCGCATGAAAATGACGCTTCTCTGTATTGGGGATCAATCCTTTCATATTTTTCAATGCACATGTGATCTTTGTCTGACAATGGCCTTTCAATACCGGAACATTGATCAGAAAATCAATATTTGCCGCACGTTCACAGACATTCAGTTTCATCCCCCTGCAATCTCTTTCAATCCCCTTGTCTTTCTGCATATCCCAAAAAGGCACCTGATATTTTTCCGTTAGTTCACGATATCCGCACACTTCGTATGCTTCTGTGGTCTTATCTCCCACCCAGGAGCCTTCCAGAATGGCAATATTTCCATATCCGTTTTCCTGCAGATACTCAATAATTCCCGCCACAATTTCCGGATGTGTGGTAGCTCCCCATGAAGCCTCGGAAGGTGATACAAGATTAGGCTTGATACCAATCTGCATCTTTTTATCTGAAATTACAGACGCCAGGCCGCACTGTGCCAGCAGTTCCTTTGTCATTTCTTTGTAATTGGTTCCGCTCTTTATATAGATTTCATTTTTGTTCATTACAAGATTATCCTTTACACTTTACATTCGAATATTTTTCTGCTGATTTTTGCATATCTTTTTTGTATTTCCCCCCGGAAGTTTTCTTCTGAACCGGTCAGCTTTTCTGAGGTGAAAATGTTCTCCGCATCAGTCTGCATGCCACTGTACTTGTGAGCAATGCCACCAGAAATCCTGCCAGAACATCCCCCGGATAATGTACGCCCAGATAGAGTCTGGAAAAAGCAATCATTCCGGCCAGAACAACAGGTAAAATCCCCCATTTCCCGGGCAGCATCCGCAGACAGACCAGTGCAACGGCAAAGGAAGCGCAGGTATGGCCGGATGGAAATGAATAGTCTTTCGGTCTGGTGATCAGCGGAATGATCTGTGTATAAGTATCAAAAGGTCTTGGACGGGCTACTGCATTTTTTATCAGCAGATTTGTGATCAGAAACCCTGACAGCAGCGAGAGTGCCGCTGTCACTCCTGTTTTGCGTGTTTTCCCGAAACAGATCAGAAGCACACATAATACGATCCAGAACCATCCTCCGTTTCCGAGGAAGGTGACTGCTCTCCAGAACGGAGTCAGGGCATCCAACCTTAAATGTTCCTGGATCCACAGTAAAATATTCATATCTAATTGCTGTAATGTCGCCATAAACTTCTCCCATTATATTTTTTATCAGTCACAGTATGTATTCCTCTCAAAATACATACGAATTATATCAGTCCGACTTCTTTTGTGCAAGGTATTATAAGCAAAGTTGATTTGTTTAAGGGCTCAAAAGTCAAAATAACGTAGAAATCAGTCAAAATACCGATAGCGTTTTTCTGCCGGAAGGATTATGCTGAAAACAGACTTATAAAACTGCCTGATCGGGCAAATACTTATTACGGGGGTAAATATGATAAACACATTATCGGCCGGTAAGGATAATTTTTACCGGCAGATGCTTAAACTGACGATTCCGATCATTATCCAGAATCTGCTCAGTGCAGCGGTTAACTCCGCAGATGTAATTATGCTTAATTATGTGGGACAGTCTGCGATTTCTGCGGTGTCTCTGGCTGCCAATTACTCCAATATCCTGTTTATGGTATATTATGGACTTGGCACAGGTGCCTCTCTTCTGTGTGCGCAGTATTTCGGAAAAAATAATATGCAGGCTATTCATGCGATCGAGGGAATTGCCCTCCGCTTTTCTATCATAATCTCGGGAATCGTAGCACTGATCGCATTTACCGCTCCTCAGCTTATGATGAAGATTTTTACTTCTGATCAGGAACTGATCTCTATCGGTTCTTCTTATCTGAGGATTATGGGAATTACATATCTCTGCTGGGGAATTACAGAGGTTTATCTGGCGATTTTGCGCAGCATCGGACGCGTAACGATCAGTATGGCATTGAATATGCTGGCTTTTATACTGAATATTATCCTGAATGCCACTTTTATCTTCGGGCTTTTCGGCGCACCGAAGCTGGGAGCTACAGGTGTTGCCATTGCAACTGCTGTTTCCAGACTGATCGAACTGGCAGCATGCGTGATTGTTTCTTTCCTGAGCAAAGATGTTAAATTGAACCTGACCTTTATGTTTATCCGCAGTAAGGTGCTGTTTGGCGACTTCATCCGGCTGTCACTTCCCGCTCTTGGAAATGACGTTTCCTGGAGTGTTGCTTTCTCCATGTACTCTGTAATCCTGGGACACCTCGGAACAGATGCCGTCGCAGCCAACTCTCTGGTTACGGTTGTCCGCAATATCGGTTCTGTGTTCTGCTTTGCAATTGCCAGTGCGGGAACGATTCTTCTTGGAAATGTTATGGGAAAAGGGGATCTGGAGAAATCGAAGGTGTATGCCTCCAGAATGCTGAAGATGACCATTATAGCCGGTGCCATTGGCGGTGTGATCGTATTTGCCATCACTCCTCTGGTTCTGAGATTTGCATCCTTAAGTGACGGCGCAATGCATTATCTGAAGTACATGCTGCTTATCAATACCTATTATATTATGGGTTCTGCTGTAAACACAGCCCTGATCGCCGGGGTATTCCGCGCAGGCGGTGATACGAAGTTCGGGCTGATCTGCGATACCATTGATATGTGGGTATATGCGGTACCTCTGGGATTTTTTGCGGCCTTTGTCCTGAAGCTTCCGGTATTGTGGGTCTACTTCCTGCTCTGTACAGATGAGTTTGTGAAATGGCCATGGGTATTCCATCATTACCGCCAGGGGAAATGGGCGCAGAATATTACAAGGGAGAATCTGTTTGAGCAGAAAGCTTCCTGAGATATCATCCATATCCGCCGCAGTGTGGTTCTATCATAAATAAGCAAAACAGCAGGTCTGTTCATTCTATGAACAATCCTGCTGTTTTTATGTCTGCAGATTTTCTTTCCGGATCCCTGCAGACATCCATTTTCGGTTTATAAAAAATGCTTACAGATTATAATGTATTCAGGTCGATTCTGTAATCGTCAGAGCCCTGTCCGTCTACTGTGTAGTAAGCGGCTTTCTGCTCAACATTTACATAAACGCTGATTTCTTTTCCTTCGATGCCTTTGTCTTTAATGTCTTTTTTGATTGCTTCCTCGATGGAGCTCATTGTAACTGCAAAACCAGGTAATTCGATAGTTGTTTCTGCGAATTTTTTGATGTCGATATTTTTAGCCACTTCTTTTACTGCTTTTTTTACAGTTTCTTTTGCTTCTTCTACAACCGGAGCCTTCGCAATATCAGCTGCAGCGTCTTTTGCTTCTTCAATTACTTCTGAAGCCTTTACAGTTGTTTTCTCAACTGTCTCTTTGACTGCTTCTGTAGCCTTTGTTGTTGCTTCTTTAATAGTTTCCTTTGCTCTTGAAGTTGTTCTTTTTCTCATAATAATCTCCTATTCCAACTGATTGGTCTAGAGCGTGTCGCTCTAACAGTTTCCTGTGTAACCGTACCACAAATTCCAGACAATGTCAAATTTTTATCAAATTTTGTCCTACTCGACATTTTTTAAGGCTTCATCCATAGGAACCTTCTTCACTCTCCGAAATTCCAGCAAAGCAACGATTCCGTATGTAATGATTCCTGCTGCAAACATCTGCACATAGATCATCGGGTCGATCCAGAGCGTGATCCATCCGGAAATACTGGACAGCATCATCTCCCGAAACAGAACTTTCATGATTACTGTTTCCAGCGGCAGACTCAAAAGCAGACAGAACACCACCACCAAAGACGTGGACATAATATATAGCTTGCTGATCTCGCCATTTGTATAGCCCAGGATTTTTACCATTGAAATAGACTGGGCATTTTTTTCGATAATGATCTTGGAAAGAAGATAGATCAGTACCATATAGATCATAATGGCAAATCCGTTTACCATACCCATCATACTTCCCATGGATACATCCAGCTGTCTGGAGATCTTTGTCAGTGCATCAAGGTCAACTACAGATCCTATATACTGGTTCTTGATATCTGTAAGCTCTGTATCTGAGAAATACCCACTGTAATAATCCTCTCCCAGATCAAAAATATCATTCAGTTCACTGCGGGGCATAAACACACACAAGGCAGCCGTATAATCATAAACTCCTGCTATTTTAAACGAATATTTCTCTTTTTCGTATTTTTCTTTCAGAGTGATGGTATCCCCCACATGAAGCAGGAATTTATCCGCATATGCGCTCGAAATATAAACTGCTGCGCTTTCTTTTTCTGCATTTGCCGTATTCTTGTTATCTGCTTTTTCTTTATTCCCTGCTTCATCTTTTTTATCTTTTGTATTATTAAAATCTATCGTTACATACCTGCTGTCCGGTTCGATCCCGTAAAGCAGTACTTCCTCACTCTTATATTTTCCTGGCAGTGTATTCAGGGAATAAGCAGAAAATTCCTCTGCATCTTCATTGTCTGTTCTGGAATCCATATAAAACTCCAGCTGAGAGATCAGACCGTCAAATTTATTTCCACCTACTGCGCTGACCGGAACCTGAAGCATATACTGGTATTTTGCCAGCATATTGTTCTGGATTTCCACTTGGTAATGGGACAGTGCCGAAGGAAGCAGCAATCCAAACATCAGCAGCAGATTTGCAAACAGGATCCCGATAAACAGAACCATATAATTACTCATATTCTGAAAAATCACCCGAAGCCGGAATCTGGAAAAGATTTTCATCTTCGGACTCAGATAAATTGCCCTCTTCTGCTTTCTTCCCGACAGATCCCTGCGCAGGAATTTTAACGGTGACAGCTTCAGCTTATGTCTGAGCACTCCGTAATTTACCACCAGCATAATAACTACCGGAACCAGAGTTGTAAGCCCAAATGCCTCCCCATTCCATACGGTCACATAAGTCGGAAGACTATAGCTTCCATAATACATATCTGCACATACATCCTTTAATACAGTGTATCCAAGGATATTTCCGATCAGTGCACCCACAAAAGTAACCAGCACCGGAAGTGTCATATAGTGAAGAATCAGTTCCTGTCTGGTATATCCGGACGCACGTAAGGTACCGATAACACCGGCTTCTTTCCGTATCGTATTGCTGATGGTAATTCCGAATACAAAGGCCATGATCACCATAATAATATAAAGAAGCATGATCATCATGGCCTTGTCTCCACCCATATCATCCCCTGTAAAATGGATCGACTGATTCTGGTATTGTGGTACAAAACTTTCTATCGTCACGACATCTGCCATGTCTTCCATCAGGTCTTCGGCCATCTTCTTTTCTTTTTTCTCTGTTGCAGGTTTTTTATCATAGATCCAGGCATAATTATACTGTACCTTTACCTGATTCAATGCTTCAAAATCTTTGTCTGTAACAATTGCCACTCCGAACTTTACAGCATCAAACATCGTATCACTGTTATTCTGAAACAGACAGCTGTAATCAGACAAAGCAACCAGACCGGTAATTTTCCAACTCTTCTTGCCGTCATCGATCGTGTCTCCGACTTTCAGCTCATTATTGTCTGCATACATACGGTCAATACCGATTTCTCCCGGTTTTTCAGGCATTTTCCCCTTCATCAGACACACCTTATTGACCTCATCACGATTCTTGAAAATGCGCATTGTACTTCCATTTGTTAAAGCTTCCTCTACATAATAATTCTCGTACAATTTGATGCCCAAATCTTCGATATCCTGAATCTGAGCATTGTTCATTTTCTTTTCTGTCCGGAAATGTCCATTTTCAATGTTATATTTCTCAAAGCTTTCCTCGTACGCCTGGATCATACTTCCATCGGCCACCAGAAATCCTGATACCATTCCGATCGTCAGCGTCATCAAGATAAAAATGACCAGATATTTTCCAAATTCTCCACGAAGCTCCCGGAACAGACGTTTATTTA
>ERZ772885.1933-NODE-1933-length-11442-cov-182.154562_pt1 | contig 11442 bp, 9 predicted proteins | sample MGYA00580580_ERZ772885 | MGnify/ENA primary metagenome ERZ772885 (study PRJEB29015, sample SAMEA2737673) | human gut metagenome | biome: human gut; feature: human-associated habitat; material: faeces | place: China | collected 2012 ...
GATTGTCTGACCTGATTTTTTCAGAAAGTCAGCAAACTTGCGAGCCTCTTTGCCGTTGCTATTGAGCAGGGCACCTCCGCCCGCGTGGAGCAGGTCCGCATTGAGCTGGGCGGCTCCGTCGTCGCCTGCGGTGCCCGCACGCTGCTGAACCACAACAAGTGCGAGTACGATCTCGATGCCGTCTACTTCGGCCACGGCAATGACGTGCTGGACTTCAACGACGTGTCCGTCCACACCGGCAGGGATACCCTGTGCGAGATGCACACCGCCGGTGTGCTGACCGGCAGTTCCGATAAAATTCTGCGCGGTACTGTCGATTTCCAGCGCGGTGCCAAGCGCGGCGTCGGCCATGAGAGCGAGGATGTGCTGCTGTTCAGCCCCAGCGCCCGCAACCGTACCGCCCCCCTCATCCTCTGCGGTGAGGAGGAGGTCGAGGGCCAGCACGCCGCCAGCGTGGGCCGTCTCGACGAGAACAAACTCTACTATCTGCGCTCCCGCGGCCTGAGCGAAGCACAGGCCCGCCGCCTGATGGTGGACGCCCGCTTTGCCCCGGCCATTGATAAGATCCCGTTGGATTCTTTGCAGGATGAAGTACGTGAAAATGTTGCACGGAGGCTGAATGATGAACTGGACGGCTGATTTTCCGATTCTGGCTGCCGACGAAAACGGCAATCGCCTTGTCTATCTGGACAGCGCCGCCACGACCCAGCACCCCATGCAGGTTCTGAACGCGGTGGTCGATTACTATACGAAAGAGAACGCGAACCCCCACCGCGGCGTTTACGAGCTGGCCATGCGCGCCACCGACGCCCACGAGGGAGCCCGCCACACCGTAGCGCAGTTCTTTAACGCAGAGGACGACGAGATCGTGTTCACCCAGAACACGACGGAGAGCCTGAACCTCGTCGCCTACAGCTACGGCATGAATTTTCTGCATGAGGGCGATGAAATCGTTATCTCCGTGGCCGAGCACCACTCCAACATGGTGCCGTGGCAGCGCGTGGCCAAGGCCACCGGCGCGAAGCTGGTTTATATGTATCCCGGCGAGAACGGCCGCCTGACCACCGAGGAGCTGGACAAAAAAATCACCCCCAAGACGAAGGTCGTCGCCGTGGCGATGGTCTCGAACGTGCTGGGCCTGCGCGCGCCTGTGGAAGAAATTGTGAAGCGTGCCCACGCCGTGGGCGCTGTCGTCGTGCTGGACTGCGCCCAGAGCGCGCCCCACACCCCCGTGGACGTCAAGAAACTGGACGTGGATTTTGCGGCCTGCTCTGCCCACAAGCTGTACGCCCCCATGGGCGTCGGTGCGCTGTACGCACGCGCCGGACTGCTGGAAAAGATGCCCCCGTTCATGAGCGGCGGCGATATGATCGGCGCTGTGCATGAAAGCGGCGCGACTTGGGCCGACGGCCCCCGCAAGTTTGAGGCCGGCACCCGCAACGTCGGCGGCGAGGTCGGCTTTGCCGCCGCCATCGACTATATGAAGGGCATCGGCTGGGAGGCCATGGAGACCCATGAGCATGCGCTGCTGGACCGTATGCTGGCCGGTATGCGCGCCATGCCGTGGCTGACCGTCTACGGTGAGCCTGTGGCCGAGGGCCGCTACGGCGTTGTCAGCTTCAATGTCAACGACGTACATCCCCACGATGTAGCGACGATTCTGGACGCGGGCGGCGTGGCCGTGCGCGCCGGGCATCACTGCGCCCAGCCCCTGATGGAGTTCCTGGGCATCGGCAGCTGCTGCCGCGCCAGCGTGGCGATCTACAACACACCCGAGGACGTAGACGCCCTGCTGGAAAATCTTGAAAATGTCAGAAAGGTGATGGGCCTGTGAACCTGAACGAACTGTATACCCAGATCATTACCGAGAACAGCCGCAGCAAAGAGAACCGCCACCCCGTCGAGGGGGCGACCCACAGCCTGGAGGGTGTCAACCCCAGCTGCGGTGACGACATCACGCTGCAATTGCGCGTAAAAGACGGCAAAATCGAGGACGCCGGGTTTATCGGCAGCGGCTGCGCCATCTCGCAGGCGTCGGCTTCGCTGATGATCGACCTTGTGAAGGGCCGCACCGTCGAGGACGCGCACCGCCTCATCAGCCTGTACTTCCAGATGATCAAGGGCAAGATCACGCCCGAGGAGCTGGACGACCTGGAGGACGTAGCCGCTTTGCAGGGCATTGCCCACGTCCCTGCCCGCGTCAAGTGCGCCGTGCTGGCCTGGCACACGCTGGAGGAAGCGCTGGACGGCGAGGGAAAAACCGATAAGGTGACGACGGAAGAGGAAGCGTAACGTTATATTTCTGTGGCAGGATGTTTCGGCATCCTGCCGCTTTTGTTTGTCAGGCCTTTCCCCGAGGGGGAAGCCATTTTGCGTTTCACTTTTCTTCACATATTTTCCCCGTCTACTTTTCTTTTTCCCTCATCTGTGGTACAATATACAAATATATAAGTTAAAATCCTATGATTGCGCCTATAGAGAGAAAGGGAATGTACCATGTGTGGTTTTGTTGGCTTTACCGGTCTGCGTGAACAGCGCGAGGCCATCCTGCACAGAATGGCGGACCGCATCATCCACCGCGGCCCCGATATGGAAGGCTACCATATCAGCGGCGACGACCCGCGCACGGCCATTGCGCTGGGCTTCCGCCGTTTGAGCATCATCGACCTGGCCGCAGGCAAGCAGCCCATGTACAATGAGGATGGCACCGTCGTCTGCGTGTTCAACGGTGAAATTTACAACTTCATGGACCTGCGCACCGAGCTGCAGGCCAAGGGGCACATCTTCAAGACCCACTGCGACACCGAGGTCATCATCCACGGCTATGAGGAGTACGGCACGGCGCTGGCCGCCAGGCTGCGCGGCATGTTTGCCTTCGTCGTATGGGACACGAAAACGAACGAGATGTACGGCGCGCGCGATATTTTCGGCATCAAGCCGTTCTATTATACCCAGACCGACGCAGGCGAGCTGCTGTTCGGCTCCGAGATCAAGAGCCTGCTTGAGCACCCCGGCTTCCGCCGCGAGGTCAACGCCGAGGCCCTGCGCCCCTACCTGACCTTCCAGTACAGCGCCATGAACGAGACGTTCTTCAAGGGGACCTACAAGCTGCCCCCGGCCCACTGGTTCACCTACAGGGACGGCAAGATGCAGATCGAGCGCTACTGGGATGTCGATTTCCGCCACCCCACAACGCTCTCCTACGAGGCCGCCGCCGATGAGATCGATGCCCGCGTGCGGGAGAGTGTGGCCGCCCACCGCATCAGCGATGTCAAGCTGGGCGCGTTCCTGTCCGGCGGTGTCGATTCCAGCTATATCACGGCCTGCCTGATGCCCGACGAGACCTTCTCCGTCGGCTTTGCAAGCCCCGACGGCACGCATAAATTTGACGAGACCACCGAGGCGGGCGAGCTGAGCCAGAAGCTCGGCATCAAGAACTACCGCGAGATGCTGACGAAAGAGCAGTGCCTCGACGCCTTCGCCGACATCCAGTACCACATGGACGAGCCCCAGTCCAACCCGTCCAGCGTGCCGCTCTACTTCCTGTGCCAGCTGGCGCGCCAGCATGTCACGGTGGTGCTGTCCGGCGAGGGCGCGGACGAGATCTACGCCGGTTACGAGTGGTACGCCGACACCCCGCTGATGCAGAAGTACAAGCACATCCCCGCGCCGCTGCGCCATCTGGCCAGCGATGCCAGCCAGCACCTGCCCTACTTCAAGGGGCACGACTTCATCATCAAGGGCAGCGGCCGCCCCGAGGACTGGTTCATCGGCCAGGCGCACGTCTTTGAGGAGAAGGATGCCTACGACATTCTTAGACCTAAGTACCGCGTCGGCCCCACGGCCCGCGAGGTCGCCGCGCCGATCTATGACCGCGTCAAGGACTTGAGCGAGCTGGAAAAGAAGCAGTACCTTGACCTGAACCTGTGGCTGCCCGGGGACATTCTGCTGAAGGCCGACAAGATGAGCATGGCACACAGCCTTGAGCTGCGCGTGCCCTATCTGGACCGCGAGGTCCTGCGCGAGGCCCAGACCTACCCCGACAGCTACAAGCTGCGCGGCGACACGAAGGCCGTGCTGCGCACCGCCGCCAACAAGACCCTGCCCGACGCCTGGGCCAACCGCACGAAGAAGGGCTTCCCCGTGCCGATTGCCAAGTGGCTCGAGGACCCGGCGTTTTCCGCCAAGGTGCGCAAGAGTTTCACGAGCGATGTGGCGGCGGAGTACTTCGACCAGGACAAGCTCGTCGCCATGCTGGCCGACCCCAAGCACGAGCGCCGCAAGATCTGGACTGCCTACACGTTCCTGACCTGGCATGAGCAGTTCTTTGAGAAGTTTGACGCGTGAATCTTATGAGCCTTCCCCTGCGGGGCTGCGCCCGCAGGCGCGTGTCGGAGCGCAACCGCCGTAGGCGGCTCTTGGCGCGTAGACTGAAGGTGGCCGAGGCCGGATGAGGGGCGCGTTTGCGCTATTGCCCGCAAACGGATTGCCGCCGCAAGGCTGCCCCTCATCAGTCCGCTGCGCGGACAGCTTCCCCCTCAGGGGAAGCCTAATTTGAAAAATTGGAGATGTACTTTCCCATGTCCGACATTATCCCTGTATTCCTTGGTGCAGACCTGAACTGCTACAACTTTGCCCGGGCGTTCCATGAGGCTTACGGCGTCGAGAGCTACGCCTATGGCCGCTACCCGATGGCTCCGACCAAGTATTCCAAAATCATCCACTTTACCACCGTGCCCGATATGGACAACGAGGACACGATGCTGCGCATTCTGCACGAATTTGCGGCACAGCATAAGGGCAAGCGGCTCTATCTGTTCGGCTGCACCGACGATTACGCCGCGATGATCATCCGCCGCAAGGCCGAGCTGACCGAGTATATCGCCCCCGGCCCTGCCGCCGACCTGTACGGCTCCATCCAGAAAAAGGCCGAGTTCTACGAGGTCTGCGAAAAGTTCGGCATCCCCTACCCCGACTCGAAAATCCTGACCGCACCTGTCGATGCCGCCGAGCTGACCGAGGATAAATTGGGCTTTGCCTACCCCATCATCGTCAAGCCGTCGTCCAGCGTTGATTACTGGAAGCATCCGTTTGACACGATGAAAAAGGTCTACACCGCCGCCACCCCCGCCGAGGCCGCCGAGATCGTCAAAACGATCTATGCCAGCGGCTACCCGGACCGCATGGTCCTGCAGAAGATGGTGCCGGGCGGCGACGACCACATGCGCGTGCTGACGGCGTTCTCCGACGAGAACGGTAAGGTCCGCGCCATGTGCCTTGGCCACACGATGGTCGAGGAGCACACCCCCCACGGCCTGGGCAACCATGCCGCCATCGTCAGCGAGGACACGGCCTCCCTGCCGCTGGTGGAGAACATCCGCAAGATGCTGGAGGCCTGCCGCTACACCGGTTTTTCCAACTTTGACATCAAGTACAGCGGCACCCCCGGCGACTACCGCGTGTTTGAGATCAACCTGCGCCAGGGCCGCAGCAACTACTATGTGACCGCCACCGGCATGAACATTGCCAGGCTGGTTGTGGAAAAGTGGAACGACGGCGGCATCGACTGCGTGCTGAACAAGAATGAGGTGTTCTGGCACCACGTCCCCGCGCAGGTGGCCTTCACCTACACCGAGGACAAGGACCTCGTCGCCCGCGCCAAGGCGCTGAAAGCGCAGGGCAAGGAGGCGTGCAGTCTGCTGTACAAGCCCGACCTGCTGTGGAACCCCGTGCGCTATGCCTGCGTGCTGGAGCAGCTGAGAAGGCAGTTCAAGAAGTTTAAGACGTATTACCCGGTACACAAATAATAAATAAAAAATAAGAAATAATAAATGTGGTGAATCGCGTCGCTGGCGCTCCGCTCAAAAAACGTAGGGGCGGATTCCATATCCGCCCGTGCCCGCTTGCGGTAAGGCAAACTTCCGCGGGCGCATATAGAATGCGCCCCTACGGATTTCGTTTTCGACCAAAGGGAGAAAACTCCACATTCTTTATTATTTATTATTTATTCTTTCTTATTTAAAAAGGACGTTATCATGAAGCTAAACGACCTTGTCCAACATATCTCCCACACAGGTGCCTCCGAAACGGACATCACCGCCATCACCTACGACTCTCGCAAGGCTTGCGCCGGTTCGCTGTTCGTCTGCCTTGTCGGTGCGTGGCTGGATGGGCATACCTACGCCGAAAGCGCCTACCAAAACGGCTGTCGTGCGTTTTTGGTGGAGCATAGGGTCGACCTGCCCGCGGACGCCGTGCAGATTGTCACCGACGACACCCGCGCGGCACTGGCCGTCATCGGTGCGGATTTCTACGGCAACCCCGCCGACGAGCTGCACCTCATCGGCATTACGGGCACAAAGGGCAAGACGACCACCGCCCTGCTGACCGCGGCCATCATGACCGAGGCCGGTCTGCCCTGCGCCTACATCGGCTCCAACGGTGTCGACATTGCGGGCGTACACGAGGCCACCGCCAACACAACGCCCGAGAGTCTCGAGCTGCACCGGCTGTTCCGCAAGATGCTGGATGCGGGCGTGCGCCACTGCGTACTGGAGGTCAGCAGCCAGGCGCTGCGCCACCACCGCGTGGACGGCGTGCCGTTTGAGGTCGTGGCCTTCACGAACCTGTCGGAGGATCACATCGGCCCCGGCGAGCACCCCGATTTTGAGGACTACAAGTGCGCCAAGCGCCGCCTGTTTGCAGAATACAACGCCCGCACGATGGTTTACAACGTGGATGACCCCTACAGCGATTTCATGCGCGAGGGCTTTAAAGGCGAACAGATCAGCTTTGGCATCCAGAATGCCGCCGACTATCACGGGCAGGATCTGGCACAGTACCGCAGCCAGACCGCCCTCGGCGTTGACTTTGACTGCGTACACGCGGGCGAAACGACCCACATCGAGGTCATGTCCCCCGGCACGTTCAGCGCTTCCGATGCGCTGTGTGCCGTCGCACTGTGCGGCGCGTTCGGCGTGACGCCTGCCCAAGCTGCCGCCACATTGGCCCACACCCCCGTGCAGGGCCGCTTTGAAGTCGTCGAGGGTCTGCCCGGGCGCACCTTCATTGTGGACTACAGCCACAACGGGCTGGCCCTGACCAGTGCGCTGAAAACACTGCGGGCGTACGATCCGCACCGTTTACTTTGTGTATTTGGGTCGGTGGGTGGCCGCACGCAGGTGCGCCGCAAGGAGCTGGCCGACGCATCGAGCGCCTACGCTGACTATACGATCATCACGAGTGACAATCCCGACAACGAGCCGCCCGAGGACGTCATCCGCGACATTGCGGGCCACATGGCTCCCGGCGCACCCTACACCTGCATCACGGACCGCCGTGAGGCGATTTATGCCGCAGTGAAAATGGCCGAGCCCGGCGACATTGTGCTGTTTGCGGGCAAGGGCCACGAGGATTACCAGCTGATCAACGGCAAAAAGCTGCATTTCGTCGAGCGGGAGATCATTAAAGAGGCTTGCGCGGAGATAAGCAAATAAAACAGCGGCCCACACTTCGGGAGATACGAAGCGTGGGCCGCTGCTGCGTTGTAGGGGCCGGGCATGCCCGGCCTGCGGCATGTATGGCAGACGGGTTCTGCCGGAAGGCTGCGGGCCGCACATGTGCGGCCCCTACCGTGTTGCGGGATTTTTATTGTGTGTCGCAATGGTAAACGGGCACGGAGGGATCAAGACCGCTCCCTACAGAACCCTGGAAAGCGGTATCGTAGGGAGGGGTCTTGACCCCTCCGCACAAGTTTTCGACAGCAGAAGCAGACAGCTTTTACGCCCCGGCTCTTGGCAGCAACAACGCGGCGGCCAGATACGCAAAATACAGCGCCAAACACATCCACCCCTGCCCGCGCTTCAGCTTGTGCCTGCACAGCGGCGGGAGCAACAGCACCAGCGCCATGGCGGCGCAGACGGGGACTTCATAGCTGCGGAACTGCGCGCCGACGGGCAACTTGTGGCGGTACATCAGGCTGGAAATCGGCAGCGCCAGCGTCAGGTTCAGGATCGCGCTGTTCAAAAGCTGGATGGGCAGCGAATCCGGCGGGTAGTAGCGGCAGCGAACCGAGAACCACTTCCAGACCGAGCCCAGCGGGTGATTCAACGCCTCGACCAGCAGAGGGATACAGAACCCGAAGCTGATGAGCGTCGCCGCCCAGAGGGCCTGGATCGTGCCTGTGAGGTTTGCCAGCGTCGTGGCACTGTAGAGCAGCGCCTGTGCACCGCCCGCCAGCAGGGCCAGCCCGCCCGCGACGCCCGCCAGATTTGTCAGTGCGTTCCAGACGTTCATGACCGGGAAGGCCATCGTGTGGGCGCTGTAGCCGTATTCCTGCGCGGCCAGCTGCGGGCTGGGGTGCTTTTCGGACGTGGAGACCGCCTTGATCGTATCACCGTAGGTGAATTTGTGCTGGAACACAATGCTCATCATGACAAAGAGCACGAACAGCAGCATCAGCAGTCCGGTGCCGGTGTAGCTCAATTCGCCGTCCCGCACAAACATGGCCAGCACGCCGCAGGCCGCCAGCAGCAGCAGGCATTTGCGGCAGAACTCGTCCCGGTCCGCCACGGCGCAGTGCCTCTTGCGCAGCAGGCAGACGGAGAGCGCCAGTCCCAGATTCGTGACAGCGCCCGCCAGTGCGGTGCCGACGGCCAGCGCCGTGACCGACATGCCCGCCGCCAGAAATGCCAGCATCAGCTGCGGCAGCGCCAGGCAGAACGGTGCCACCGTGCCGCCCACGACCCACATGGGCAGCCCAAGCAGGGCGCAGCACCAGGTAGTGCACCGCCCCGCCAGCCGACTGCCCACCGCTGTAAACAGCAGGCCGAGGGCGTAGACTAATAAAGTTGCAACTAAAATTTTCATCATTGTATCGTAGGGGCGGATTCCATATCCGCCCGAGCCGTGCCGCCGCTTGACGGGCGGATATGGAATCCGCCCCTACGGTTGTAAACAAAAAAGCGGTGCCGGGGCACCGCTTTTTTCTTAGGGCAATACCGCATAATTCTAAGTGCCGATACGGCGAGCGAGGTGCGGCAGCTGCTAAGCCAAAAGCGCAGATAATACTGGATGTCTTATCGAGCATTTTGGCAACGCAGATGCCGTGCCGCAGCCGCCGGAGCGGTGCTTAAGCCGTAAGGCGGGAATTGTGCGGTGTTGCCTTAGTACGCTACGCCCCAGACGACCATCTTCTGGGCGGGCTTGCCGCAGACCGGGCAGACATCGCTCAGATGCTCCTGGGCAAAGGGCATGCAACGGCTGGACAGGCCAGCGTCGGCCTTCATGGCCTCCTCACAGGCGAGGTCGCCGCACCACATCGTCTTGATAAAGCCGGTGTGCTCCTTGGCAAGCTGCTTGACTTCGTCCATCGTGGTGGCGCTGTAGGTGCGGTTCTCGCGGTTCTGCAGGGCGCGGTCATACAGGTCCTTTGCCAGGGCCTCCATGGCAGCGGGGATGGCCGTGGCCAACTCCTCAAACTTCACAAACTGCTTTTCGCGGGTGTCGCGGCGGACCAGCACGCACTGGCCGTTCTCGATGTCGCGGGGGCCGACCTCCAGGCGCACGGGCACGCCCTTCATCTCCCACTGGGCAAACTTCCAGCCGGGCTGCTTGTCGCTGTCGTCCAGCTTGACGCGGGCATACTTGCCGATCTCGGCGGCCAGCTCGCGGCACTTGTCCAGTACGCCGGGCTTGTGGGCAGCCACGGGCACGATCACGACCTGAATGGGCGCGATAGCCGGGGGCAGGATCAGGCCGTCGTCGTCGCCGTGGGTCATGATGATAGCGCCGATCAGGCGGGTGGACGCGCCCCAGGAGGTCTGGAACGGATACTGCAGGGTGTTGTCGCGGCCCGTGAAGGTCACGTCATAGGCGCGGCTGAATTTGTCACCGAAGTAGTGGCTCGTGCCGCTCTGCAGGGCCTTGCCGTCCTTCATCATCGCCTCGATGGTGTAGGTCGCCTCGGCACCGGCAAACTTCTCCTTGTCGGTCTTGCGGCCCTTGACAACGGGGATGCACAGGTCGTGCTCGGCAAAATCGGCGTAGCAGTTCAGCTGCTGCTCGGTCTCGGCCTTGGCCTCCTCGGCGGTCTCATGGATGGTATGGCCCTCCTGCCACCAGAACTCACGGGTGCGCAGGAACGGGCGGGTGGATTTCTCCCAGCGGACAACGCTGCACCACTGGTTGTACAGCATGGGCAGGTCGCGGTAGGAGTGCAGCACATGGCTGAAATGGTCGCAGAACATCGTCTCGCTGGTGGGGCGCACCGCAAGGCGCTCCTCCAGCGGGTCGCTGCCGCCGGCGGTGACCCAGGCGACCTCGGGCGCAAAGCCGTTGACCAGCTCGCCCTCCTTCTTCAGCAGGCTCTCGGGGATGAGCACGGGCATGGCCACATTCTCATGGCCGGTGGCCTTGAAGCGGGCGTCCAGATTTTTCTGGATGTTTTCCCAGATGGCATAGCCATAGGGGCGCAGCACAACAAAGCCCTTGACGCTGGAATACTCGACCAGCTCGGCCTTCGTGCAGATGTCGGTGTACCACTGGGCGAAGTCGACCTCCTGAGCGGTGATCGCCTCGACCATTTTTTTCTTATCGTTTGCCATTTTTCTTTTCCTCACACTTTGTAAAACCGGGGACAGGCGCTCAGATACGCTCCTCCAGATAGTTGACCACATCACCGACGGTGTGGAAGTTCTCGATGTCCTCATCGGGGATCTCAACACCGAACTCGTCGGACAAGGTGGTGATCATATCAATAACGTCAAGGCTGTCTGCGCCGAAATCGTTGACAATGTCGCTGTCGGGGGTAATCTTTTCAGGCTCGACCTCAAGCTGGTCGGCCAGATAGTCACGGATGCGGCTGAAAATTTCGGAATCCATAATTTAACTCCTTTATAAACACAGATATACATTTAATATATAGCGTATCTGCGGGTGAATGTCAAGGGGATAAGTGTTAATTTTATGCCATATTGCATAGGATTTGCGGGGAGGTGGGCAAGTGAAGCTGAATTTTACCAAAATGCAGGGCGCGGGCAACGATTATATCTACATCGACTGCCGCGCTGCGGGGCTGCCGCCCGACGCCGCCGCGTGGGCGGTGCAGCTGTCGCGGCGGCATTTTTCGGTGGGTGCGGACGGGGTGATCTACCTCTGTCCCCCGCTGCGGGCCGACGGCGACGCGGCCATGCGGATGTTCAACGCCGACGGCAGCGAGGGGGTCATGTGCGGCAACGGTGTGCGCTGCGCGGCGGAATTTTTATACACCCACGGCGTGCGGCGGGACTGCATCCGTATCGACACGCCCTCAGCCGGGCAGCGGGTGCTGCACCGGGTCGGGGACGGGCTGTGGCAGGTCGAGATGGGCCGCTTTACGGCAGCACCGGACGCCGTGGGGGCCGTGGGGCTGGGCGGTGGACCGCTGCTGGATGTGCCGCTCTG
>ERZ772885.1942-NODE-1942-length-11421-cov-3.898381_pt1 | contig 11421 bp, 10 predicted proteins | sample MGYA00580580_ERZ772885 | MGnify/ENA primary metagenome ERZ772885 (study PRJEB29015, sample SAMEA2737673) | human gut metagenome | biome: human gut; feature: human-associated habitat; material: faeces | place: China | collected 2012 ...
CAGACATTCGGGATGGCAAAGAGGATGTCATTGATGAGCTGGTGCTCACCCTGCAAAAACTGATGAAATAAGTGCCCCCCTCCAGGGAAATCCTAATTTTGACCGCACAAACCAGAAAGGGGTCGACGCGATGGAACAATTCAATGTAACCGGCATGAGCTGCGCCGCCTGCCAGACCCGTGTCGAAAAAGCCGTGTCAAAGGTACCCGGTGTCACATCCTGCGCAGTCAGCCTTCTGACAAATTCCATGGGCGTGGAGGGAACGGCCTCCCCGGCAGAGATTATTGCCGCCGTGGAAAATGCAGGCTACGGTGCGTCGAAAAAAGGCGAGAAGGGAAGCACATCACAGTCGGCTTCCACAGCAGAATACGAAGAGATGCTGAAAGACAAGGAAACACCGGTCATGAAACGCCGTCTGTTGAGCTCCGTTCTTCTTTTGATTCCGCTCATGTATTTCTCCATGGGCCATATGATGTGGGGATGGCCGCTGCCGAAATTCTTTGAAGGAAATCACATCGCAATGGGACTGGTACAGCTCCTGCTTACCATTGCGGTCATGGTCATCAACCAGAAATTCTTTATCAGCGGTTTCAAGAGTCTCTGGCATAAAGCACCGAACATGGACACGCTGGTAGCGCTTGGTTCTACCGCATCGTTTGTATACAGCGTCTACGCCCTGTTTGCCATGACGGGAGCGCAGGTACAGGGGGACATGGATGCAGTCATGAGCTATATGCATGAATTTTACTTCGAGTCCGCAGCCATGATTCTGACCCTGATTACCGTCGGAAAAATGCTGGAGTCGATTTCCAAAGGAAAAACGACCGATGCGTTAAAGAGTCTGATGAAGCTGGCTCCGAAGACCGCCGTTCTCTTAAGAGACGGAAAAGAAGTGGAAGTCGGCATTGATCAGGTGAAAAAGGGCGATCATTTCATCGTCCGCCCGGGCGAAAATATTCCGGTGGACGGCGTTGTCCTGGAGGGAACGAGTGCCGTCAACGAATCCGCGCTGACTGGCGAGAGTATTCCGGTGGATAAAGAGGCCGGCGACCGCGTATCGGCGGCGACCTTAAACCAGTCCGGTTTCCTGACCTGTGAGGCGACGAGAGTCGGAGAAGACACAACACTCTCCCAGATCATTCAGATGGTCAGCGATGCGGCAGCGACAAAAGCGCCGATCGCCAAAGTGGCCGATAAAGTTTCCGGTATTTTTGTGCCGGCCGTTATCTGCATTGCACTTGCTACGATTGTGATCTGGCTGTTTGCAGGAGAGAGCGTCAGCTTTGCTCTTGCAAGAGGTATTTCCGTTCTCGTTATCAGCTGCCCGTGTGCGCTCGGCCTTGCAACACCGGTTGCGATCATGGTCGGAAACGGAATGGGAGCAAAACACGGAACGATGTTCAAAACCGCAGTTTCTCTCGAGGAGACAGGAAAAACACAGATCGTTGCACTCGATAAGACTGGAACCATCACAAGCGGAGAGCCGCAGGTAACCGATCTTGTCCCGGCGGACGGTGTAAGTGAGGAGGAGCTTTTAAAAGGTGCCTTTGCACTGGAGCAGAAAAGTGAGCATCCGCTGGCCCGTGCGATTCTTGCACTTGCAGAGGAAAAAGGCCTGGCCCGCGAAGAAGTCAGTGATTTCTCTGCGCTTCCTGGAAACGGCCTTGTGGCAAAACGGAACGGAAAAGAGCTCTGCGGAGGCAACCGCGCACTGATTACGAAAAAAGCGGTTCTCTCGAAACAGATGGAAGAGCAGGCAGCAAAACTTTCCGAAGAAGGAAAGACACCGCTGTTCTTCAGTGAAGACGGAAAGATGCTCGGTATGATCGCGGTTGCGGATGTCATCAAAGAGGACAGCCCGCGTGCGGTGAAAGAGCTGCAGAATATGGGAATCCGTGTCGTGATGCTGACCGGAGACAATGAGCGCACCGCGCGTGCCATCGGCGCTGAGGCGGGTGTGGACGAAGTCATCGCAGGCGTTCTGCCGGATGGAAAAGAAGCGGTCATCAGCCGCCTGAAAGAAAAAGGAAAAGTAGCGATGGTAGGAGACGGCATCAACGATGCACCGGCTCTGACCAGTGCGGATGTCGGTATTGCCATCGGAGCAGGAACCGATATCGCGATCGATGCGGCAGACGTTGTCCTGATGAAGAGCCGCCTCTCCGATGTACCGGCAGCGATCCGCTTAAGCCGTGCGACCCTCAGGAACATTCACGAGAATTTGTTCTGGGCCTTCATTTACAATATCATCGGTATTCCGCTGGCTGCGGGCGTATGGATCCCGCTGTTCGGCTGGAAGCTGAACCCGATGTTCGGTGCGGCGGCGATGAGCCTTTCGAGCTTCTGCGTTGTGACAAACGCCCTGCGTCTGAATCTGTTTCGGATGCACGACGCGTCAAAAGATAAAAGAATCAAAAACGAAATTCTAAAGGAGGATCTGAACATGACAACAGAACAGGGAATGGTAAAAACCATGACAATCGAGGGCATGATGTGCGGCCACTGCGAGGCAAGAGTGAAGAAAACACTTGAGGCAATCGAGGGTGTTGCATCCGCAGAAGTAAGCCATGAAAAAGGAACAGCCGTTGTAACACTGACAGCTCTTGTATCAGACGATGTGCTGAAAACAGCCGTAGAGGCACAGGATTACACCGTAAAAGGAATCCAGTAAAACAGGAAACGTTGAGAAAAGGGAAACGCGCCTGGAATGAAAATTTCCGGGCGCGTTTCTTTTTTTACCAGATATAGCAAAAATATTGCAATTTGTTCGGAATTTTCGTGACAAAAGGACAAAAATCCGTTAGGATAGAGAAAAAGAAGAGCAAAAACAAAAGGGTTTTTAGGATCAGGAGGTTTTTACATTATGACAGAGTACAGACTTGCAAAGCCGGAAGAGTGGGAGGACTGCATCGAACTTGCAAACTACGTGTTCAGCACGGCACACCGTCCGCACGACTTTGAGCAGTTAATTCCAAGGGTTTATCAGGCAGGACCGGAAATGGCACGGATCCACCGCGTCGCTGTTGCGGAAAACGGCAGACTCCGGGCCGAGATTGCGGTGCTTCCGCAGCAAATGGCAGCAGGGGGTAAGCTGCTCCGCGCAGGATATGTGGGAAGCGTTTCCGTGCATCCAAAGGCAAGGGGCGAAGGCCACATGAAGCGTCTTCTTGGCGACTGGATTACGGATCTGGAAGGAACGTGTGATCTTCTGGCACTGGACGGTCAGAGACAGCGGTATGCCTACTTTGGCTTTACGCCGGGAAGTGAAAAATACACGTTTTACCTGGATGTGGCAAATGTGCGCCATACCTGGAAAAACGGGGAACTCTCCGCTTATACCTTTGCGCCGCTGTTTCCGGAAAACGGCGAAGCGGACGAAGAGGCGGCAGCCTTTGCAAAGAAGCTGAATGAGGAAAAACCGCTTTACGTGGTAAGAGAGGATGTGAAAGCCTGCCTGAAAACGTTCGGCGAGCAGGCAATTGCAATCTGGAAAAACGGTGAGCGGATCGGATATCTGGCACTTTGTGGCGGAAACCAGGTTGTGGAAGCAGAAGTGTTGGAGGAACAGGATTTCGTTCCTGCACTTGCCGCTTATTTAAAAGAAAATGCGCTTGACTCTCTTTTCATTTCCATTCCGGTGTATGAGACCGGAAAAGCAGCAGCGTTATCGGAAGTCTGCGAAAGCTTCACAAAAGAGCGCTGCGGTTCCGCGATGTACCGCATTTTCCAATTTGCGGACGTTATCGAGGCAATGCTGACCATGAAAGCAGAGACGATGGGCATCAGCGATGGAACGTGGTCTGCTGTACTGGAGGGGCAGCCGGTGACCGTGACGGTAAAAGATGGAACTGTGACCGTGACAGGGGAAGCCCATCCGGGGGCAGATGTACTCAACCGGGAGCAGGCGCAGGAACTGCTTCTTTCACCGCTGGCAAGTAAGGGAAGCAAGGTTCCATCTGAAATCTGGAAGAACATTCCATCCGACTGGTTCCCGCTTCCGCTGTACTGTGCGACGGCAGACGAATTTTAGGCAATGACTGTTGGGAGGCAGAGAAATATGAACGAGACAGAGAAACGAGACACAAGAGACGAAAAAGAAGAAATCCGGTACCATGTGATTTTCTACGGCCAGGTGCAGGGCGTGGGGTTCCGTTACCGGGCGTATTATGCTGCCTACCAGCTCGGACTGACAGGCTGGGTGAGAAACTGCTGGGATGAGACGGTGGAGATGGAGGTGCAGGGTGATGAGGAGACGATCACGGAGATGATCAAAAGGATCCGCACCTCCAGCTACATCGAAATCACGGATGCAAAATGGACGAAGATTCCGCTGGAATCGGAATTCGGTTTTCATATCCGTTGATCAGGGCTGTTTTTTCTCTTTTTCCGGAATTTCGACGAGAATGATATCGTTGCCGATCTGGCAGATGCGGTCCCATGGGATCACAAAATCCTCGCCGTGGCAGAAAAAGCCGCAGAATTTCACAGGACCCGGAAGAACGAGTCCGGTAAGATGTCCCGTTTTTGGATTGAATTCCACATCAATCGGACAGCCGAGCGTTTTGCAGGTGCAGATATTGATAACTTCTTTCTGGCGGAGATCTACAACGCGCATGCGGTGCTCCTTTTTACTGATTCCTATGGAAAAACATATGCGAAAATGTTGCTGCAGTTGACTTGAATTTCACGGAAAAATGCGTATACTGTAAAAGTAGAAAACTTTCCGAAATACTTATTTAGAAACGAGGACGAAAGATATGAGATGTCCATTTTGTAATCAGGATAATACCCGGGTTGTGGATTCACGCCCGATTGAAGACAGCAATGCGATCCGCCGCCGCCGGATGTGCGATGTCTGCGGCAGACGCTTTACGACATACGAAAAAGTGGAGACGATCCCTTTGATCGTCATCAAAAAAGATATGAACCGCGAGCAGTATGACCGCTCGAAAATCGAGACCGGTATCCTGCGCGCCTGCCACAAACGGCCGGTGTCCGCCGAGAAGATCAACGAGATGGTCAACAAGGTGGAGACGGAGCTTTTCAACGGCGAGGAACGCGAGATTCCAAGCTCTGTGATCGGAGAGAAGGTCATGCATTACTTAAAAGACCTGGATCAGGTGGCGTACGTCCGCTTTGCGTCGATTTACCGTGAGTTCAAGGACGTCAACACGTTCATGGACGAGCTGAAAAAGATGCTCGACAAATAGCGGGAGGCAAAAAAATGGAAGTGTCGAACTATATTAAAATGCGTGATCAGATGCAGGAACGTTTTCTGACATACGATCAGAAGGAGATCGAAGGAAAGTATGGCTTTGCGTTTGATGGCGATTATTTCTATGTGCCGTATCTTTTTGAAGAATGGAGAGTGAACCGCCATACCGGCGTTGTAGAGGGATCAAAAGACCATTTTCTTCATGTACATCAGGGCAGTTTCAATGAGACGCTGACGATTTTCGACCTGCTCTGCTGCGGAAAGAAGGAGATTGTGCTCGCCGGCACGTATGCGCGTACCAATTCCTTAAAGGGAACGATCAAAGGCCGCACGATTGCGTCCGGCGTTCACGACAGCCGCGCCGCACGGTATGACGGGCATGTGGAACAGCTGAAAAAAGCATGCGTTTCCCTTGGCGGAAAACCATATTTCCCGGGAGACGCTGCTTTTGTTTTTCATGTCTTTCCGTTTCTGCCGCTCGTCTTCCAGTTCTGGGAGTCCGATGAGGAATTCCCGCCGGTGCTGAAGTTTATGTGGGATGAAAACGTCCTCGATTATCTGCGGTTTGAGACGCTGTATTACGTGATGGGAGATTTCCTGGACGCACTGGATCAAGCCTTCGATGCATGTAAAACAGAAGCCTGATACCTTTTGTGAGACAAAATCTTACGAAAATTTTTCGAATGTTTATAAAAATTTCAGTATACGAATCCCTTGGTTTAATGCTATAATGAGCGAAAGTGAGTAAAAAAAGAGAAGAGAAAGGGGAATGCATATGGCTTTTAGCATGAAAGTAACACCGGAAATAGAGGAACTGACAAACATCTGTCTGGATAACTCCAAAATGGATGTTTCGCTGTATGGGCAATACGATGTAAAACGCGGACTGCGCGATATCAACGGCGTTGGCGTCCTTGCGGGACTGACACAGATTTCAAATGTTGTGTCTTCGGATATCATTGACGGCGTCAAAACGCCGTGTGACGGACGTCTGTACTACCGCGGCATCAACGTGGAAAAACTGACCCAGGGCTTTTTAAGTGAAAACCGTATGGGATTCGAAGAAGTTGCGTATCTGCTCTTATTTGGAAATCTGCCGAATGAAGAGCAGCTCAATCATTTTAAGACAATCTTAAAACAGCAGCAGTCCCTGCCGAAGAACTTTGTGCGTGACGTTGTTATGAAAGCGCCGACCAAGGACATGATGAACACTCTGTCCCGAAGCGTTCTGACCCTGTACGCGTACGACAACCACGCAGATGATACCTCCCTTCCGAATGTGCTTCGTCAGTGCATTAACCTGATTTCTGTTTTCCCGATGCTGTCCGTCTATGGCTATCAGGCGTACAACCATTATATCAAGGGAAAAAGTTTATATATCCACAATCCGTCGAAGAAGCTTTCCACCGCAGAAAACATTCTGCTGATGCTCCGCCCGGATCAGAAATACACCCCGCTGGAGGCGAAGATCCTCGATCTTGCCCTCGTCCTCCACATGGAGCACGGCGGCGGTAACAACTCAACCTTTACAACACATGTTGTTTCTTCTTCCGGAACCGATACGTACTCCGCAATTGCAGCGGCGCTCGGCTCCTTAAAGGGACCGAAGCACGGCGGTGCAAACATCAAGGTTGTGCGGATGTTCGACGATATGAAGTCACACGTCAAAGACTGGACGGATGAGGAAGAAGTATCGAATTACTTAAGAAAGCTGCTGCACAAAGAGGCGTTCGACCAGAAAGGTCTGATTTACGGTATGGGCCATGCGGTTTACTCCATTTCCGACCCGCGTGCGCGCATCTTCAAGACCTTCGTTGAGCAGCTGGCAAAAGAAAAACACAGAGAGAAAGATTACCGGCTGTACGCTATGGTCGAGGAACTGGCTCCGAAGATCATCGGCGAGGAGCGCCATATTTACAAAGGTGTATCCGCAAACGTCGACTTCTACAGCGGCTTCGTTTACAGCATGCTGGATCTTCCGCTGGAGCTCTACACCCCGATGTTCGCCTGCGCGCGTATCGTCGGCTGGAGTGCACACCGGATGGAGGAACTGATCAACACCGACAAGATCATCCGCCCGGCGTACAAGAGTGTCAAAGATGAAGTGGACTATGTTCCGCTGGAAAACAGATAAAACAGGCAGAAGGGCCGGAGCGTGTCGGGATTTTCCGATCTGCTCCGGCATTGCTCTGTGCAGGAAGTAATGTGTCATTGTGAAAAATAGGAGAGTGCAGGAGAATGAATGAGACAAAAAATTACAGCATAACAAAATCCGGAGCAGTCATATTGGAAGGAGGGGCCAATCGCGGCGTCTTTACAGCAGGAGCGCTGGACTTTCTGATGGAGCAGGAGTATTATATCCCTCATGTGATCGGCGTTTCCGCCGGAGCCTGCAATGCGCTGGACTATGTATCGCGCCAGATTGGCAGAACGAGGGACTGTATGATTGTCACGGATGAGAAAAACCGCTACGTCAATAAGAATATCAAGACAATCGTTGAGAAAAAAGCACTGCTCGACATGGATATGGTGTTCGAACGGTATCCGTATGAGATTTTTCCATTTGATTTTGATACGTATTTTGCATCGCCGCAGACGTGTGAGCTGGTTGTGACAAACTGTGAGACGGGACGCGCGGAATATCTGGATGACCGCGAAAATAAAGAACGTCTGCTTGCAATTGGCCGTGCATCATCGAGCATGCCGATCGCCTGCCCGATGGTGGAGATCGACGGAAACGAGTACGTCGACGGCGGTGTTGCCGATTCGATCCCGATTATCCGTTCCTTAAAGACGGGACACCGAAAAAATGTCATTATTCTGACACGGAATTTCGGTTACCGCAAAAAAGAGGGAACGAGAGGCTGGGAGCTGTATGTGGCGGCATTCCGCAAATACCCGAATCTCGTGCGTGCGCTTGTAAACCGCGCGAAACATTATAACCAGGTGCTCGAATGCATCGAAAAATGGGAAGAAGAAGGCTCCGTCTTTGTGATCCGCCCGGAGATACCGGCGGTATCGCGTCTCGAAAAGGACGAGGAGAAGCTGCGGGAATTTTACCAGCACGGCTATGACCAGATGAAAGCAAATTTTGAGGCTCTGCAGGAGTTTCTGAAAGAAGAATAAAGTTACTGTATAAACGAAAAGAGGATTGGAGAAAGAAGATGAGTGGAAAAAACCAGAAGAACCGGGGAACTATACTGATGCGGATGTTTTACCCGGACCGGAGAGAAAAAAGTGCCTATACGATCGATTACGCGGATCTGTACCGGAAAGGATACCGGGGCGTGATTTTTGATATCGATAATACGCTTGTTCCGCACGGTGCGCCGGCAACGAAGGAGGCGGCTGCGTTCTTTGCGTCTCTTCGGGAGACGGGTTTTTCCACCTGCCTGCTTTCCAACAATCAGAAACCGCGTGTGGCTCCGTTTGCCGATGCGGTCGGTTCTATCTATATCGAAAATGCGCACAAGCCTTCGGTGAAAAACTACCAGGAGGCATGCCGGAGAATGGGGATCAAAGAGGAGCAGGCGGTCTTTGTCGGGGATCAGCTTTTCACCGATGTGTACGGTGCAAAACGGACCGGACTTTACAATATTCTGACCGAGCCGATCAATCCGAAAGAGGAAATTCAGATCGTTCTGAAACGGTATCTGGAGCACATTGTACTGTTCTTTTATGAGCGTGATCTGGCCCGCGGCAGGATTACGAAAAAAAACAGTTGAAAAATCGGGAAAAATATTATATTATAAGATAAGCCTATGGTGCGCATTTGGCGCATCGTACTATGTTAAGGAGGAAAAATCAGAATGATTTCAGCAGGAGATTTTAGAAACGGCGTTACCCTCGAGATCGATGGTCAGGTCGTTCAGATTCTTGAATTTCAGCATGTAAAACCTGGTAAAGGAGCTGCATTCGTAAGAACAAAATTAAAAAATGTCATCAATGGTGGTGTGGTAGAGCGTACCTTCCGTCCGACTGAGAAATTCCCGCAGGCTCGTATCGAGCGTGTAGACATGCAGTATCTGTACAGCGATGGTGATTTATTCTACTTCATGAACGTAGAAAACTATGAGCAGATCGCTCTGAACGAAGAGACCATCGGAGATGCTCTGAAATTTGTAAAAGAAAACGAAATGGTTAAGGTATGTTCCTACAACGGAAATGTATTCGCAATCGAACCGCCTCTGTTTGTAGAGCTTGAGATCACCGAGACTGAGCCAGGCTTCAAGGGAGATACCGCACAGGGTGCTTCCAAACCGGCTACTGTTGAGACTGGTGCTACCGTAAGCGTTCCGCTGTTCGTAAACCAGGGAGACAAAATCAAAATTGATACCAGAACAGGTGAATATCTATCCCGTGTATAAGTAAGACTGTTCCCGCCGTTGTCCGTCACAACTTTCTTTGTGGCGGACACGGTTTTCTAAATAAATAGAATATTCGTCTGAAAAATGGCTGATAAAGGCTGTCGGAAGCAGCCCGGGCCCGTTTTTCTCATCGTTCGAAGTTCCGCGAACCAACGAATCTCTGGCATATACAGATCTGTACAGAGGTTTTTAAGTTGTGTTTTCCGGAGCTTTTTTGTTCCGTAAGGCAAAAATACAAAAGGCAATCAAACAGGAAAGGTGGGAAAAAATGGACTATCAGATGTTCAAAGAGCAGCTTGCCGCGCTGCTGAAAAGAAAAGCCGGCGATGATTTTGAGGTGAAGGTAGAATCGGTGCAGAAGCTGAACGGTATCGAAAAAGAGGCGTTTGTCATCAGCAGAAAGAAGGACTGGATTGCACCGACGATCTACGTGGAGCTTCTGTATGAATGCTGTCTGCAGGGCGTGCCGCTTTCTCAGATTGCAGAAAAGGTACTGGAGCAGTACCGGAAAGTGGAAGCGGAGGCGAGAAGACCGGAGAAAGCTGCCTTTTTTACCAACTGGAAAAATGCTGCGCCGCAGATCTACTGCGAGCTCATTCATGCAGAGAAAAACCGTACGCTGCTCTCCGAAGTTCCGCACAGAAAATTTCTCGATCTCGCGGTCGTGTACTATTACCAGATGCGGGGAAACCGCGTGCCGGATGCGACAATTCTGATCCGCGAGACACACCGGGAGCTGTGGGGAATTTCGGCGGAGGAGCTGGATGCCCGTGCCTGGGAGAACACCCTGCGGGATCTGCCGGTGCGCACAGACAGCCTTATGGTGTATTTGAAAGAGGAGTACGGAGTAACGTTTCCCCGGTTCGAGCTTGGTCCGCTGGCGGAACAGTTTTACCTGGTCAGCAACCGCAGAGGAAAGCTGGGTGCAATCTGCATGTGCTATCCCGGCGTGCTGGAGAGTCTTTCGCAGCGCTTTGAGGCAAGTCTTTATGTGATTCCGAGCAGTATCCACGAGTGCATGGTGATTCCGGATTATGATGTGTTTCCGGAGGAGTGTCTTTCCGACATGGTACGGGACGTGAATGAAAAGACGGTCAAGCCGCAGGAGATTCTGTCGGATCACGTTTATTATTACCACCGGGAAAGCGGGGAACTGACGCTGTGTGAGGAAGAAACGTAAGCTGTGTGGCAGAATAGTCTGCGAATAATTTAAGAAAAAAATGGGCGGCTGGGTGGGAAAAATACTTTACAATTGCAGGAGTCTGTGGTAAACTATCATAGTGTGGTTGAGAAAACAGATCACATCAGCGTCTGTAGCTCAGGGGATAGAGCAACGGTTTCCGGTACCGTGTGTCGGGGGTTCGAATCCCTCCAGACGCGTTTTTGCTACATGGCATGCTGCGGCGGGCAGGACCGGCGCAGGATAAGGAAAGCCCCTGCTTCGGTGTGAAGTAGAGGTTTTTTTGCTTACTGAGCATATCAATAACTGATCCGGCGGATCAGTTTTGATGAAGGAGGAAAAATATGGCAAAACCAATGACAACAAAAGATAAAATCCGGGAATGGATTTCCGATAATCTGCGCTACATGCTTCTGATCGGAGCAATTCTCCTGATTGTGGCAGCGGTTCTTCTCATCGTTCATCTGGTGTCACCAAAAAACGATGGAAAATCGAGCGGCGGAACCGTAACAAGCAGCAGCACCGGAAACAATGTGCCGGATAAAAAGACACAGGTAAAAGCAGACAGCAAAGCAGATTCTGAGGACAGCACAGGCATTTCATCGGACGTTTCGGATTCCGCGAATGATTCCAGTGCAGATGCTTCCAGTACCGATACT
>ERZ772885.1949-NODE-1949-length-11405-cov-10.729692_pt1 | contig 11405 bp, 8 predicted proteins | sample MGYA00580580_ERZ772885 | MGnify/ENA primary metagenome ERZ772885 (study PRJEB29015, sample SAMEA2737673) | human gut metagenome | biome: human gut; feature: human-associated habitat; material: faeces | place: China | collected 2012 ...
AAACTCTAACGTACAAACGTACGCCGACGAGTTCATTTTCGCAAAATCCGAACTATTTTCTCGACCTCTGCCAGCGTGTAGACACTTTTGTCTACACGCTGAGGCTGTCTGAAATTTATCAGACAGCCTTTATAATTATTTCGCAAATATTTTTGCAATTTCGGTCATTGTGTGACTGATTTTAATACTCTGCGGACAGACTTTTTCGCATTTTTTGCATTTCTTACATTGGTCCGCACCCTTGTTAAGTTCTGCATAAATTGCCTTTGCTCTGTCTGTACCGAGTGAAGCGGTTGCATTGTACGCCTCAAATGTTTTCGGTATGTCAAGTCCGAACGGACAAGGCATACAGTACGCACATTTTGTACACGGTACAAGTGCCATTTTGTCAAATACCTCTTTTGTCTTTGCAAGCATATCAAGATTTTCTTCCGTCAGCATACCCACTTCCGCTTTATCCGCATAGCCTATATTTGACTGCACCTGTTCCATTGCACCCATACCGCTCAAAAGAAGTGATACTTCTTCTCTGTTCCACAAGAAATCCATTGCCCACTCAACAGGCGTCTTTTCGTCAGACAACATTTTTGCAACCTGCGGTGACGGGTTCGCAAGTTTACCGCCCAAAAGCGGCTCCATTATAACCACGTCAAGTCCCTTTTTATGTGCATATTCAAGTCCCTCAAGACCCGCCTGATATTTTACGTTAATATAGTTAAGCTGTATCTGACAAAACTCCCAATTAGGGTTTGCGTCAATAATCTTTTTTAATGTTTCAACGTCATCATGGAACGAAAAACCGATATGACGGATTTTGCCGTCGGCTTTCGCCTTGTTGAGCTTATCGATAAGATTGAATTTTTCGACAACATTCTTAAATCTGTCCTTATCAAGTGCATGCATAAGGTAAAAATCAATATAATCGGTTTGAAGTCTTTCAAGCTGTTCGTTAAGCAAACGGTCGAAATCCTCCTCACACTTCACTTCCCATGTAGGACATTTCGTAGCAATATGTATTTTATCACGATACGGCTTTAAAACTCCGCCTATAAAACTTTCACTTTTTCCGCCGTGATAAACATACGCGGTATCAAAATAGTTCACACCGTTTTCAATAGCGTATTCAAGTATTTTTGCTGATTTTTCGGCATCAATGTCTTCCGCATTTTTTGACGTTGTCGGAAATCTCATACAACCGAAGCCCAATACCGATATTTTCTCTCCCGCCATTTCTCTGTACTTCATATAATCTTCTCCTCTTTGTTCTTAGTTACCTTTTTCTTTTAGTATAATAAATTACAGTCAAATATTCAAGCGATATTCATAAAAACAGTGTCAGATTTGACAACACTAAAAAATTTTAGTATAATACAGATATTTAAAAAGAACTCGAACACTTTTTATTATGAAAGGAAAATTAAAATGAAAAAGATTATTTCGGCGATAATTGCCACTGCTATGATGTTTACGCTTTGCGTAACAAGTACATTTGCGGCAGAAAGTTGGCGTGAGGCGTTCGTTACACGTCTTATGAAAATTATGTCCTCAGATCCGTCATACAATCAAGTAGTTCTTACCGATCTTGACAGAAACGGTATACCGGAGGCATTCGTTATGCGTGACGGTATGGACGGAGGTATTTCAGCCGCGTTCACTATGAAAGGCAATACAATTTCAAATATTGATGTTCCTAACAACATTATCGGTACTTGCCTTTCAGACATCACCGTATACCAAGACGGTGGAAGATACATATTTGTCGGTCGTGAAGTACCGCGCTATTCTTCGGTTATCAACTTCTACAAACTTATGTTTGACGGTCAGACTTTCTCAACAGAAAAAATACTTAAATCATATGTAAGCTCATATCAAACCGTTCCTTACGTTGATATGTACGGCAACGACTTTTTGACAAACGGTTATCCGAACAGAGCAAAAATCAAGGATTTCGTTGACAGATACGAGGGTATTAACACTCTTACCGCAACAAATTCAAATGCAAAACTATCCGTAAACGGTGTAGACGTTGAAGTATCGGGTTATTCCGTAAACGACTCAAACTATTATAAAATTCGTGATATTGCAATGGTACTTCGTACAACAAATGCACGTTTTGACGTTGCGTGGGACGAGAATTTGAGTGCTATCGCAATTTCAACGGGAGTTAAATACACAATAGTCGGCGGCGAGCTTAACAGCGACCATTCAGCCGCACTTAATGTTGACCAAAACACCGCCCCTGTTTATGTGGACGGCGAAGAAAAAGAAGTTCTTTCTTACAACATCAACGGAAATACTTACTTCAAAATCCGTGACATTGCCGATATGGTAGGCTTTGACGTTGACTGGGACGGAGATACACAGACCGTTGTTATTCGTACAAACTAAAAATTACAAAAACATAAAAAAGCCGATTAATTAGATTTATTCGGCTTTTTTTATACCACTTTTGCGTTTTTTGTTGAATATTGCCTTGATTAAAGGCAGAATATATAGTATAATATAAATTCGAAGCTAAATTCTGGGGGAATACATAATGTCAATTTCAGAAATAGTTCTTATCGGTATAGCACTAAGTATGGACGCTTTTGCGGTCTGTATCGCAAGTTCAATGGTCTATACGAATATGACAGGGCCAAGAAAACTTTCAATGCCGATTATGTTCGGACTTTTTCAAGGAATAATGCCGATTTTAGGTTTCTTTCTCGGGAGTCTTTTTGCATCGTTTATTGAAAGATGGTCAGGACCGATTTCACTGCTTATTCTCGGTATAATCGGTATTAATATGATTCGTGAGGGCCTTGCCAAAGACGAAGAGTCCGAACCGAAAAAACTCACACTTTGGATATTACTTGTTCAAGCAGTTGCAACAAGCATTGACGCATTCGCCGTAGGTGTTTCGTTTGCCGCAAACAGTGCAAACATATGGCAGTCCGCACCGATTATTGCGGTAACTACATTTGTTCTAAGTCTTATCGCATTATTTGTCGGTACAAAAGCAGGTGAGAAACTTGGCGACAAAGCAGAAATACTCGGCGGAATTATTCTTATTATAATAGGTATAAAATCATTATTCTAAATAAACGAGCAGACGTGAAAGGAGGTTTTTAATATGTACAATGTACGACGCAAATTATGGATACTTACCGTACTTCTTTTTGCCGTGTCTGCTGTTATGTTAAAATTCTTTCCTTCTTCCGATAATAATGACGCAATCGCCACTCCGGCGAGTGCACAGCAAGCCGAAAGCGGTACATCAACCGTATTTTCAGGCGGCAGCACGGAACGTTTTGTCGCACACAGAGGATATTCAAACTATGCGCCCGAAAACAGTATTCCGGCGTTTGAGCTTGCCGGTAAAATCGGCTTTTGGGGTATCGAAACGGATATTTGCGAAACAAGTGACGGTCAATTCGTCTGTATGCACGATGACACTCTTGACAGAACAACAAACGGTTCGGGAGCTATTTCCGACTACACGCTTGACGATTTAAGTCAGTTCCAAATTGACTACGGAAATTATCTCGACACAAACGAAAACTTAAAAATACCTACTCTTGAAGAATACCTTTCGATATGCAGTACATACGGAAATGTACCGATTATCGAAATCAAAAATATCACCAATTACGATGCATTTCTAAACACAATCATAGCAAGCGGACTTGAAACGCATTGTATAATCACAGGTGCGATTGATGATGTAAAAGAAATTCGTGCAAGAAACAGTATTATCCCTGTTATGACAATCGGTTACACTCCTGCACCGTATACGGATAATCTTGAACGTATTACGGAAATATCCGAAAACAGAGGTATTTTGTATAACTATCCGCAAGTGGATCAAGCCGCAATAGATATACTCCATCAACAAAATATTTTCTGCGGTGTATGGTCTGTTGACGACACGGAAACAGCACAAAAATACATTGATTACGGTGTGGACTTCATAGTAACAAACGAAATCCCCGCAAGAATTAATCATATGGTAAATGATAATGAATAGCAAAAAATGTGTGTCATATCAAATGACACACATTTTTTATTTGTTATCTTTTTTGTGATTCCAACCATACAATCAATACCGACATATCGGACGGTGAAACACCGGAAATTCTTGACGCTTGCCCAAGTGACTTTGGCTGTATCTTATTCAATTTTTGTCTTGCCTCCAAACGCAAGCCGTGTATATCAGAATAATCTTGATTTTCGGGAAGAAGTTTTTCCTCCATTTTCTTAAACTGCTCAACCTGTGCTATCTGTCTTTTTATATAGCCGTCATACTTTAGTTTAATTTCAACCTGTTCACAAACTGCGTCCGGAAGTGTCGGACGGTTATGGTCGACAGGTGCAAGTTTTTCATAATCAAGTTCGGGACGTTTTATCATATCGCTAAGACGTATTCCCGTCTTAACGGCGGTCGAATTATACTGTTCCAAAAGCGGATTTGCATCTTTCGGCGGTACTATAACCGACGTCACACGCTTAATTTCATTTTCAACCATATCCATTTTTTCAAGAAACTTTTTATATCTTTCTTCCGATATAAGACCGATTTTATATCCGAACGGAGTAAGTCTTTCATCTGCGTTATCCTGTCTTAAAAGCAAACGGTATTCCGAACGTGATGTCATCATTCGGTACGGCTCGTTTGTACCCTTTGTTATAAGGTCATCTATAAGTGTGCCGATATATCCGTCCGAACGTTTTAATGTAAGCGGTTCTTCGTTTTTAAGTTTCAATGCCGCATTAATTCCGGCAATAAGTCCTTGTGACGCCGCCTCCTCATAGCCGGACGTACCGTTAAACTGTCCTGCGCCGTAAAGTCCATGCACATTCTTAAATTCCAACGTTGCATACAGTTGAGTCGGATCGCAGCAATCATATTCTATTGCATATGCAGGACGCATAATTTCAACATTTTCAAGTCCCTCAACACTTCTATACATTTCAAGCTGTACGTCCTCAGGCATACTCGTTGAAAAGCCTTGTGCGTATACTTCCTTTGTATCAAGTCCCATAGGCTCCATAAAAAGCTGATGTCTTGGTTTTTCCGAAAAACGCACAACCTTATCTTCGATAGACGGACAGTATCGCGGACCTATACCCTCAACCATACCGCCGTACATTGCCGAACGACCGAGATTGTCGTGTATAATTTGGTGAGTTTTTTCATTTGTATACACAAGATAGCAAGGAACAAGATTTTTGCCGACATTCTCCGTTTCAAACGAGAATGGCACGATTTTTTCGTCACCCTCCTCAAGCTCCATCTTACTGTAGTCAAGTGTATCCGCGTGCACTCTTGCTGGAGTACCTGTTTTAAATCGCTTTAATTCAATACCCAATCTGCGAAGATTTTCCGAAAGTTCATTTGCAGGGAACATTCCGTCAGGACCGCTTTCACGCGAATAACTTCCGATAAGAATTTTACCCTTTAAATAAGTTCCGCTGGCAATAATAACCGCTTTTACCTTATATTCAACGCCTGTATGTGTTACAACTTCCGTTACATTATTATCTTCATCGGTAATTACATTTACGATTTCCGCTTGTTTAACCTGCAAATTCTCTTGATTTTCAACACGTTTTTTCATTTCAACGTGATACTTTTTTCTGTCAATCTGTGCTCTAAGTGAATGTACGGCAGGACCTTTGCCTTTATTAAGCATTTTTGACTGTATAAACGAAGCGTCCGCCGCTTTACCCATTTCACCGCCGAGTGCGTCAAGTTCACGAACAAGGTGACCTTTCGCCGTACCGCCTATACTTGGGTTACAAGGAAGATTTCCTATTGCGTCAAGGCTTATTGAAAACATAACCGTTTTCATACCCAATCTTGCCGCCGCCAAAGCCGCCTCACAGCCCGCGTGACCGCCTCCGATTACGGCAACATCATATTCACCTAAAACCATTATTCTTCCTCCCCGATATATTCAACCTTATGCTGTTTTTCTTTCATATCCTTTAATATTGAGCGTTCAATTACTCTTGCGGCATAAAATTGCGGTGGATAGCAAGTAACGCAAAGTCCGACAACTACTACTATAATTGCCGCTGCAAGCGGATTAACGAATGTAAACAACGCACCGTATATAAGTACTCCTATAAGCGTTGTAAAAAAGTTACCCGGTAATTTTGCAAGTGTTATAAGCAACGCATTTTTATAAAGCGAGCCGATTCCACATTTAAATGTAACCATAATTTGATACAAATACGGGTGCATCATTGTATAAACAACAAGTACGAGTATCATAACATACAGCAACATCATCCAAAGCATACTGCCCGTTGAAACGTAAAGCGAATGATAGAAAAGAATTGCATTAAGTCCGAACACAAGCAAAACCGCGTCAATCAGCACAACTACCATACCCTGTTTAAAGTTTTCCTTAAACTTGTCCGCACCGTCACTCAAAACCCAAGTATGTTCACCGCGTGTGAAACATCTTGTTATATACGAATAAGCCGCCGTTGCAGGACCTGAACCCCAAAACGTGAACACACCGATTGAAAAAGCAAGCTGAATAAGTATCATAATACTTCCCTGCACATTTTCCGCACTTGATTCCGTACCAAGTGAAATAATAGTGTCTGAAACATTCTGAACGATATGCGTACTGCTCAAAACTATACCGCCGAAAATATATAAAATCGCAATCCATATAATACTCGTTATCGCATAAAGACAGTTCGCACCCAAAAATTTAGTGAACTTACGTATCACAATATCAAAAAACAAGAAAAAGCCTTTCTTTTTAGGTTCGTTCTTATCTACTCCCTTACCCGGTTTATCATAACCGCCGCCGAAAATTCCCATATTTTTTCTCCTTCCGAAATTTGAATACAATTTTTATTCATATAAAATATTTATGCAAACTATATTGTAACACAATTTTTTTTATGATACAATATCAAAAATAAATGTTTACAAATAAAATATCAATCGAGGTAACAAATGAGGGAAATCACGATAAATCAAAACGACGCAGGGCAACGACTTGACAAGTTTCTTACAAAATATCTTGTCAATATGCCACAGAGTATGTTATATAAAAGTCTTAGAAAAAATTGCGTCAGAGTAAACGGCAAACACATTAAAGACGGCAAATATATGCTCCAAAACGGCGATGTGTTGAAGTTATTTTTTAAAGACGAATTTTATGAAAGCAAATCAAGCTTTAAAGCAGGCAATTCCGATATTGACGTTGTATATGAGGACGAAAATATTATACTTATTAATAAAGAAAGCGGTGTTGTAGTCCATTCGGACGATAAAGGCACAAAGGATACGCTTCTTGAAAGAATGCAGAGTTATCTGTACAAAAAAGGCGAATACAATCCCGAAAACGAACACAGTTTTTCTCCGTCATTCTGCAACCGCCTTGACCGAAACACATTAGGTATAATAATCGGTGCAAAAAATGCCGCCGCACTTCGTATAATAAATGAAAAAATTCGCAGTCGCGAAATTAAAAAGATATACCTTTGCATTGTCGAAGGTCATCTAAAAAAAAGCGGTCACCTTACCGCATATCTTACACGCGGTGACAAAAAAGTTACGGTTTCAGATTATAATGAAGAAAATTCAAAGAAAATCGGCACAAAATATAATGTTATTGCCGAAAAAAAAGACACTTCACTTGTGGAAGTCGAGCTTGAAACAGGACGCACACACCAAATCAGAGCACAGTTTTCGCACATAGGAAATCCGCTGTACGGAGATACGAAGTACGGCTCACGACACAGCGGAGGTATGAATCTTGCAAGTTACAAGCTTATATTCGATTTTAAAACTGACGCAGGCATATTAAATTACCTAAATCACAAAGAATTTCAAATAAGCGTTGATTTTGCCAAAACCTTTGCACAGCAGAAATTATAAAGGTCAGCCGTTGCATTCGGTTTACCGAGATGTCTTACGCTTTCCTCCATCATTGCAACACGCCATGGACAAGCAAACATTTGATTTATCGCCTCTGAAATCGGATAAGTGTCGTTTACCATAATTGCCGCACCATTATTCACAAGGAAATTAAGGTTTCTGTCCTCTTGTCCGGGAAGCGGATTCATTGTTATCATCGGCAATCCTTTTGCAAGCGATTCTGATGTTGTAAGTCCGCCCGGCTTTGTTATTATAAAGTCGGCGGCGTCCATCATTACGTCAACGTTATCGACAAATCCGTATGAATATATTTTTTTATTCCAATCACATTCATCAACTACGCTTTTTATTTTCTTATTTGTACCGCAAACGCACAGCACTTGAAAATCTTTCGGATATGTATCAATTTGTGCCAAAATCTTTTTTATATTTCCGTATCCCATTGAACCCATCATTATAAGTATAGTGGGAATATTTTCAATCCCGAGTTTTTTCCGTGCCTCAATAGGGTCGTTTTTCTTTACAAACTGTTCTCTTATGGGTATACCGAAAGGCAAAAGTTTCTTTTTCGCTATACCTTTTTTCTGCATTTCGTGTTCCAAAAGCTCATCCGGAATTACGTAATAGTCAAGGAACGTACTTTCCCAAAACGGATGTACGGTGAAATCGGTTACTATTCCGACAGACGGACAGTCAAAAGCCGCACGGTCGGCAAGTATGCTTATACACACTCCGGCATAGCTATGCGTACCGATTATCAAATCGGGATTATATTCAACAACGAACTTTTCAAGTTTCTTTGAAACAAATCGCGAAAATATCGATACAAGCGAATTACGGTCATACGGCTCGTCCTTTTGCGTAAGTTTGCCGTAAGCCTTCGCATACGTCTTTGCAAGGTACTTTGTCGAAAGCAAGTATCCGTCCTGTATTGAATTTCCCAAACGATGATTTACATAGTCGAATATATCAAGCATATGACATTGATGTCCGTTCTCCTCGAAATATTCCATAATAGCCTTAGCCGTAGAATGATGTCCGTAACCGGCTTTTACGGATAACAACAACACTTTCAATTTTAAGACCCCCTTGTCTTTTTTAACAATATTATAACAAATAAAAATAAATTTTTCAACCTTATTGACTTTATGAATTTAATAGACTATAATGTCATAAGTTATTAAAACGAGGGGCGGTGTATTGTGAAATGATAAGCGATATGACTAAAGGAAATCCGTTAAAATTGATACTTTCTTTTTCAGTTCCGATGCTGATCGGAAATATCTTTCAACAGGTGTATAACTTTGTTGACGCGGCGATTGTCGGTAAGTTTGTGGGGGCTGAATCTCTTGCGGCGGTAGGTTCGACAGGTACGATTGTCGGAGTTATGATTTGTCTTATGATGGGACTTACGAGCGGTGCGGGAATTATTATAGCACAGTGTTTCGGTTCAAGGAATTTTGACGAACTGAGAAAAACAGTTACGGGACTTATTTACATAGTGGGAATTTTGGCGGTGGTTACGTCAGTTGCCGGAGTTGTGTTTTCACGGCCGATTTTATCGTTTCTGAACACACCCGATAACGTAATCGACGAGGCGGTCGCATACATAAACGTAATATTCGCATTCACAATCGGTACGGCTATGTATAACGCGTCAAGCGCAATACTCAGAAGTCTTGGCGACAGCCGTACACCGCTTTACGCACTTATACTTTCTTCTGTATTAAATGTAGTTTTCGACTTGTTGTTCGTTGTTGTGTTTAAAACAGGTGTTGTCGGTGCGGCGGTTGCAACCGTTATCGCACAGATTATCAGTGCGATTTATTGTATTATACATATGGTAAGACACCGCAGACAGCTTAATCTTGAGGGCATAAACTTCCAAACAACAAAACGTGCAATCAAGCGGATTTTCCAAACAGGAATACCGTCGGCACTTGAAAGCTGTCTGATTTCACTCGGCACAATGAGCGTGCAACGTCTTGTAAACTCATTCGGTGCAATGACTATGGCAGGCTATACCGCCGCCGTAAAAATCGACTCAATCGCAATCGCACCGATTGTATCGGTCGGCTCGGCATTGTCGGTTTTCTCGGGTCAAAACATCGGTGCAAATCAAATGGACAGAATAAAAAAGGGTATGTATCAAACACTTGCGTCACTTATCGGTATATGTATAGTGATTGCTGCCGGAATTGTATTGTTCCGTAATCAACTGCTTGGCTTGTTCCTTGACAAAACACAAGCCGCAGAGGCTATCGCAATAGGAAGCAAGTACCTTACTATCGTATGTGTTGCGTATATAGTTGCGGCGGTTATGAGAACATATTTGAACGTTCTTCGCGGTGCGGGTGATGTTAATACCTCCGCTGTCGCAGGTATACTTGAACTTATCGGAAGAATTATTTTCGCATATATACTTGTTCGCCCGCTCGGCTCAACAGGTATTTGGATTGCTACTCCGCTCGCCTGGGCAATGGGTGCGTCAGTACCCGTTATCCGATACTATTCGGGTAAGTGGATTAATAAAAAGTTGGTATAAAAAAATGGCACTTTCGTGCCATTTTTTTATACTTATTCTTCTACTAATTTTACTGTTTTCTTTTCCGAAATAGGTTGTAATTGTGATGACAATACAAATATATTCACACTCTTTGCATTATCCTTTTTGTCAAGAGAAATTTTTGTATCGTCTTTCATTGAAAGCGGTACTCTGTCAATTCCAATCATAACACCGTTTTCGTCATACATTGCCGCATATACATAGCAGTCACCGTACTTCGTTTGTGCGGATATATTAAAGTCATATGATGTGTCGCTTTCTGTTTTTGTAACTTCTACAGTTATCATAGTCATATCCGAAGTTATTCCGTTATAATGGATTGTTGCATTTGTAAGATATGTATTTCCGACCAACACAATCTTACTCCACTCTTCCTCCGTACCTGCGTAATACACATTGGTAATACTATAACAATCACTAAAAGCATTTTTTGCAATTTTATTTATATTTTTACCCATCGTTACAGTGGTTAAGTTTGTACAGAAGGCAAATGCACTCATCCCTATCGACTTAACCTTATTCGGTATGTCAATACTTGTCAAACTTTCACATTCGTAAAACATATTTTCTTCTATTTTGTCGATATTTTCAGACAGCTTTATGCTTTCCAACTTGTTGCACCAGCTAAAAGCTTCCTCTCCTATGCTTTTAACATTATCCGTCATTGTAACATTGACTACTCCGCTCGAATAAAAAGCACCGACGCCTATACGTTCAACACTTTCAGGTATGTTTATATTTGCTAAATTGCTGCAAGAATTAAATGCATTGTCATCTATCACCGTAACCGGCAAGCCTTCAATTTCACTTGGTATAGTAGCTTCGCTGACAGATTTGTCACACTTAACAATAACCACAGATTTTCCGTCGGTACTAAAATTATAAGTAAACGGCTCGATTGTTTTATTATAATGAATTGTTGCGTTTTTCAACGCGCCGTTGCCGTCACCTGCG
>ERZ772885.1950-NODE-1950-length-11404-cov-4.259670_pt1 | contig 11404 bp, 7 predicted proteins | sample MGYA00580580_ERZ772885 | MGnify/ENA primary metagenome ERZ772885 (study PRJEB29015, sample SAMEA2737673) | human gut metagenome | biome: human gut; feature: human-associated habitat; material: faeces | place: China | collected 2012 ...
CGGTGGTGAGTGCGGCGACTCCCGCAAGCACGATTCCAGCCGTGATGCCAGTCTGCGCGAGGTGTCCGGTCACGGTGACGGTCTCGCCGGGCACGCGGGGCTTGCCGTAGCTGACGACGGTCACGGTGCCGTGATGGCCGGGCTTGTCGTTGTCCTGGGTGCGCAGGCGTTCACGCCAGTAGTGCTTGCCGGTCTCGTTGGCCGTGTATTCGGGGCCGTCGACCTTGTTGGCGCCGGCGGGGACGGTCACGCACTGCGTGGTGTGCTCCAGCTTGTCGGAGGATACGCCGCCCGCGTTCTGCTGCCAGTATTCGAACTCGATGCAGTAGCCGGCGGGGATGTTGCCTTCGATGATCGCGGTGTCGTGGATCTTGTCGCCCACGTGCGCCTCGCTCTTGGTCTGGGTGGTGACCTTGACCACGTTGGACGTCTCCTCTGGGTTGCGCGCGCGATCCGTGTAGAACGGGGTCGGCTTGCCGGATTCGGTCTCGCCGATGCCGGTCAGGCCGGTGGCGAGATGCGCAGTGGTGGGCTTGCCGTCCGCGCCGGTCGCGGGCTTGGCGGTCGTGCCGTCGTCAAGACGCTTCGGGCTGGTCAGCGAGTACACGAAGTACGGGGTGTTGCCGGCCTTCACGGTCTTGTATCCGAGCGGGCTTTCGATGGTGATCTGCCCGTCCTTGGCGGCCTTGGCGGCGTCGGCGGCGGTGATCACGTACGCGCCGGTCTGCGGCGTGTCCCAGGATGCGGCGAGCGTGTCCTTGGAGGCGTCCTGGCCGTCCTGGAGGTACACCTTCCAGGAGATCATGGTGCCTTCGATGACGGGGCCGGGGATGGTCACCTTGTCCTTCAGCGTGTCGCCTTCGTTGATGGCGCTCACGGTGTTGGACTTGGAGGTGATGACATGGATGGTTTCGGACGCTTCACGCGGCTTGCCGTAGGCGACGAGCTTGCCTTCGTCGTCGGTGATGCGCACACGGAAGTAGAACACGCCGGTCTGGGTGAACTTGTAGGCGGGACTGTCGGCCTCCGTCTGGCCGTCCTCCAGTGCGACGCCCTGCTTGGCGAGCGTGGTGATGAGCGTGTCCTTCGACACGTCGCCGTCGGACTGCTTCCACACCTCCCACGAGGCTTTCAGACCCGCCTTGATGTCGGGGCGGATGTCGTCCTTGTAGTCGATGTGCGCGAACACGGTGTGATCGGACACGGGCGTGCCGACGGTCTGCTGCACGAACGTGGTGGTGTCGGCGCTGATGGCGCGCGTGGACTCGTTCGGCGCGCGGTCGTTGCCGCGGTGGAACTCGTCGCCGTCGTCACCGGGCAGTTTCACCCATTCGACGAAGTAGTAGTCGTTCGCGTCGGGCACGGTCACGGCTGGACCGGTCACGTCCTGCGTGTCCGCGTCCTGCTTGTAGCCGTCAAGGTCGGAGAGCTTCATGGGCTTGGTTTCCGTGACCTTCTCGCCGGTCTTGTAGTCGTGCAGTTCGAACCCTACCGTGCTGTCGGCGGGCAGGTCGCCTTCCACGTGGGCCACGTCGGACAGTTCCCCGCCCTTCGCGCTCCACTTGAACGTGGTGGTGGTGATGCGGATCGCACGGAGGCTTTCGGCCTTGATGCGGCTGGCGGAACGCACCTGCTTGGCGCCGTCGGGGAACTCGCTGCCGTCCTTCTTCGAGAACACGGTCACCCAGTAGTATGTGCCGGGTTCGGTGATCTTCGTGGTCTGGCTGTCGAGCTCCTTGACGCCGGCCTTGAGGTCGGTGGGCTGGATGGTCGCGGTGAGCGTGTCCTTGGCCGCGTCCTCGCCCTTGTCCTGCTTGTACAGTTCGAAGCCGAGCTGGTAGCCGTCGGGCAGGGTGCCGTCGATGATCGCATGGTCGTTGACGTCGGCGCCATTGGTCACGTCCACGTAGTTCTCGCCGTTCACGGTGTGCACGCCGTTGGTGCCCTTGGTGTTGGTGGTGATCTCGATGACGGTGAACCGTTCGGATTCCACGCTTTCGCCTTCGTAGAGGAGCACGTCCTGCTTGTAGCCGTCGCCCTGCTTCCACGTGTCGTCGACTGGGCCGGCCTCATCGGCTACGGTCGGGTCTCCGCCGAGGTTGTCGGGGGCCCACACCTTGAAGCGGAACTGGTAGTCGCCGCCCTTGCCGGGGTTGTCCATGACCGCCTGGATGTCGGTGTCGGTCACGTCCTCGTTGAGGGTGGTCTTCTCGCCTTCGGCGACCTTGGTGTCGGTCTTGCCGTCCTTGACGGACCAGACCTCGACCTGGTAGCTGCTGCCTGCGGGCAGGGTGCCTTCCACATGGAGCGTGTCCTTGACCTGCTTCATGTCGGTGGTGACCACCGGGTCGGCGGTGGACGTGACCTTGACGACTTGGAAAGTTTCGGACGGGACGCGCTTGGGCGCCTCGTACACGAGACCGTCCGAGTCCTCGCCGGTCAGTTTCTTCAGGTTGGCGGCGTCCTGCGTGTTGGTGACGCGCAGACCGTAATAGTAGGGTCCGGCCTGCTGCGCGTCCAACGTGAACGTCTCGGACTTGAAGCGCTGCATGTCGTCTTTCGCGTCGTGATCGGGGTCGATGGACGGCAGGTCATGCGCCTTGCCGTCAGCGGCCTTCACGTCGGTGGACTCGTCGCCCTTGCCCTGCTGCCAGATGCTGAACTGCGCCTGGGTGCCCTTGACGGTGTTGCCCTCGTAGCGTTGCGGGGTCTGACCGTCCTCACCCCAGTAGCCGAAGTACTTCTGGGTGAGCACGTCGTAGGTCTTCACGGTCTTGGCCGCGTAGCCGGCGTCGTCGGCGCTGAGCCACTGCTTGGCCGCGTCGGTGCTGTACTCCTGAACGAACGTGCGTTCGCCGGCCTCGCCGTACTTGCCCGCGGCGATCGTGTTGCCCTTCGGGTCGATGAGCGTCGCGACCCAGTTGTACTGGCCCGCGGCCGGGTATTCGCCGTCCATTTCGGCCTTGAACGAGTAGCTTCCGGGACGCTGGCCGAGCTTCGTGGTGTCAATGGGGAAGCTCTTCGATTCGACGAGCTGGCCCGCGGTCGCGTCGTTCTGGCCCTGGTGCTTGTACACGTCGACCTTCACGCTGCTGCCTGCGGGGATGTTGCCGCGATCCTTGCCGGATGCGACGTCGCTGACGGTGATGATGTCCCACATCTTCCCGCCGACGGCGCCCTGCTTCTGGCTTTCGGACGCTATCCGCCCGTTGCCGCGCACGGTCACGCTCTCGTTCTTCACGCCGAACTGGTGGGTGGCGATGATGGTCCCGTCCGCATCGTGGAGGGCTGCCTGCCAGTACACGGTGCCGAGCGTGTCGGCGGACACGTCCTGGGAGGCGACTTCGATCTGCTGGCCGGATGCGAGGGTCTTGATCTGCTCGTCGGTCAGCGTGACCTTCTGGTCGAGGATCGTGCCGACGGTCGCGTCGGCCTTGCCGTCCACGGGCTTGTAGGCGGTGAACTGCACGTACGCTCCCTTGTCGAGCTTCTTGTTGCCGCTGATGCGGGCCACGTCGTGGAATTTCTCGCCTACGGCCACGTCGGCCGGGTTGGTTTCGGAATCCAACGCGATGACGGGGGTCGGGTTCTCGGTGACGACCGCGGTCTCGAACGCATCATCGTACGCGCTTGTGAACTTGGGTACGCGGGTGCCGTCCTTGCCGGCTTCGAACACGAACGTGTAGTAGCCGGTCTTGTCGGCGGTCAGGGAGAAGTGCTTGCCGTCCTTGGTGGGGGTGCCGTTGTCGCCGTTGCCGACGATGATGCGCACGCTGCCGTTGTCGCCCTGCTCCTTGAGGAGCGCGGCGAGATCGTACGTGTATGTGCCGATCAGCTTGTGGTTGGCGTCCTCCTTGGGTTCCGCCGCGCCGGCCGGCTTGTACGGCTTGTCGGCGTCGGGGTCCGTGGTCTTGTCGTCGCCGGCGCCGGCCCACCAGACGCGCACGGTGGCGTCCGTGGAATCAGCCGCGAGCTTAAAGTCGGTGTCGCCGGTGAACGAGCCGAACCCCTTGGGCAGTCCGCTGATGGTGATCTGGTCGGCGAGGTCGCGGCCCTTGGCGGCGGACGCGCTGTTGACCTGGCTGAACACCCGACCTTTGCTGAGGTTCACGTTCGTTTCGTTCAACTGGCCGAACTCGTCGACGTAATCGTTCTCGACGTAGGACAGGGGGTCGGTTCCGAGCGTCGCGTCGGTGATCTTGACGTGCTGCTTGTCCTTGGGCATGACCCACACCCATGTGCCGTACGCGCCGTCACCGGGGTTCTTGTACTCGTACCCGTTGGATGTCGCGGTGACGGTCTTCTTCTGGTTGGCTTCGGTGAACGTGGCGCTGGCGGTCGCCGAGTAGGGGCCGTACAGGCCGGTCAGGCGGCTGATGTACGCGCTGGGCGTTTCGCCGCTCTTGCGGGCGACCTGCTTGGGTTTGGTGGTCAGCCCGCTCCAGTAGTAGCCGTCGGCTTTGACGCTGATGCCCGTGATCCAGTTGCCGCCGCTGGTGATGGTGTCGGTGACTGGCTTGCCGGTGTCGGCGAGGGTCTGCACGGTCTGGGTGGTGACGGATGGCTGGAATTGGGTCGTCACGTTGAACTGCACGGTACCCGAAACAGTAGAAGGATCAGCAAGGGCAAACAAGTCCTGTCCAGGAGAAGAAGACTTCTTTGCAGACAGCCCCTGATAACTCACGCGGAAAATGGCTTTGCCGCTCTTCTGAGCGGTCCAAGCGATATGTTCCTCTTTGCCAGAAGTTGTGCCGGAATAAGTATTCTTACCCGTCGCATCGAAGGTTGCGACCTCGTTGGTATTGGTGACAGTGTACTTGATGCCGGACACGTACTGGCCGTTGGAGTTCAGGATTCCGGGATTGAAAGTTCCCTTGCGTTGTCCGGTCGTGTACTTGTACGACGCGGCGATGCTCGCCGGCATGTTCGCCGCAGCCTCATCCCACAGCCTCTTCGCATTCGCCGCGACACTGTTGATATCCGCGCCCTCCAGGCCAACGGACTTCAGGATCCTGAAATGCGACTCGCCACGATCCAAATGCTCATGAATCGCATACGACACCGACGCCTGCGTGAAATCATCCCTGCTCGACTTATGCTGGTCGACCATGAACGCGGCGATCTTGGACGTCGCATCAGTCGCCGTAGCCCACGTATGCGTCGGACTCGAAGCCTTGCCGGCCTCTATGCAGTAAATCGGATCACCGTTCGCCGCATACTCCTGCACACCCAACAGACTGTTATGAAGGCCGCTAAACCAGCCGCCCTCACTGGCACGATTCCACCAATAACCCGGACGGCCATCGGACGCCGCGTTCGCGACACCCACACCGGACACAAGCATCGCCGCGGCGACACCACCAGCCAGCACCGCGCGGCCGAGCTTACGCCACAGACCACGCACCGGCCCACCTGTTTTCGAAATTGCTCCCATTCTTTTCTCCTCGAAGATCAGGGACTGCTTATGACAGCCACAAGTTTAAGCGAAACGACGGTTAACACCAAAAAAAAGACGATAAAAAATGTTTGTCAACCTTGATAGGTCCGGCATATTCCGCTATGGGTGACACAGCGTAGGGCTTCGCCGGAATCGTCGTAGGAACGGTAGGTGGCCATCAAGCTCCCTGTCGCAATGAAGCACGCCATCGTTGAACGTGACGGTCGGAGTGTTGGAGGACTACAGGTCGATTCTGGAGGATGTTCCCACGTTGGCGGTCGAACCGAAGGGGTGAACACCACAGGTATTGCAATGGTATTCTTAAAGTGTATAATAGGTATTCAACAGGAGGTAGGATGTGGAATTTGAGTATGACCCGGCCAAAAGCGCGAAGAACCTCGCCAAGCACGGCATCGACTTCGAGCAGGCCCGGCGCATGTGGGACGGCGTCGTGCTCGAATTCAGCGCCGACCCGCGCAGCGACGACGCCCGCTACCTTGAGCTCGGCGTCATCGACGGCAAGCACTGGACGGCCATCGTCACCTACCGTGGCGAACGCAAGGACATCGTCCGCATCATTTCGGTGCGGCGCTCACGCGACTACGAGGAGGACACCTATGAGCGACACAAGGACGATTGAGACGGTCAAGGCTTCGGACATCGACGAGGCCTTCGAGCGGGGCGACGACATGCGCCGGTACTTCGACATGACAAAACCCCGCGTCATCCGCCCCGCGAAGACCGTGACCCGCAAGGTCAACCTCACCCTGCCTGACTGGATGGTCGAAAGTCTCGACGCCGAAGCGGACGAACTGGCAATCAGCCGCAACGCCGTGGTCAACACATGGCTCGCCGAGAAAATCGCCGAACGCAGGAAGGAACAACGCCTTCTGGCCGTCTGAGATAAGGATACGAAATGAGCTACATCTTGGAAGATCAAAACCGACCACGACCGTGACCAGAGAACCATCGACGAACACAAGGAACAGCTTCTCAAGGAAATGCGCCTGTACGAGTTGAACGCGGTCGTATAGTCAACGAACGTGTTGTCCATGTCGATGACGATGAGGGGTCTGTCGGCCATTTCCTATTCCTTTCCGCTCGCCGGGTGCGTCCCCGTGGTCAATTGTCCTATCGGCGTGTGTCCGAGCGCTTTTACAGGGCGAGTACGGTGACACGCGGATACGACCGTGCCTTCAACACGGCACGGTCGCCCGCGTTGAACCGTTTCATCGTCTCCCCGTACCGGTCGGTCAGAGCGCCCCTCGCCGGCATGCCCACATGCTCAAGGGAAACGCAGTTGGAGAACATGGTCGGCGCGTCGCCCATCCTCGTATCGGGGGGAATCTCCAGATTGGAGATGTCCAGTCTGCGAAGCCGCTCGCAATGCATGAACATGCGATTGATGTCCTTGACTTGCGGCAGCCGCAGTTCCGACAGATCCAGTTCGGTAATCCGATTCCGCGAAGCGAACATCTCACGGGCGACCTCCGCGCCGCTCACATCCAATCCGGGCACCTTTAGGCTCGTCACGTCGGGGCCAAGTCGGAACAGACGCTCGCAGTCCTTCGCGTTCGGGGCCTTCAGGTTGACGATTTCAACGTCCCTGAAGCCCGAATTGTTGAACATCCATGCCAGACTGACGGTCCTCGACATGTCCAGATTCGTGAAGTCCACCCGGCGCAGGGCGAACATGTCCTCGAAGAAAGCACTCATGTCCTCCGGTGCTTTGGAACCCGACACGAAGCGGATTTCTTTAACCCTGTCGCGATAGTCCCTGTCTGCCCATCCCGGCGTGTGGTCAAACGTGCGGAGGTCGGGGCATCCGTTGCGCCAGTCGAAGGTAAGCACACAGTTGAGGCCGTTGTTGCGGTAGTTCAGCTTCCAGCCGTTCCCCTGGGCTATGAGACTGGCGTCATAATAGTGGTTGATGAACCCTCTGGGAAGCGTGCTCCCCTTTGTCTTCGTATTCTCGAAGAACATGCTCCCCGCCCCGTGGGCTTGTCCGAAGTCCACTCGACGGACATTGCCCCTGCGGATGCGAAGCCCGTGAACGCTCGTCCTGCCTACGGTCGCATCGGCCATCACCGTCCTGTCCAAGAAAGCCTTGTCCATCACCGCGCCGGTCAGATTCGCCTCCCGCAGGTCAATACCGCCCAGATTGGCTCCGGTCGCATCGGCCCCGGCAAGGTTTACGCCCTCCATGTTCGTGCACTCGAAGACGGCGTTTCGCAGTATCGTGCCCGACATGTCGGAGCCGTCGAACTGGAACCAGCTTACGTTGGCACGGCTGAAATCGGCTTCGCGCAGGTCGGCGTCCTCCAGATAGACGGGACGGCGTGAATCCAGCCTTCCGACGAACCTCATGCGACGCATGTCTGCGTTGTTGAATACGGTGCGGCCGAGAGGTGTGCCCGAGTCAATCAAAGAACCCCTCAAATCGGCTCTTGACATGTTCACGTCGCAAAGGTCCACTCCGGAAAAGTCGAGGTATCGCAGGTCAAGTCCACTCAGATCGCGGCCTCGAAGGACGTTTCCCAAGTGATAAAGCTCGGTCTCCACGATGACGCCCGGGCTTGGCTTGTCGACGCGCATGTATCGCGTCAGCCTGATGTCGTCCGGCAGGCCGCGTTCGTCGTCCTGAATGTCGGGTGCGTACAGGCGGATGCTGAGTCCCAGCTTCGTCTCATAGGGGATGTGTCCGAGAATCGTGCGGGCGTCCGCCCCGTCGTTCGCAAAGAGTTCCATCAGGCGATGCGATGTTCGTCGCACGTTTCTTACGATGCCGGGGGTTTCCGCCCAATCGACCAGCGGAGGCAGAGCCTGGTCAGTGATTTCCTTGTCGGAGTGGTCTCCGTATTCCTTTACGGAGACCTCCATTGTCTCCGTGCCATCGCTTATCCTCATGATTCCTCTTCCTGTGGTCTGTCATCGTGAATGATTTCGTTGCCGTGTTTTTGTGTAGACATTTACAGTATATCACGCCAGTGGTGTTCTGTCATCGTGAATGATTTCGTTGCCGTGTTCGTCAAGCTTGATTCCGTGGATGCGGCGTGGTTTGGCGCTCATCGGCTTTCTCTTCCGTGGACTTGCGGGAAATGTTCATGTGCAGGTGGGCCATCCCACAACTGCCTCACCAACGCCCCGGTGTGGGTGTACAGCGTCCATTTGTACAGCCACAGGTTCCCCTGGCCTTGACATATGGGTAGGCGCGCTGCTTGGCCATGAATGTGCCGTTCACGAAAGATATTGCTAAAGCTCAAGCAGAGAACTTAATATCCTAGAACTTTAGGGACTTTCTCACGTCTGTGACTGGTTCAATAAGAACTATGGGTATTCTTTGGAAAATCAGTAAATGGTACAACCGGTACCAGTTCTTCATGTGGACTGCCGGAATCATAACTGCGGTGGCCGCTCCCCTGGTCGGCTATGCATCCTATTTCCTCGGCATGAACAACCAGCGTTTGGAAACGCTATCCGACAGTCCCGAATACGCGAACGACGTGACCGCGGCGAACGTCATCCAATGGTTGACTGGACAGGCGCACAGCTACGGTTGGATTCTCGGCATCATCGCCATCATCGGAATCTTGTTCGTCATCTTCTGCATCACGTTCACCATCATCGGCTGGATCGGCCGACGCATCGAAATCAGCGGCACCGACCAAACCAGCGAAATACAGGAAAAAGGCCGGCGCAAAGCCGAGACGGAAGAACAATACGACGACTACGGGCAGCCAGCAGAATACTGATCACGCGCCTTGCCAGTGGTCTGCCGGTCGGCTCCGACCTCGAATACGCCGACGAAATCACCCTCGGCCGAGCCCTAGCCGGCCGTAGCGAAGCCTAATGATGTTCTCCTTCTGTCCAGTCGGTTAGCGTGTCTAACGTATCGATTCCATCCTGCCGATGCGTCTGATCCAAGCTCGACCAATAGTCGGAATCTGCAGCAAGTAACTCATGCAAGCGCAAAATTCGTTTGCGGTCATTGGAACTATGGAGCCTTTTTGCTTCCTCATCTGGACTGTCGATTAGAGAGAGCAGCAATGCAGCGTCAATGAGATGGCGGTCTCTTCTAGCTGTCTTATCGACTTCCCACGCAGCGCTCTTCAGCATCAATGCGCCGAGTAGATCAGGAATTGCGATGGATGCGGATTGCTGGTCATATCTAAGTTGAAGTCGCATGCTTCGTTTGATGGCCTGACCACCTCCGGGCATACCGCATAATCTCATTCCCGAAAGAGTGGCACCTTCTCTTTTTTTCTTTCCGTACAGATAATCCGTTACCAGTATGTCCACTTTGTCGTGGGCAGGGTTTTCAAATCGAGTTGCATATTTAGTTAGGGCGTCTTTTTGCAACCTGTATCCCATAGTGGCAAGATAGCTTTCCATCTGCGTGGCTATTCGATCATAGGTCAGGATATTCAATAAAAAGTCAGCGTCGGTGGTAGGGCGGACAGGAAGCCCGTGGAGCATGGCATGCGCTTGAACCATCAGACCGCCAGTGAGTAGCCATTCATCAGACGTAAAATGCTGAGCGACGGCAAAGACCGTACTCCACGGTTGAGCCTGGGCCGAAATATCGACTGTATTCATCGGCTGTCCTTACCCTTGTTATCAGATTGGAAACGGGATAGTAATTGCGTGAGCTTATCAAAACCGGCACCGCATTCTCTGACATCTAGTGAATCGGCGAGATCGGCTGAGCATACTCCGATTGGCATATTTCCGGAACCATTCGGAATGTAGGAGGATACATGCAATCTGACGTTTGCGGGTTGAAAGTCAGAACGCAGTTTTGCCTGTTCGACTATTCGCTGCAGATCGCTTTCCAGCAGATATCCTTCCACGTCGCTTGTTTCAGTCAAATTGAACTCTGCAGCCAGCTCGCCGGTGCCTGCGGATAAACGTATCTCCTGAATTACCTTCTCCAGTCGGCTCTCTCTGCACCACATGGAACACAGTCTTGCCCTATTTCTGCACAAGGAGACCAAATCAGTTGCATCCAATGTCGTTAGACGTTTTTTGAGCTGATACTTCTCCGAAGCGCTGAGCCAGTTAACGCTCTCTCCGGAGATCATGTACAGCGAGGCAAAGGCAATACGGGGAGAGAATGTGCGTCCTCGCTTGCGGTCAACGTGATTGAGTCGTCTAACGGATTCGTTGGTTATGTAAAGACGGTCTCCCTCTTTGACTGCATTCAGAAGATGCTGACTGACCAGTGAGCGAATCCTTCGATCACCTACGCCGAGTTTTTCGGCGGCCTCTTGAGTAGTCAGTAAAGTCTCTGCTGTTTCTATAGCCATATTGCAAGTATATACTCAAATATTCCGCATTGGGACTATTTGAGTATATATCGTGTAGGCATTCTGAGCCACGCTCGATTTAGCCTCCTAGCCGGTCGTAGCGAAGCCTGATTGTGGTTTAAACGCTTCGGCGTTCAAATTGCGTTTCCATATCTTCGTGGCTCATTGTGTCTAGAACGGTTTCGCGCGGCAATTTCGATATGAGTGCCTGAGCTTCTGCGAAAGCCTCTAGCTTCGCGCGTTTGTGAGAGTTGTCCTTAATGTCTGCATCGTGTTCCGCTGTCTTCGATTTCGTAACGCTCATTGCTTTGTCCTTTTAGTCAATCCGCGGACTTCCATATGATGTCAGCAGCCCCGTCATCCTGTTTCTGCCAGCGACTTATTCCATTCAGATCTATTTCCGTCCATTCGCCGGTCGGCTCCGACTTAGCTCCACCGAACAGACTATCCATACAGGCTTGCTGGACAGATCCGTCCATTCCGCCTTCCGTGATGTGCAGCCATACGCCGTCGTGATTCAATGATCGTTTCCATGAGAACAGTTCCGGGGTCGGGTTGTTCTTTGACGTCCTCCCCACGGCTGAAGCCGGGGGATTCCCCCCATCCTGACGATGGGAGAGGTTTTGGCTTCTAAGAGAGTGCCACGGATTCGCGTGCAGCG
>ERZ772885.1962-NODE-1962-length-11272-cov-7.081662_pt1 | contig 11272 bp, 16 predicted proteins | sample MGYA00580580_ERZ772885 | MGnify/ENA primary metagenome ERZ772885 (study PRJEB29015, sample SAMEA2737673) | human gut metagenome | biome: human gut; feature: human-associated habitat; material: faeces | place: China | collected 2012 ...
CGCTGAAATTGCCCCGGACTGGGATCTGCCCACCGAGGCGGTGCAAAGCGGGCTTAATACGCTGCGCTCCCATCTGGAACTGGTGCAGGGCGATGCTGCTCTGCTGTATGAAATGACATGAGAACGGAGGGATACCATGCTGGCAAAGCGGTTTGAACACATTTTACATGATCTGGGCATGGCTGGGCTGGAACACCCTCTGTTCTACCATGCACCGGTGGGCATTCGTTTTAAGATCGGCGGGGAGGAACCAATCTATCTGGATAGGCGTGCGGCGAAGCTGAAAACCAACCCCGCTTATGTTCAGGGGGCGCTGGACCGAGCCGCCGCGATCTATCGGGCACTTCCGGCGGTGCCGGACCTTCTGCGGATCGACGGGTATCCCGATGAAGAACCCGCCGAGTCCCTGCTGACCGTTATCCGGCAGCGAGTGGGCCTCCCAGTTCCCGATGAACAACTTTCGGCCACAGAGCAGGATGAAGATGGGGATACCCATGCACAAGTGCAGTTTTACTGGGATCTCAGCAAGATCAGCTTTCAACCAGAGCTGCTTCTTCGGGAAATCATTCTGGGGGACATCGGCGGCTGGAACGGCTTTGTGTCCAGCGTCTATCTGGCTGGGCCGGGGCCGTTCCTCTACCATTTGTACGATGACCGTGGGCTGGATGTGCTGGGCGGCTCACAGAAGCTGCTATTGCCTCTCTATCATCAATTTCATGACTGGATTTTGGAATACGATCTGGAGAAGATTGACCAGATGTTCGCTCCAGCAAAAGAATGACTGCATAACAGAAAAGGAGACATTGCTATGGGACTTGATATTTACGCCGGGCCGCTGACCCGGTACTATTCTCACAACTGGAAAACTGTTGTTCAGCAGTGGGCGGAGGAAAACGGATACACCTTTAACCGGATCACCCCGGATGGAGAACCCGCCGACAACGAGGAGGAGCTGTCCCCGGCTGAGATCCAGGCGGCAGTGGAGGACTGGCGGGATCAGATCTTAGCCGCCATTTCCCAGCCGAACCAGCCGCACTACACTCCATGGCCGGAGGACAACGAGCGGCCCTATTACACCGATAAGCCGGATTGGGATGCCTTTGGCGCTATGCTGCTGGTGGCTGCCTGTCATACATACGAGGAACCGGTGCCTCTCACCGTGGAGAAGGACTGGGACTTCGGGGAGCATCCCCTGATTGCCCGCCTTGCATCGGACGAGGAGCGGGTGTGGTCCCTGCTTCGGGGCGCGACTTGGTGGCTTCCCCTCACCGACAGCTTTCTATTCCAAGGCCCTCTGCCCACCGATGATCAGACGATGATCGCCACCTTGGGCGGACTGCGGAAGGAGCTGGAAAAGCTGAACCAGCTGGCATGGCAGGCCGATGAGGACACTATCCTTGGTTGGGCAGACACGGAGGGATACCCGGTAGACGGAACCGTAGACTCAGATGGACAGTACAGCAAGGCAGACATCCCGGAACACACCCAGTATGACACCCAATCCCTTGCCAAGTTTGCCTTCTCCATGTTCTGGCGGGCCATGCGGTTTGCCGAGGAGCAGCAGGTGCCTATCCTGCTTGACTATTAAAGAGAATTCGTCAGGGGGTGGAGACCGTGGAACAAAAACGGCCGGCAGATATATTTCAGGAGCTTCTGGACTACCTATGGAACGGCCTGGGCCTGGAGGAAAAGGGCTGGAAGCGGCTGAAAAAGGGCGACTTCAAAAAGAGAACAAAAAACGGCCCGACCTACCTGATCTGGTTTGATCGGAGGCGCTACAACTACATAGACTACGAAATCGGCCATGGAAATGTTGAGGTGGGCTTCACCTGTATCATAAAGCAGGGAGATGACCGGCTCTACTCTTTCAAAATAGAACCGACAACAGGCGGTTCGTTCTTTCGGATGCTGACAGAGGATCTGCGGTTGGACACCGGGCTGCTGGACACCTTCCTGCCCCTGATCCAAGCCCACTACCTTGACTTTATCTCTCACTTTGAGGTGGACCCAGCAGAGGCGCTCCAGCCGGTCTGCGCCCCCTTTATCCAGCCGGAGGATTACAGCTGGTGCATTCATGTGGATGAGCAGATGGTGGAACAGTACGGAACGGCGGAGCAGATGGAGGAGTACCGCCGTCAGGCAGAATTGCGCGGAACGCCGGAGTGCAAGGCAAAGAACTGGATGGGTTCGATGTTGTTCCACCTCTCCCACGCCAATGATGTGGATCAAGCCTGGGCCTCAAGCCGCACCAGAGAGGAACTGGACCAGGTGGTGGAACCCTTTGTGCAGGCCAAGCGGCAGACAGGACAGTGGACACAGGAGGATGAGGCGGGCTATCAGCTCTACCGGCAGGAAACAGATCCGAAGAAGCGCACCTTTCGGGTATGGTATCTCATCGCCAACCCCCGCGGCCTGCCGAAAGAGTTTGTCCAGAAAGAGCTGGAGTTTCGGTGGAAACTGTTCCCAGAAAAGAAGGAGGAACCCAAATGAGCAATAAAGCTTTCCAGCAAAATCTGGACGACAAAAAAGGCCCCCAGCCCGGAGGTCCCTATCTCATTCAGATGCTGTTCAAAGAGCCGGTAGAAATGCCGGATAAAGAAAAAATGACTGCCATAATGGAGAAGCACATCGGATCAACAGAGTGCTTCTGTTATGATAAGAAAATGGCCGGCTTTGCCGCCCTGGATCATGTCGCGGATTTTCAGGACGGCAAGTGCCCGGTACAGCTGATGGTGATGAAATGCGACAAGTTCAAGGGCAAAGGCTTTGATGCCTTCCTGATGAGCCAGATGTGGGACTGCCAGGAGGACCGGGAGCGGATCTTCCGGGAGTGTCGGTATCATGTCATAGCCACCGATATGCTGGCGGCGGCGCTTCCGGCTCTGGAGCGGGCCAACCTGGACGCCGACTTTCTTGACGCCCTGGTGGAGCTGTACCCCACCTGCGAGGCGTTCTACTTCCAGAACTGCGGCAAGCTGTTTCTGGCAGAGGATGTGCGCTCCCATCAGATCGAAGGCCCGGATCGCTTCATCCGCTTTGGCGTCAATGTCCGCTTCTTTAACATTGAGGGCACCGAAGATATGCTCATCGACACGGTGGGCATGAGCACCCTGTTCCTGCCAGACCTCCAGTACCACTTCCACGGCATGGACCCCAACTGGGTGGTAAACCACGCCTACAATGCAGCGTCCTATATTCTGGAGCATGATAACCCCATTGAGGATGGGGAAACCATAGACGGCGTGGCGGATGGCCAGATGTGCCGGGAGATCCAGTGGAAGTGCCAATATGAAGATGCCTTGATCCAGCCGCCCAGAGGGGTGCTGGACATCAACATGGGAAACTATGCTTCGGGAGGACGCTGAATGAATGGCGTTGTGCTCCTGGTAGGCGGACTTCTGCTTGTGGCGGTGATCAAGCTGATTATAGATCGAAATTGGATCGGCCTGCTTCTCTGTGCTGTCGCCCTGCTTCTGGTCTTTGGGGCTGGACACCATACAAAATAGGCCATTTTAAGAATCGAGGAGGTGAAGTATGCAGAATTCAACAAATATGCGGATACTGGAATTACTCCGGTTTCTCTATGAGCGGACCGATGAAAACCATCCCGCCACAGTATCTGACATCATTGCCCATCTGAATGGAAAAGGAATTCAGGCAGTGCGGCAGACTGTTTACGCAGATACCAATGCGCTGATCGATGCGGGGATTGATATTGTGGTGGTTAAGAGTACCCAAAACCAATATTTTATGGGAAACCGCCTGTTTGAGTATCCAGAACTGAAAATGCTGACAGACGCAGTAGCATCCTCGAAGATCATTTCTGCCAAGAAGTCTGAGGAGCTGGTGCAGAAATTATGCCGTCTGACCAGTCTACATCAGGCAAAGCAGCTTCAAAAATTTGCTGCTTTATCCAGCCGTGTCAAACCGCATAATGAAAAGGTTTACTACATCATTGACAATATCCAAACAGCGATTGGAAACCATCTGCTTTTTGGTACCAGCAGACACCAGATTTTCATTATCTATCTTTTTGTATTAAGGTCTACAGCAATCTAATCCCACGTTAAAACGAGAAAATGCTTAATTGTTCTCCTCAAAGTTCTCTACCTGTTCCATGACCTTTTTGAGAACTTCGGGGCTGTACTGCGGGGGATATCACGCTTTTCAAAGAACGAGCCGGAGTTGCGCGCAGCGCGCAGATAATCCCGGCAGTTAAACAAAATCTAATCAAGGTTGAGAGCTTTTTCTTCAGCCTTCGTCTTTGCCATGGCGTTTTTCTCCAATCTGAAAATTACAAATTGCGGACAAAAAGGACGCATTGTTGTGGCAAGCAGGGCTTTTGTCTATACAAACGCCATTTTTGCGTTGCAAAATGCTTGTTGGGCTGTGCCCAATCCCCTTCATTCTGCACCGTTCCGATGCAGGCTGCGCGTTTTTTCAAAACGCTTCTATTTATATAAGGTAGAGCTTCAAGACATTTGCACTCTGCAATTTTGATGGAAACATCTCAAACCAAACGAACAGCCAGCAACGGCCTCAACAGTAAGTGAGGTCATGATGCTGGCTGTTCTTCGTTCAGAACGGAAAACATTCGACATTTTCGCTGGTTCATGGTACACTACATCCAATCCATGCGAATCAGTTGGAGGTGATTGTGTTGCTTTCCCTGTACTTAGCTGTTCTTGACGATCAAAGCAAAGAAGAACAATTTATAGATGTATATAATATCTACAAACGGCTGGTCTACCATACCGCTTACAAAATTATGGGCGATTCGTATCTGGCAGAAGATGTACTGCAAGAGGTGTTTTTGTACGTTGCCAAAAATTTTTCTAAAATTCATCGAGAAAACTGTCACGAACTCGCCGCTTATCTCGTTAGTTGTAGTAGAAGTCGTGCATACGATATGCTTCGCAAACGCCGGGAAGAATTGCTGGAAGAAATCCCGGACGCACCAGATGGCACCCCGGTGCCGGATGATGCAGCAGTCAGCACCGATAACATCCAACATCTGACAGAACTGATTAGACAGATGAAACCGATGTACCGTGATCCTCTTCGCCTTTTGGCAATGGGCTACACCAACCGGGAGATTGCCGAATCGCTTGGACTGACGGATGAAGTGGTTCGGATGCGGCTTTTCCGTGGAAGAAAACTATTGTGGAAGGAGCTGAACAGCCATGAGTGAGCGGACAGAAGTTTCTTTTGATGCAGCGTTGATGATGGCACTCCGTGCAGATGCACAGAAAGAACTGGACGAGCTGCCAAGTCCGGCCCAGCTTAAGGAACGCTACCCAGACACATCCCGATGGGATGCCCGCCTGCAAGCGGCGTTGCATAAACGCCGCCCTGTGCTGAAACGAGTTCTTATTGCGGTCCTGACGCTGGTAATTTTAACTCTCGGCGCGCTTGCAGTAAGTGCAGAGTTCCGCAGGGCAGTCTATACGATGATTCAAAAAATTTCTGCCCATTGAGATGCAGCTGACGTATCAGATGGATGGTGAGCCGTTGGAACAGCTTCCGAATGGATATAGCGACCATTATGTACCGGACGGCTTTGAACGGGATTATGAACAAGGGTATGATAACGAAATATCCTTTCTTCATGCCTATGTTGATGCCAATGATAAAAGCATCTTTTATTATGTGGACTGTTCCGTAATTCAAGACTATGGACAAATCGAAACTTTCGACAATGAGCATACGGTTTATGAGCGCATTAAAGTTGGAACAGCCGATGCCACACTCGGAACAAACAATAGCGGAGGACGTACAGGATATGTGCTAGTATGGGAGAAAGATGGCATTTCGCATACGATTATTGGAAAGATATCGCGTGAAGAGCTTCTAAGAATTGCGGAAAGCATTTCCTGATTTGTCAAGACCTTGCCGACACACTTGTGATTATTTACAAGTGTGTCGGCATTTTTTGTGCAAATATACAAAGCTAATAAAATTTCGAATTTTTTTCAAAAAAGCTGTCACAAACACAATGTGAACTACGTTGACTAAGTAAAAGCTCCTGTGGGAGTGTACAAAATGGAGGTTATGCCTTATGTCTAAAAAACGTCTGATTACTCTTATTCTGTCAATTGGTATTTTTCTGAGCCTTGCCGCAACGGTTTTTGCTGCTGGCCAACCTAGGCGGTATAAAGAAAACAGCACTGTCAAAGGGACGATTTCTCAAAGTTTTTATCAGGTTAATGCCAAAACTGATGTTACGGTAAAGCGCATCACCGTCACTGGAACGCTGTATGAAAAAGGAACATTTGGTACATGGCAGAAGGTAAGCAGCTGTTCTAACACAAGTGCATCTTCTTCCTGCTCAGCAAGCAGTAATTATAATACAAAACCCGGAAGATCGTATCGCCTTGAATGTTCAGCAACATTCACTTATTCAAATGGGCAGAGCGAAACTATCACATCAACTGCCAGCCATTAAATGATTTTATAAAAGAGCGATTTTGTTAAAAAGAGGTGATGCTAATACAGCATCTAAAGCGTTATTAAATGAAAGACTATTTTGATTGCCTATTTACCAGAAAGGAAAAACCATGAAAAAATTAATTGCTTTGTTGCTATCTGTACTCTTGGCCTTAACCAGTATGGCTCCTGCTTATGCAGCCAAACCATATTTGGAAAATCAAAATTTCTCTATTGAAGCATCAATTGATGAGTTGGCAGATGGAATTACATTTGCAATAATCCAAGAAGCAGATGGCTCACTTACCGTACAAAAGATAGAACAGAGTGATATAGCTTTACAGGCAAACCAACGAGTGGCCGGTACTTTTCACTGTGGACTGACCTACCACAAAAACGCTAGTACAGCACATATCCATTGGACCGCTACCAGTTCGCAAATAACAGGGGTAAGGGCACGTGTTTACTGCAAGCCTACATATGTTATCGGCGGAGATTATGGTAATTATTTCTTTTATGGAGACATTGACGAATATCGCGATTTGAATGGACGATATAATACAGCCAGTGGCGCTACTGATGACTTTGACATTGATAGCGGACTGAAGAAAGTCAATATTGGCTGGACTAGTGCTTCTGTCTCAACGGTAAGGGGTGGTACACTTGCGCTACCGGCATCGATTGACACGATTGAACTAAACTAAAGGATTCATTAATCAAAATGACGAAAGAAGAAATCATTTCCATGCTATCAAAGGAATTGAACAGTGAATGGACGAATGGAGTCACATGTTTGATGGTGGAAAATTCCGATAGCTATATTCCAGTAATAGTTCATCACAATAAAAATGAACTTATTGTTGAAGTAGGAGAACAAGACAAGAAGATTTACCGCATCGGACGAAATGAGCTAAATAAAACATCTTAGTCATCACCAAAAAAACATTGAAATCAGTCACAATTTGACGCATAGAATATGAATTCAAACTTGATATGAGGTGATTCCAGTGCAGAACTCAAACCAATACAGATGCAATGCTTTTATAAAAAGGAGTTGACATAAAATGACATTATCGAAAAGAATGACATCACTTTGCATAACTTTGGTTGTGGCGAGCCTGTTTTTATCCATTTATGCATCTGCCGCATCGGCTCCAATTCACAAAACCACTGTTTGGGTTGCACCAGAAACAGAAACTCTTATCAATGGAATCCCTGAATCACAAACTCCGATGGTAACAGATGTTATTATGGGACCGTATTTTTACAGATACGATTACAATCAAAAGACAACTGTTGATAAATATCGACATATTGCACACTTCTCACATGATAACAGATTGAACAAGCTGTCTGAGCAGATGGAAGCACAGATAACAAATTCTGCCTCTCAGGGAGCCGAGTGGAGCGGAAATGTTGAATTTACAGCTGAAATCAAAAAGAAAATCATTGAGTCGTTAAAAGGAACTTTAGGAATATCTTATAAAGAAACCCGCACAACCAATGAAGCTGTTGGATATAAAGTTGTCCATACAGTTCCAGCCGGAAAAGTGGGTCATATAAATTTGTATTATAAAGGCTATAAAATTGGTGGCAGACTAACTGTTTGGACGGCTAATACGAGCAACCCATCTCAAAGTAAGAGGTATGCTACTTATGATGTTAATTCTACTTTGTATCCCAGTGATACTTTGGACATTTTCTCTGAGTCGTACAATGCAAACATTTAAAAAACCGCCTCTGACAGTGCTGCTCTGTTTAATAGTTTGCTTTACATTAACATCTTGCTTTAATACAAAAAATAAAAGTGAATCGGTTCCGGATAACTATTCATTGTATTCGCAATATGTTGATAAAGTTGTAAAAAAATTCGAGCCAGAAGGATTTGAGATATTAAATAGTACAGCCGATATCTATAGCTCTGGATTTCCTGAAAACGAATACTTTGAGGAGCGAGATGATTTGTATGATGGTAATCCACTACAACCAAAAAACAGAAAAGCTATCTATTTAAACTCAACAAATGGTATCCTTGCGTGTATGACATTTTTATATTCTGAAGAAGAACTAGGAAAGCGAATGCTGACAATTGATTCCTTGCCAGCAGAGGCGGTTGCTACTTTTCAGAAGGAAGATGACATAAACATTCAAGAAACATACGAAATGGTTCTGGAAGATCAACACTGTATTGTGTTGCTTAAATTTGTCTCAACTGAGTCATTGCAGAGCAATCAAGAGCAAGCAGTTACCCGCTACAGAGCATCAGTAATTGATTTTTTTGAAGAATACACACAATTTCTAAAAAGTCAAGAAAATATAGAATAGCCTAAAACCAATATACAAGGACACCATGAATCGGTGTCTGAAAAACGAATAGCTAATAATAAACAGCTCTCTATTTGCAAAGACTGCAGGTAGAGGGCTGTTTGTTCCACTTCAGATATTTTAAGTTTGCCATTGTCACGGTTGAAAGAAGTGGTTTTCCAGTTTCCCTTTCAGCATGAGTTGTTTGTAAGTTGCTTTTCGACATGATGAGGTCTCTTTTTTTCTTTTAAGTCACCTAACCGCACTACCCTGCATCGCAACTGTTCACAATGCTGTCCACATCCGGGCGGTGCATCAGCTTTTGCAGGATGCCAAACTGCTTTTTGGTGCTGGCAGACACCAGATACTGCCACTTTTGCGGCAGGATGGGCAGGTCTGCGATGCTCCACTTGATGAACTTTTCATCGTAGATGTTTGGCGGTGCCAGCTCCACCAGATGACCAACGCACCAGCTTACCAGATAGCCGTTGCCCTCAAGGTAGCCGTCTTTGCGGCTGGTCGCACCGAGAACTTTGGCGTAGGACATGGCCACCGAGGGCTTTTCTGCTACAACTAGAATTGAAATAAGCGTTCCCTCCAATCTGTTGTCATTTGGATATGTACGGCGGCAAACGCCGCCTTAAAATCAGATGGGTTCGGTGTCCTGCTCGTCCGGGGAATCATCTTCGTCCGGCACATCGGTGGGAATCTCAAAATCGCCCTTGTCTTCGGTGTAATCTGTATCGGGGTCAAGGGCTTCTTTTTCGGCTTTTTTCTTCTGCATCTGCTGACGATAGAAATAGAAGCCGCCGCCTGCCGCCAGTGCAATCAGCACCACCACGCCCAAAAAGCCGGATGCGATTTTTGTGACCTTGTTTTCCTTGGGCTGTTCCGCGCCGGATGCCGCCGCTTCTTCCGCAGCTTTCTTGGCTTCTTCCTCAGCTTTCAGCCTATCCTGTTCTGCCTGCGCCGCCGCTTCTTTTTCGGCGGTGTAGGCATCGGCGGCATCCTCTTCCATCAGTGTCAAAAGGTCTGCTTCATCAACAAGGTTCATAAAGTGAACGGTCTGCTGCCCTTTGGCGTTGCGGTCGATGACCAGATAAAAGGTGGCTCCCGACTTCGACACCAGCGTAATGAACTGCTGTCCGCTGCCATCGGAATAGTTGGTGTGGTAGTCGTCCACCAGCGTCAGGTTGCCCTCCGGGGTCAGGGCACCAGAGGTTTCGTCCGTGACGGTGACAATATCCTCCACCATCTCCGGCAGAACCGGCTGCTCCACCGGGGCGGTTTCGCCCTCAAAGGCAAAGGCGGGAGCCGCCATGCCAGCGCACAGCACTGCCGATGCCAGCAGTGCGCCCAGTTTCTTAATCTTCATTTGCATCCTCCTTCTCGAAAGTTGCTCCCACGGCAGACAGCGCAGCCGGGTTCGGGGTAGTGTTAGCAGACTGCCGCAGCAGGGCAGCAAGCTGTTCCGGCGTGACCTTTGCAGTTCGCACCATCTCGTTGACCTCGGCAGAATCTTCCTCCTGAATGCGCCGCTCCAAAATCTCGATGCGGTTGTTCAGCTTGATGCGGCGCTCCTTCTCTTTTGCCAGCATCGCCCGCAGCTTATCCGATTTTTCGCTCATAGTAACTCCTCCAATCATTTTGAAAGCCGTCCGAACCCGGCGAGATGCTTCTCCCAGTAGGACGAGTGAATGTTTGCGTACTTGATGGGGTCTCCGGCACTGACCATCATGCCGTTGCCGAGATAGATTCCAGTATGGCTCATGCCGGGGGTGTCATAGGTGCCTTTGAAGAAAACCAGATCACCGGGCTTTGCTTCTGCTTCGGAAATGTGCTGGCTCTTGTTCCACAGACCGTTGGCGGTGGTGCGCCCCACATCGTAGCCGTTCTGGTTGTAGACCCAGCAGACATAACCGCTGCAATCGAATCCGGTTTCCGGGGTAGAGCCGCCCCAGACGTAAGGTGTGCCCACATACTTTTGGGCTTCCTTGTAGATGGCGGCAAATTCGCTGTCGGTCAGGGCTTCTGCCGGAATCTGATAATCAATGCCCGGTGTGCCGGAGCCATCAGAGCCACCGGGCGGCAGACCGCCGTTGAACAGGTAGGGTCTGCCGCCCAAGGTGTCTTGGAAAATCTCGTAGCGTTTCCACTGGTCGTTGTCCAGTTCTTCCCGGATGACCACCTCCAAGCCTCGGTTCACCAATTTGGTGTGGAAGATTTTGTACTCGTAGGGCACCTGCGTGGGAACCGGGATTCCTGCCGGGCTGATGACCCAGACGGTCATATACCGGGTCTGCACCTCTACCCATGTGGTCAGCTTGTACTGCTTTTTGAAGGTTTCCTTCAGCTTGCCCTGCACCTCCGACCGGGTGTAATCGTCATACAGGGTCGTGAGAAAAGAAGTCAACTGCCACGGGTCATGCTCGATGGGGTCAAGATGGTACTGGTACTCGTTGTAGCCGGGGTGATCGGCGGGAGTTCGCTTGATCTTTTTGTCCAGTTCCTTTTCCAGCTTCTTATAGTCCTGCTCTGCACC
>ERZ772885.1970-NODE-1970-length-11238-cov-278.510149_pt1 | contig 11238 bp, 10 predicted proteins | sample MGYA00580580_ERZ772885 | MGnify/ENA primary metagenome ERZ772885 (study PRJEB29015, sample SAMEA2737673) | human gut metagenome | biome: human gut; feature: human-associated habitat; material: faeces | place: China | collected 2012 ...
TTTACAACTTTCCACTCCCGCTGCCGGACCTGCAGTTTTTTCCGCGTTACTCGAAGAAGTACTCCCAATCCTGATACGTCGCATTCACTTCAACTGCGTTTACCTGCGGGTACACGGTGCCGCTGCCGGATTTTGCCGTCAGCAGAATTTGCCCCACACCGTTGGAAATGGTGATAGGCACCTCGTAACTGTCGCGGTCGGTGGGCAGGTAGAAATCGCCCTGGTTGGTGTCGCGTTCCGCGGCGGCGCAGAGTTCGTTTTCCGTCACACAGGTCACATGCAGGAACTGCCGGTCAAACGGGCGGTCCATGCTGTCAGAGCTGACCAGCCCATAGTGCAGCGTTACATCCGCCACACCGCAAAAATCCGCGTCCGCCGCCGTTACGGTCACCAGCACAGTGCCATCTCCCTGCAGGGTGGCAGCGGTCGTGGTTTCCACGTTCAGATTGTTATCGGTTCCGGTGCGCTCCCAGAAAAGGTGCATGCCGCCGGACTGGAAGGTGTTTGCCACCGGCTGCCAGTAACGGTACAGCTCCCGGTAGAACCACCAGTTGGCGTTGCGGCTCCACCGCTCCGGCGGGGCCACCTTGGGGCTGGGGGTCACGACAATGTCAAAATTCCCCTGCTGGAAGGTTTGCAGGTACGCCAGGCGTTGGCGATCCCCCAGGGCATGGATGATGTAATCCGTGCCGGTAGGCTGCAGCTGGCCAGTCATGGCTTCCAGCGCGCTGGAATAGGTGCCAAACAGCCGCTTGCCCGCCGTCAGTTCCTTTTCGGTTGCCAGCTTTTCGGCCTGGTCGCCGATCCAGCCGCCCAGCTCCGGCACAAAGGTATAGCCCTCGTGCCCGCCAATGCGGGTCTGCACCTGCCCGGCCATGCCGACGGCCAGCACAGCGGTCCCCAGCACCGCACAGCCTGCAGGCACAATGCGCGCTGCAACCTGTGGAAAGCTTACCTTTTGGCAAACCAGCAGCACCGCTTTGATGATACACGCCGGGGCCAGTACGGCAGCCAGTGCCGCCGCGCCGCCCGTGGGCCCATTGTTGGAGGCACTGACCATGCCGTACAGCAGGTTCCACAGCACCATGCCCAGTGTCAGGGCAAAGCCCCCGGCCGCCAACACAGCAGAGCGTTTGCTGCGGCAGACAAAAATACCGATGGCAAACGCCAGTGCCGCCGCAAGGCAGAACACTGCCGCGCCCGGCCAGTGCAGGTCTGCCACGCTGCACACCCGGTCGCTGAGGGTATTGCCGTAATACCAAGTCTGGTAAGCGCTGGTTCCGCGGGTCTGGCGCAACCAGGCCAGCGGGTGCCCCCAGCTGATGAGCAGCACCGAAACGCCAAGCCCCACCACACTGGTAACGATGTAGCGCAGTGTCTGCACCACAATTTTACCGATGGAACTGCGATACAGCCGGATGAGATACAGCCCATACCCCAGCGCAATGGAAATATAGGCAGCGCCGCCCATATCATTGCTCCAAGGCACAAAAAAGCCTGCGGCAAAGGGCACCAGCACCGCCGGGGCCAACAGCCGCCTGCTTGTATCCTGCTGCCAGAAATGCAGTCCCAGCAGGATGACCAGTACTGCCAGTGTTAAAGCGGCGGAGCGCATCATGCGGGCGCTGTTGCCGTTGGCGGCGGCATAGCTCAGCAGGGTGTTCACCTGACCGGCAAACGGCAGGTTTGCCCCCTGCACATAGGCAAAAAACACGCTGCACAGCGCCAGCGCTGCCGCGCGGGCCGCACGGGCAGTGCCGATGACCACCAGGCAGACCGCCAGCACCAGCAGCTCAAAATAGAACCAGGTGCAAAAGTTTGTGGCAAACATGCTGCGGCCAAAGCTGTTGCCCAGCACCAACAGCAAACCGCCCACGCTGTACAGCTCGCCCGCACCAAGGTAGACGGTAAAATCACGATAAGGTACCTGCCCGGCCAGCAGGTGGCGCACCGGGTTATAATTCTGGAAGTCGCCGTTCATGATCTCGTACCCGATCTCATAATTGGCGGCAAGACCGCGCACTGCGGCAAGCCCGGCCAGCACCAGCAGCAAAAACAGCCACGGTGCTGCGCGTTTGAGCTTTTGTTTTGCTGTCTGCATCAGCGGTAAAGGCCCTCCAGCTCATCCAGCTTTTTCTTCATTTCTGCACGCACGCTGGGTGGGTCCAGAATTTCGATCCCTGTGCCAAAGCCGGCCACCCAGCCGTAAAACCGGGGGCTGACCTGCACATTTACCACCACATTAAAGTGGTCGCCATCCGGGTTGCGCACCAGGGTAACCCCCGTGCCAAACCGGTCGATCATCGCCCCGGCCAGGCGGTTTTCGCACCGCATGGTCACTTTGCGCACCGGGCCGTTGAACATATCAAACATCTGCTGCATATACTGGTTTACGTCAAATTCGGCGTATTCCTCAGCGCCTTCACGTTCGGTATCCGGCAGCAGCTCCACCTTGCGCATTTTATCCACGCGGTAGTGCTTCAGACGGCCTTCGGTATAGGCGATCATATAATAGTTTCCGTTTTCCCATACCATCACCCAGGGGCTGACGGTGTACAGCTGGCCTTCATGACGGGGCACCATCTGCTTTTGCAGGTCCCAGTCACAGTATTTGAACCGCACCTGGTTGCCCGCGGTGATGGCGCTGTGCAGGGTATCCACGCTGTAAAGGATCTTTTCCTCCTGGCTTTTCACCCGGCCGGAAACCAGCACCTTGCGGTCCAGCTCCTCCTGGCGGTAGCGGGAGGTGAACCGTCCCAGCTTTTCGATCAGCACCTTGCTTTTGCGCGCGGTGATGAACTTGCTGGCATACACAGCGTCCACCAGCAGTTTCAGCTCTGCCAGTTCAAACGGGGTATCCACCATATAATACCCGCCCCCGCGGCCGCGCTGCTGCACGATCTCAAAGGGGGTATCCGGCATTTCGTTCAGGGTCTGGATATCGTCATACACGCTTTTGCGCTCTGCCACAATGCCGCGCTCTTTCAGCAGTTCTACCATGCGCGGCACACTGATGGGGTGCTTTTCGTCAGTTTCCCGCACAAAAATTTCCAACAACGTAAGCAGCTTTAATTTTTGTCCTTCTTTACGGGGCATAAAGGCCGCCTCCCTTCCGGCAAAACAGACCGGCTTCCCGGTTATTTTTTATCAAATGCCTTGCGGCGCTCGGTGGAAAGGCGGAACATTTTTTCCAGCCCTTCGCGGTCGTCATCCACCAGTTTCTGGCGCATGGTGGCAAGTGCATCACTGAACATATCGATCTCACTAATCAGGTTATCCTTGTTCCACAAGAACAGCTCCGCCCACATTTTATCGTTGATGTGCGCAATGCGGGTCAGGTCGCGGAAAGAGTCCCCGGTATACTTGGCAAGTTCGGTGTTATCGCTGGCGCACATCAGGCTGACGGCAATGGCATGGCACAGCTGGCTGACATAGCCGATCATGTGGTCATGCTCTGCCGGGCTGAGCACGCTAATGCGGGCAAACCCCAGTGTGCGGGCTAGGGTACGGCACCATTCAATGGCTTCCGGGGTGTTTTTTTCGGTGGGGGTAATGATAAAGTTTGCCGGGGCAAAGTTTACCTCGGCACTGTGGGCCACGCCGCTGGTCTCACGGCCGGCCATGGGGTGGCTGGCAATGAACTCCACGCCCTCCGGCAGCATCTGCTGCACCGGCTCCACCACGCCGCGCTTTACGCCGGAAACATCGGTTACCAGCGTGCCGGGGTGGACCAGGTGGCCGTACTGCTTGACCCATTCCAGCAGCACAGTGGGGTACAGGCCAAAGATGATGTAATCCGCGTTCTGCACCAGGTCGTCAAAGTTTTCGTTGCGGCCCTCGCAGATATAGGCGTGTTCCAGCGCATAATCCAGCGTGCTCTGGCTGTGGGTAATGCCGGTCACGCGGTAGCCTTTCTGGCTGAGCACCTGGGCATATTTGCCGCCCAGCAGGCCCAGGCCCACGATTAAAAACGTTTTGTTTTTATCCATCCCGTCCATTTTGCTTTCACCCCTGATTTGTTACATGGGCCCCCAGGCCCTTGATGACCTCAAAGAAATCCGGCCAGCTTTTGTTGACCGCGTTGGCCCCCTCGATGACCGCCGGCTGGCCTGCGGCCAGGGCAGCAACGGCCATTGCCATTACAATGCGGTGGTCGTTATGGCCGTTCAGCGGCGCCGTGGGCTTGTGCAGGGCGCAGCCCTCAATTGTCAGGGTATCGCCGTCCGCTTTTACCGTGCCGCCCATCTTGGCAAGCTCTTCCTGCATAGCGGCAATGCGGTCACACTCTTTAATGCGCAGCCGCCCGGCGTTGCGGATGATGGTGGTGCCGCTGCAGAAGCACCCCAGTGCGATGAGCACCGGGCCAAGGTCTGGGCAATCGGCCAGGTCGATCTCCACCGCCTTCAGCAGGCTGCGATGGAAGGTCACATGGCTGCCGCTGCGCTCAAACTTTGCGCCGCACTGCTTTAAGATATCCAGGATCACCCGGTCTCCCTGGTGGGAACCGGAGGGCAGACCCGTTATCGTAATGCCGCCCACAGTGCTGCCCAGCACGGCCAAAAACGCCGCTTGGCTGTAATCGCCTTCAACATCCATGTCTGCTGCCGCATAATGCTGCGGCGCTGCCACTTTGTAGGTGGCGGAGCCATCCTTGCGGGCGCGGACCGAAACTTTAACGCCAAATTTCTGCATCGCGTCTGTGGTCAGGTCCACATAGCTGCGGCTTTCAAAGGGAGCGCGCACCTCAATGGTGCTGGGGGCTTCCATCAGCGGGGTGGCAAACAGCAGCCCGCTGATGAACTGGCTGGACACATTGCCCGGCAGCGTAAAGGTACCGGGGCACAGGCGGCCAAAAATCGTAATGCCCTGTTCGTTCTGTTCAAAACGCAGCCCCTGGCGCTCAAACAGCTGGGCATAAATTTCCTGCGGGCGCTGCATCAGGCGGCCTGCGCCGGTAAAGCGCACTTTTTGGGCCGTCAGGCTGAACAGCGGCAGGATAAACCGCAGTGTGCTGCCGCTTTCGTTGCAGAACACCGGGCGGGTAATGGTGGCAAAACCGTCCGCATTGCCGCGGCCGGTAATGGTCAGCTCATGCTCGCCCCGCTCCACCTTGGCCCCCAGCTGCTGGGCAGCCCCCAACGTGGCCAGAATATCCTGCGAAAATTCCACATTGCCAATGTGGCTGGTACCGGCGGCCAGGGCCGCGCACACCACAGCGCGGTGTGCCGCGCTTTTGCTGGGCGGCACGGCAGCGGTTCCGGCCAGGCGGCCCGGTTCAATGGCTGCAACGGTTGCTTCCACGGTGTTCCCCTCTTTCGTGCCGTTCAGGCATCAAATGTTGTTTCAAACGCCTGCACGGCGGTTTCTACTGTGTTTTCCAGGCGGCCGGTGTTATCCACCGCGGCATCGGACGCTGCGCGGTAAAGCGGCATCCGCTCGGCTTCCATCTTGCGCAGGGCGTCCAGCCCGGTGGAAAGCGGCCGCCCGCCGGTTGCCAGCCGTTCGACCGGGCGTTGCACCCACAGCACAGGGCCGTTCTGGCGCAGGGCGCGGGCGTTGCCCGGTGTTTTGATCACCCCGCCGCCGCAGGCGATGACCTGCCGTGTCTGCTTGCTGATCTCTGCCACAGCCTGAGATTCGTACTTGCGGAACGATGCCTCGCCTTCACGCGCAAAGATATCCGGGATGGGCATTCCGGTGTTTTTCTCGATCACTTCATCCAGATCCACATAGGTTTTGCCCAGCGTTTTGGCCAAGGCACGCCCGATGGTGGACTTGCCGCAGCCCGGCATTCCGATGATGGCCACGTTGGAAAGATCTCGCTTGAGCTTGCGGTGGGTGTCAGCGATCACAGCTTCCGGCAGCTTTTGGCCGGTAAAGTGCTCCGCCGCGTACACTGCCTGCGCCACCAGCATCTCGAACCCACAGTAGGCGGGCACGCCAAGTTCCTCCGCACGGAGCAAAAGTTCGGTGCGGAACGGGTTATAAACGCAGTCCAGCACGGCTTCCAGCTTGGGAAAGGCATGCAGGTCCAGCAGGCAGCTGCCGTTGTTGGGGTACATGCCCGCCGGGGTGGTGTTGATAATGATATTGATTTCCGGATGCTGCTGGGCTTCCTCATAGGTCAGGGCACCGTCCTTGCCGGTGCGGCTGGCGGTCAGCACCTGTTTGGCTCCGGCGTCCTGGCAGACAGCCGTGACGGTGTTGTGGGTGCCGCCGGTGCCCAGCACCAGCACCACAGCCCCGGCAAACTTCACGCCGTGGCAGCGGGCCAGGTAGGCAAAGCCGGTATAATCCGTATTATAGCCATACAGCTTGCCATCCCGGTTGACCACGGTGTTCACTGCGCCGATGGCCGCCGCACGTGGTTCCACCTCATCGCAATATGGGATGACCAGCTTTTTGTACGGGATGGTAACATTGATGGCTTTGAACGCCTTTGCCTGCATAAAGGCATGGGCTTCTTCCTCCGTGGGCAGCGGATGCAGCTCATAGGAATAGCCGCACACGGCCTCATGGATGATTTTGGAATAGCTGTGGCCCAGTTTGGCTCCGATCAGACCGTATTCCATGTTGCGCTTCCTTTCTGTTTGCTTCGGCTGTATTACTTTTGCCCCAGCGTACCGTAACGCACGGTCAGCAGGTCCAGCACGGCAAATGCTGCCAGGGTGTTCTGCACCACAGCAGCACGGGGCACAATGCAGGGGTCGTGCCGGCCCTTGATCTGCAGTTTTGCATCTGCCTTGGCGATATAATCCACGGTATCCTGTTCTTTATAAATGCTGGGGGTGGGCTTTACCGCCGTGCGGAACACAATGGGCATGCCGTTGGCAATGCCGCCGTTGATGCCGCCGTTTTTGTTGGTGGCCGTTACCACTTTGCCGTCCCGCATGGTAAACGGGTCGTTTGCCTGGGAGCCGCGCAGGTCCGCAAAGGCAAAGCCCGCGCCAAACTCAATTCCTTTGACAGCGGGGATGGCAAACGCCAGGTGGGCGATCTCACTTTCCACACTGTCAAAGAACGGTTCGCCGATGCCCGCGGGCACCCCGGTGATGACAGTTTCCAGAATACCGCCCACGCTGTCGCCCTCGGCCCCGGCTGCGCGGATGGCTGCCTGCATGGGGGCTTCTTTTTCGGGGTCCAACAGGGCAAAATGGCCCGGCTGTGGTTCCGCCATAATCAAACCGGCAGAGCTGGAAAGCGGAGCATCCTCCACCCCGGCACAGCGGGCAATGTGGGTATACACCTTAATACCGCGCTGTGCCAGAATGTGCTCACAGATCGAACCCGCAGCCACGCTGGCTGCGGTGATGCGGCCGGAAAAGTGGCCGCCGCCGCGGGCATCCTGCCAGCCTTCATATTTGGCATATGCCGTGTAATCCGCGTGGCCGGGGCGCAGCAGATCCGCCGTTTTTGCATAATCTCTGCTGCGGGTGTTGGTGTTGCGGATCATCATGGTGATGGGGGTGCCAGTGGTATGGCCGTTGACCACACCGCTCAAAAACTCCACCACATCCGGCTCGGTGCGGGCGGTGGAAAGCCCATCTCCGCGGGCGCGGCGGCGGTCCATCCGCTCGGCAATGTACGCTTCATCCACCGGCAACCCCGCGGCCAGGCCGTCCAGCACAGCGCCGACGGCGGCACCGTGGCTTTCGCCAAAAATGGTCAGGCCCAATGCATTGCCAAAGGTATTTTTCATCGGCTCAGTCCTCGTTTTCCTTGATGCCAAGCAGGGCGGGCAGTTCGGTCATGGGAATCTTATCGGCGCGCCAGCAGCCCAGGCCGGGCACCTTGATGACGGTAATGGTGCTGCCCGCGCTCTTTTTGTCGTGCTGCATATAGCTCAGCACCTTATTTTTGTCCACACCCGTGCGGGTGGGCAGGCCCAAAGTGCGGTAGATGGCGCGGGTGCGGCGCACAAGGGATTTATCCTCGATCATAGGCAGCATGCCAAGCGCCACGCACTCGCCATGGAACAGGCCGTTGGTGCGGCGGCCGCGCACCCCCTTGACAGCCTCAATGCCATGGCCGATGGTATGGCCAAAGTTCAGGCAGGCGCGCTGGCCCTGCTCGTGCTCATCGTTTTCCACCACGTTCTTCTTCACGCGCAGGGAACGGTAGATGATGCGCTCAATGTTTTCTTCGGGGTGTTCACACTCAAACAGGGCAAACAGCTCCGGGTCAGCAATCAGACCCGCCTTGATGGCCTCCGCCAGGCCGTTGACAAAGTGGCGGCGGGGCAGCGTTGCCAGGGCATCAAAATCCACCAGCACCACCTTGGGCTGCCAGAAAGCGCCAACAATGTTTTTAGTTTCGCCCAGGTCAATGGCGGTTTTGCCGCCAATGGAGGAATCGATCTGGGAAAGGGTGGTGGTGGGGCAGTTGACAAAATCAATGCCGCGCATATAAGATGCCGCGCAGAACCCACCCAAATCCCCCACAACGCCGCCGCCGACGGCCACCAGCAGGTCCTTGCGGGTCATGTTGAACTCCAGCATGGCCTGCAGCACCTGGCCATACACTTTCAGGCTTTTGCTGGCTTCGCCCTGGGGCACAGTGTACACCATTCCATTGGGGCACTGGGCCAGCACGGTCTGGGCATACTGCTCCGGTACGCCGGAATCCGTCAGGATAAACACCTTGCGGTTGGCAACATTGGCAAACTGGTACAGGTTGGCCAGGCACCCGCTTTTCAGGATGATATCATAGCTGCGGCTGCCAAGCTGCATGGTCAATTTCATAACAATTCCTCCCGTGTTTTTCCGTCATTTACAGGTCAAATACACCCAGTATCCGCACCGTGCGGCACACGTTTTCCAGCTCATGCACCAGCTTGGCGCAATCGTCCGTTGCGGCATTTGCCGGGCAGACAAGCTGAACATAAAAATAATATTCAAACTGAACATGGGGCAGCGGACGGCTTTTGATGGTTTCCATGTTAAAGCCGCGCTCGCCGATGATCTGGATCACCCGCGCCAGCCGCCCCGGCTTGTGGTCCACCGTAAACAGCATCGAAAGCCGCTGCCCCGGTGCGGCGGCGATCGGCTGCCGCTGGGCGCCCTCTTTTTCAATCACGATAAAGCGGGTGGTGTTGTCGCCGTCCTCGTTCACGCCCTCGGCCAAAATCTGCAACCCGTACAGCTTGGCTGTTTCGGCGGAAGCGATAGCTGCCAGGGTTTGGTCGCCCTGTTCCGCCACATAGCGGGCGGCATCCGCTGTGTTGCCCCAGGCTTTGGTGGCAAAGTGGTGCAGTTTCAAGAATGGCCCACTCTGCGCCAGCGCCTGCTGGTGGCTGATGACCGTTTTGATCTCGCTCAGCTGCGCGCCCGGCAGCGCCAGCAGGTCCTGCCGGATGGGCAGGTCGCACATGCGGGCTACTTTCAGGCCGGGGTGGGCATACAGCAGGTCCAGCACAGCGGAAACATCGCCCGCGTTGGAATTTTCAAACGGCAGAACGCCGCAGTAAGCATCGCCCCACTCCACGGCTTCCACCACCTCGTTCCAGGTGGAGTACGCCTGTGCCTTGGCAAAGGGGAACAGCTGACGCAGCGCAATGTGGGACCACGCGCCCTCCACCCCCTGGTAGGCGGCAACATCCTGTCCAATCAGAACATGCTGGTACGCGCGGGAAACCGCCAGCGCTTTTTTCAAAAATTCGCGGTAATAGGGCTGAAGTTCCGGGTTCTGCACGCGGGCGGTATTCTTTTCCAGCACAAGGGCTTCGCGTGCCGGGTCAAACACCTGTTTGCCGGTGCGCGCCTTGTACTGTGCTACCTGGCCCACTGCCTGCATACGCTGTTCAAACAATGCGGCCATCTTTGCGTCGATCTCGTCAATCTGCGCACGGGCCTGCTGCAACTGATCCATAGACAGGTTCCTCACATTCCATGGTTATTCATATTTTACTATACTATAAAACGGTCTATATCGCAATAGGGCACCATCAAAAAAAGCAAAAAAGCAGGGCCGAAGCCCTGCTACAAATTAGCAATTAGATAGTAAATTCGGTATAGCTGTACACAGCGGGCATTTCGGCCCGTGCGTAATTGCTCATTGCTCATTCCTAATTTCTAATTTTTTCTTCGTTTTCTCTTCTTCCCTCGCCTTCCGCACCAGATCCTCAAAGCTTGGCATGGGGGTAAAGATGCGGTGGTAGGGGTTTTCCGGCATGGGGGCCGGCTTTTTTACCGGGCGGTAGCGCATCACTGCTGCCCCACGGTGGAAACGGCACCCACGGTCAAGATGTTCCACAGGGCATCATAGGTTTCGCTTTCCAGCGCGGTTTTGTCGGTATAATACGCGCGGCGGCCTATGTAGGTGTTTTTCATGATGTCCTGGTTTTCGCCCTGGAGGTCATCCACCATCGTCAGGCCGGTGTAGGTGCCCAAATCCAGACCGGTCAGAGCCGGGCAGTCCGTCCAGCGGTAAACCATCTTGGTCCAGTCCACGATCACATTATCATTTTCATCCACATTCTCCGTGTCGGGCATGGTGCCATCCAGGTACTGCAAATCGCCGGTGGTTTCCGCAAACTGCTGCGCGTAATCGGTATCCTGCATGATAAAGATGTAAGGCCCGTCCTCACTGGATAAATCCGCCGAAAGCCGGGTCACATCAGCCATCTGGGTGTATGCATCGGTGTTTTCGCTCTCGGAATCAAAATCCAGGTTATACTGCACCAGCTCCACTACCACCTTGCCGTCGCCATTGCGGTCATCACAGTAGGCGGCCAGCGTGTTTTCCAGGGCCGTTACCGTATCTGTCGGCAAGTTGCTGCTGCCCACATAACCAACGCGGTAGTCCGGCCGCACCCGGGTAACAACATCGTGCACCATCCACACCACCAGCACCACGGCGATGACCGCAATGCCAACGTACAGCTTGTGGTAATACCACCAGTTGGCAGCTTTTTCCTGTTTGGTATATTCTTTTTTCGATTCGGGCGTTTCATACTGTTCAACGCTGTCTTTTGTGACCCATGCCATCTTAAAAACTCTCCTAATCTTTTTAACGTAAGTGGTATTATACCATAAATTTATGTTGGAATTGTAAAATTATTTTGACCATCCCGTGCCCGCTGCCTTGCATAACCCGCTAAAAAACGCTATGATAAACTTGTAATATTATAAGCAGGGCTGCAAAAGCTGCGGCAGTGCACTGCCACCCAGTCCGCTTACCCCCAATTAAGGCAACACCGCACAATTCCCGCCTTGCGGCTTAAGCACCGCTCCGGCAGCT
>ERZ772885.1972-NODE-1972-length-11229-cov-3.782531_pt1 | contig 11229 bp, 10 predicted proteins | sample MGYA00580580_ERZ772885 | MGnify/ENA primary metagenome ERZ772885 (study PRJEB29015, sample SAMEA2737673) | human gut metagenome | biome: human gut; feature: human-associated habitat; material: faeces | place: China | collected 2012 ...
CCGCGGGTCAGGACCCGCCAGGGCCCGGGGGGAAGCCGGTTAGCGCGCCGGTATTCCGCACCCGCGTCCGGCCGGCGCCCCGGGCACGGGAAGCGTTTTCCACCGAGGGGGAAAACGCCGTCTGGGTCATTAGAATACACAGGCTCACAGAGCGTCAAGAACGGCCAGATTTGACAGACAGACCTCCGGGATACCGGAAAATAATCCCGCTTCCCGTTGACCGCCGGGTGTTAATTGTTATTTTCAGTTTAACTTCAATACCGGAAAAAGCAAAGGAGGCCATCATGGCTTTTGAAGATTACACAACTCATCCCTTCACAAAATTTGACAAGGACTGGGCTCTGCTCACGGCCGGCACCATGAACGATTTCAACTCAATGACCATCAGCTGGGGCGGCATGGGCACCATGTGGTCCGCGCCCGTGGCCTTTCTCGTTGTGAAGCCGAGCCGCTACACGTCCGACTTTCTCAGGCGTCACGACGAAATCACGCTGAGCTGGTATCCCCGCTCCGAACGCAAAGCCCTCGGCATCTTCGGCACGCAGTCCGGACGCGACACGGACAAAGTGAAGGAAACGGGATTCACGCCCGTGGAGATCGAGGGCGCCGTCACCTACAGGGAAGCTGAGGAAACCCTTGTCTGCCGGAAGCTCTTCATGCAGCAGCTCGATATTGACCTTGTTCCCCAGGAAATCAGAAACACCTTCTACCTCCCCGGTACGAAGGAAGGCTTCATGCATCAGCTCATCATCGCCCGCGTTCTCTCCATACACACAAAGTAGGCTCCCGGGCCAGTCCGCCGCTTTCACGCGCGCCGGAGGAGAGACGTCTCACGCCCTCCTCCGGCGCTTTTTTCTACTCACTCCATGGCTCAGAAAAATGACACCTTTTCTTCCCGGAACAGTGACGCCATTGACTTGGAACCACTTCAGGATATTCTATCCTAAGCCCGAAGTGGGCCTTCACCTTCACTTTTCAGCCGACCATGGAGGTTTTCATGAAAAAGGTACTGATGCTTCTCGCGGCCGTCTCCCTCTTAAGCTGGAGCGTTTCCCCGTGCTCTGCCAAAGAGTCAAAAGATCTCGCGAAGACCTATTCCCAGTGGCTCCCCAAATACGAGTACAAACTGAAGGACGCCATTGAAGTCAAGGGACGTCAGGGCATTGCCTCAGACGGCGAGTTCTACTACGTGAGCAACAGCAAGGCCCTGTACAAGTACGACAAGACCGGAAAGCTCATCGCCAGCAACGAGAATCCCTTTGAAGGCTACGCCATTCCGTCCAACCATATCGGCGACATCGACGTCTTCAACGGGGAAATTTTCGTCAGCGCCGAAAACTTCATGGACGGCGTGGGCAAGGACATCCAGATTGCCATTCATGACGCCAAGACCCTGAAATTCAAGCGCACTTTCAAGTTCGAGCCGTCTTCCGGACAGGAAGAGGTTTCCGGTATCTGCGTTGACCGCGACAAGCGCACAGTGTGGATGTGCTCCTGGGTCGGCGAGAACAGCGGCCGCTACCTCTACGAGTACAGCCTGGATACCGGCAAGTACCTGCGCAAGGTGCACCTCTTCCCCGTTCCGCAGTGGGTGCAGGGCGTCTTCTACTACAAGGGCGCTCTCTACGTGACGGCCGATGACGGCGAGGCCGATTTCGACGAGCCCGACCACATCTACCGCATCAACGTGTCCGACGGCACCAGCGCCATGGTAACCCTCGAAAAGTCCCTGACCGAAGTGAAGAAGCAGGGTGAAATCGAAGGCCTGTGCGTTGACCCCAAGACCGATGAAATGCTCGTCCTCTACAACCGCGGCGCGCGCATCATCCTCGGCATGGGCAAGGGCTTCTACCCCGGCTACGATCACGAAATTCACGAAGTGTACCGCTACAGGATGACCGAACTGAAGCTGAAGTAAGCTTTCCGGACCTGAACGTTTTTCACGGACCGCTTCCCTTTGTGGGAAGCGGTCTTTTTTTCGCGCCCGGTAAAACGCTTCAGCTTCCGGAGCATGCGGCAGAAAGGGCATATCTCCGTCCCCATCAGCAGGAGAGGGATTGGCAGACAAAAAAGTCCGGCCAGCGCTGACGCCGGCCGGACCCGAATGCCGTTATGGAGCGGCCTTAGGCCGCTTCGGTCTGAGCCGGTTCAGGCGGGAGCTTGCCGCGCAGATCGTGGTCGGTCATGGTGGCCACGGAAGAGTCGGACCAGACGTTCACGCAGGTCTCAATCATGTCGATGATGGCGTAGATGGGCAGAATGGCGCCCATCAGGTCAACCGGCACATTCATGGAGCTCATGAGCGAGAGCGTCAGGAAGTAGCAGCCCATGGGCACGCCGGCATTGCCGACTGCGGCGAGCACGGCCACGAACAGCCAGACAATCATGGTCCCCGTGGTAATGACGATGCCCGCGTTCTGCATGAGGAACAGGGAGGTCACCAGGATGAAGGCGGCACAGCCGTTCATGTTAATGGTTGTGCAGATGGGAAGCACAAAGCGGGTCACGCGGTGATCAAGCCTGAGATTTTCCTCAGCTGAGGCCAGGGTCACAGGCAGCGTGCCGGCAGAACTCTTGGAGAAGAAGGCCACAGCAAGGGCCGGAGACATGCCGCGGAAAACACGCAGGGGATTCACGCCGCGGGCGAGCAGGAAAAGCGGAATGACCACGAAGAACTGCAGCAGGTTGCCGCCGATGATGACTGCGGTGTACTGACCGAGGGCCCCCACAATGACACCGGCCTGGATCTGGCTCACAAGCTGCCCCGTGAAGGCCATGATGCCCACGGGCAGGATGAAAAGCAGCGCGCGGATGAGCGTGAAGAGCAGATCCTGCATGCCGTTGATGCATTTCAGAAGGACATCACGGTTGGGCGTCTTCGGCATGAACGCGAGGCCGAGACCGGCGGCCGCAGCGATGATGAGCACGGAGAGCACGTTGCCTGACACGAAGGGCTGCAGAATGTTGTTGGGAATGACCGACAGGAAATGGTCATAATAGGAAAGATGCGCCAGCTTCTGCGGCACGGACGCGCCGGCAACAGAAGGCACGTTGGCCGGGGCGATGATGAGGAAAAGACACAGGGCCACAGCCGCGGCGACGATGGTGGTCGCCAGCGTGTAGATGATGGTGTGGGCAAAGATTCTGCCTGTTTCGCGGCGCGCTCCCAGCGACGACAGCGTGGTGATCACGGCGAGCGCGATGACGGGCACGGCTACAAACTGGAAGAGGCGCGTGAACACGGTGGCGATGAAGCCAAAGAGCTCATTGATGGACTGGCTGCCGAAGCTGCCGAGCCAGGCGCCGATGAGCATGGCTCCGAACCAGATCACGACCCTGCGCAGATTTTTATGTTTTGCACTGCTGTTCAGTGATTTGACGGTTTCTTCCTCTACCCGTGTGGAGTACTTACCCATAGTATTTCATCCCTCTCTTCTTTCTGTCCGTCCTGCGCTTCTCTGACGGAAACCGTGGCGGGCTGTCTCTTGAAAGATAACTACATATGTTCTTCTTCCCCGTATGTCCACAGTGCCGGAACAATCCTGTATCCGGGAAAGCCCGTACGTTCAGGGGAACGGGACGGCCTAGCGCAGTCTGTAGTCAAATGGCAGCAGCACCAGCGTCCGCACAGCGCGCCCTTTACTGCGGCCAGGCGTGAAGCGCATGGCTCCCGCGGCCTTCAGTGCGGATTTCTCGAACACGCCGGCCGGCTGCGCACTCTGCACCGCGCACTGTGTGGGCTTCCCCTCCGTGTCCACGATCAGCCGTACAGTCACACGGCCTTCAATGCCGCGCCGCTGCGCCTCAGGCGGATACTCCGGACGCACCTGCCGGATAACGGCCGGGGGAGTGTCGAGCTGCCCCAGCGTGAATACGCCTTCCCCTCCGCCCGGAGTTTTCGATACCCCATCTCCGGACGCGCTTCCGCGGCCAGCTCCGTTTCCGGTGCCGCCATTTCCTGCACTCTGGGATGCCGGAACCTTCCTGCCTGCGCCCGCTGATTCCGCAGCCCCGGCCGGGGCTGGGACGGGACGCGGGGGAACCCGCTCTTCCTGCGCGGCCGCGGGGTTCCGGATCCCGGGCTCTGAAAGCGCGGCGTTTTTCTTCTCCGCTGTTCTGCGGCGCTGGTCTCCGGCGCCTTTTCTCCCTGCCCGCTCCTTCTTCTCTGCCCGCTCCTTTTCCACGGGGCGCTTCTCATTCCGGGATACTGCGGTCCGGGATACAGAATCAGCCCTGACATCCCGCGGTTTTTTCTCCGCCTGCGCAGGAGCCGTTTTCTCCACAGCCGGTTCCGCAGCTGCCGGCTCTTCCTTCTCAGGCTTCGTTCCGGCCCCGGCATTCTTTTCTGCGGGAGCTTCCGCGTCTCCGGCCTGCTTCGCGGGCACGGAAGCGTCTTCCGCCCGCGCCGCGGAGCCGGTTTTTTCTGCCTCCGCTTCAGGAGAGACGCCGCCTGCGGAAACTGCCGCAGACGGCGGGACTGCTGCACCCTCACCGGAAGAGGCTCCGGATTCTCCCTGTCCGCCCGGGGCTGTTCCGGATCCGGAAGACGCCATTCCCGCGCTCACCAGGGCGATGGGCAGGACGACGTCCTCCCTGACTGCCGGCCAGCCGCTTACGAGAAAAATGCCCGCGAACAGGCAGGCGTGCAGGAGCACGGACACAAGGCCGCCGCAGGAGAATCCTGATTTTCCGGCGCTCTTCCCGCGCCAGGGGAGTTTTTCGGCTTCAGACAGAACCCTGCGGACAGGGGCATCCGTGGATACCTGTATTTCGGGCATTTTTTCTGAAGAAAGGGGCCGGGTCATGCCCTGCGCTCCCTTTTCTTCGGCGAGAGCACCATGGCCGCTATGAGGCCCGTTGTCGCCACGAGGACGATGGCCGCCCCAGGAGGAAGGGCGAATTCATAGGAGAGCCACAGTCCGGCTGATGACGCCGCCGCCCCGAAGAGAGCCGAAAGAAAGAACATGGATTTCAGGCTGTAGGTTATCTGCAGGGCCGTCGCCGCGGGCGTGACGATAAGGGAAAAAATCAGGAAGCCGCCAATGGCCTTGAGGGAGAAGGCGACGGTGAGTCCCATGAGCATAAGGCAGGCGTAATAAATCTGACGGACGGGGATACCGGCCGCCTCAGCGGAACGGCGCTGGCCGATGATGGCCTGTATTTCCTTGAAAAATAAGAAAACAAAAAGAAGGAGGCCTGCAGCCGTACACGCCATGAGCCTGAGGTCGAGGCTGTCAACGGTAAGGAGGCTCCCCCAGACAAGGGAAAGCCCTTCCGTGCGCGCTCCGGGCATAAGCCCGAGAATCATCACGGCGAGGCCCATGACAACGGAAAAAATGACGCCCATGGCGGTATCAGGGCTGAAGCCCGGCCGCTCAGCCAGGGGTCCGACAATGGCAGCCGCGAGCAGGCTCGCAGTGAAGCCGCCGGCAAGGGGCGGACAGCCCAGCATGAGGGACAGGAGAGCGCCGGCAAAAGCCGCGTGCGATATGCTCATGCCAACGAGGCTCATGCGCCACAGCACCACGAAAACGCCCATGGCACCGCACACGCCGCCCCCGAGGATCGCCATGGCCAGCCCCCGCTGCAGGAACGCGTAATTCCAGAAATAATCCATATGGGAACCTCTCCCGGCGGGCTCAGAACAGGGCGATTTTGCGGCCTTCATGCTCAGCGATGGCTATCGGCACGCCATAGAGCCGCTCCAGCAGATCCGCGCGCACGGCATCCTCCGCGTTTCCCTGCCAGATCAGGCTCCCGCCGCGCAGCATGGCGACCTTCTCCGCCAGATGGAAAACCGCGTTGAGATCGTGCGTCACCATGATCACCGTCATTTTCCGGTCCCGCTTCAGCGCGGCGATGGTATCCAGGATGTCCCTCTGCGCCTGCCAGTCCAGAGCCGCGGTGGGCTCATCGAGCAGAAGCAGCTCCGGCTCCTGTGCCATGGCGCGGGCAAGCGAGACTCTCTGCCTCTGCCCCCCGGAAAGCTGCCCGAGCGGACGGGCAGCCATACCGGAAAGCCCCACTGCCTCAAGAGAGCGCATGGCCAGTTCCTTTTCCCTGCGCCCGGGTCTGTGGAAGAGTCCGAGCCTGCCATACGTACCGCCGAGGACAGATTCGAAGACAGTGAGGGGCATCTTGGGATCGATGTCGGCAGCCTGAAACACGTAGGCCGTCTTCAGGCGGACATGCCGCATGGTGGCAGACGTCAGCTCACGGCCGCCGCGGAAAACCCGCCCCGTGTCATGCGGCGTCAGTCCGTTGAAGAGTCCGAGCAGTGTCGACTTGCCAGCGCCGTTGGGACCGATGAGCGACCAGAATTCCCCGCTGCGGACAGTCAGGCTGATATCGTGCAGAATCTCGCGGCGCCCAAAACGCACGCGCACATGGCTGAGTTCCGCCAGCACCGGAGTTTCGGAGGCCGCCACGCTAGATCCCCGCAAGAGCCGAAACGCCAGCGCTGAAGAGGCTGAACCAGTCCGGGACGTCCGGGCTGGAATCAGGAAAATTCGAGAGGACGACATGGGGGACGCCCAGTTCCAGAGCCAGGGGAAGGCCGCTTTTCGCCCCGCTCTGCAGGTTGTCCACAACACCGTCCACCTTCTGTCCCTTCACGGCCTGCAGAATATCCGCCAGGGTTCTTGCGCTCATATCCTCGCCGCGCCCGAACGTGGCCAGCACCCGGAAGCCGGCCCAGCGTACGAATTCCGCCTGCATCTGCGCGGCTATGACTGCCCTGCCCTTTGCCGGAGCAAGTTTCTTTCCGGCTTCTGCCTCCGCCGCATCGATGCGGGCAAGGCGCTTCGCGAGGCGTGCCCGCACGTCGCCGGCTTTCTCAGGGAAAGCCTTTTCGAGCGCCGCTGCAGCCTGGCGGGAGGCTTCCCGCTGATTATCGGGAACGAGCCAGCTGCCTGTCTCCGTGAGCAGAACCTTTCTGAGATCCGGACGCTCAATGGATTTCAGCATGGTGGTGAACTGGGGCATCCGTTCCTGCCAGGCATGGAGCACGATGAGATCGGCATGGGAGGCGAAAACAAAATCCCCGGTTTTCACATCCTCGTGCCCGGGACAGCTGGAACCCTGAACAAGTGTGAGAATTTCCGCGTTCCCGCCGCAGAGATCCTGCAGGACGTCAGTGATGAGTGACGTTCCGGCAATGAGCTTTACCGGCCCGGCAAAGGCGGACCGGCCGCAGGAGCACAGAATCAGAACGAAAAACAGAACGGAAACCGGGAAATGACGCGCGCGCATAAATCAGCCTTCCCTGCGGGCGCAGAAATAAAAATGATCCACGCCCTCGTCCGTCTCGATCCGCCCGAATCCGGCCTCCCTGAAGACAGCGGTCATCTCTTCGGGGCTGAGAAAATGATCGACGCTCACGGCGCTGTGGCGGCCGTGCATGGCGTTGAGCTTCTCCCGTCCGTCCACATGCAGAACATAGGCCGCCCCGCCCGGCCGCAGAACGCGGAGGAATTCGCGCGCGGCAGCCGGCTTGTCGCTGACATGCGGGAAGGCGGAAAAACAGATAACGACATCCACAAAGTCATCGGGAAGAGGGATTTCCTCAGCCCTCGCGAGCAGGGGCCAGCTGTCAGGATGGCGCCGGGCTGCTCCGGCAATCATTTTCGGGGAAAAGTCGAGCATGGCGAGCCGCCCCGTCTTCCCGACACGCCGGCGCAGAAAGGGCTGGAGAACACCGAGTCCGCATCCCACGTCCAGGACGGTCATGCCCTCCTTCAGATCAACACGGCCGATAATGGCTTCTGTTCTGGCCAGCACTTCAGGAGAATAATTATGATCCTCCCAGCCCTCCGCGTGATCGTCAAAAAATTTCCTGCGCAGCAGATCCGCTTCCGTCATTTCCATTTTATCGCCTCCGTGCCACGCGGCCGGATGAACCGGCCGCATGGCACCCTCGCCTTGGGAAAGGCGCCTAGAACTTGAGTTCAAAACCGGCCATGAAGGTCGTGCCGGGCATATAGTAGAGTTTGTGATCGCTGCCCTGCTTTTCCATGGTGTAGCCGTACTTGCAGTCAAAGAGGTTGTCCACGCCTACGAAAACGCGGCCTTCTTCCAGATGCAGCTTGTCATAGCTGAAGAAGTAATCCAGACGCAGGTTGACAACGTCAATATTGTTCAGCCTGTCATTATCCGTAAGCCTGCTGAACGTGCTGGCGGGCTGGGCGGGGCTGGCTGTACGCATCGACGTGCCGGAATACACGCCCTCCAGATGCTGGTAGTCACCGCTGAACTGGAAATCCCTGAGGAAGCGGTATTTGAATCCGCCCTGGAAGGCGAAGGACGGAGTGTAGGGCATCTTGAGCTGCGTTTTTCCATCATCGCCCTTGGCCCTGGCCCACAGCCATGTGGCGCCTCCGTAAATCTCGAGACCGTCCAGGGGCGTCACGCTGCCGGCCAGTTCGAGGCCGTCGATCTGGTATTCAGAGGCGGATGACGTGAAGAAGTCAGTGTAGTTGGCGGCACCCAGGCGGCCGTACATAAAAGCCCTGAACCTGTCCCATCCCTTGTCATGGAAATACGTGGCGCTGGCGTTGAAGAGTCCGGGCTGTTCGTGCGTCAGGCTGACCTCGTAGTGATCAACGACTTCGGGCTTGATTTCCTTGGTATCGAGCCATCCGGGCAGATCTTTGTTGCCGAGTGAGTTCTGCAGGATGACGGGGCTCGGATAGTTCACGCCGCGGGCGTAGGAAAACGCGAGGTTGGTGTGATCATAGCCCAGAACGAGCCCGGCCTGCGGGGAAACGTAATCCTGCCAGAGGTTGCTCGTGTAAAGACGCAGACCGGTGGAAGGCGTAATGTGGAAGCCGTCATCCCTGCCGAACGTCTGGCTTATGCCGAGATACGGGGAAAACATGGTGTGCGAAGGAAAATCCCAGGTCGTATCCGTGGCGCCCGGCGCGAATTTATCCTGCTTGTTCTGCAGGTCGCTCACGTCAAAATCAAAGCCCACGACGATTTCGCTGCCCTTCCAGAGATTAAGGGTTTCACGTCCGCGGACGCCGTACAGGATATTGCGCTGGCGGGAGGTGGCCGTGTCGTTCGACTCTCCGTTCAGGTAGAAGGTCGTGTAGTTGTAGTAGCCTTTAAGGTATCCCTTGGCCACGTCGTAATCGTTGTTCAGCGTCAGGGTCAGAAAGTCCGTATCCGTATCATAGCGCTCGGCGCCCGAGTATTTGCTCTCGTCATACGGATTGAGAGGAGACTGCGTTTTGGCTCCCACCTCGTTGGCCAGCAGGCGGACATTCCAGTTATCGGTAAGGGCGTAGCCCGTGTTCAGGTAATAGCTGGCCTGGTAGGCTGCCGTGTGATCCTTGTGTCCCGTGGTGCTCATCCAGCTCTGCGCGGCGTAAACGTCCACAGGCCCTGATTTGGCGCCCATGCCGGCGTTCTCGGCAAAGGTGCCGTAACTGCCGCCCTGGAAACCGACGTGGAACTCGAAGCCGTCCTCGGTCATATATTTCGGAATAAAGTTGATCATGCCATAGCCGCTGCCGAAACGCGTGGGCTGGGGGGACTTGTAGATTTCCATGCCGCCCAGGGCGTAGACCGGAATGCCGTCAGCGAGAGCCTGTCCGTACAGCACGCCGCTGCGGGGCACGCCGTCAAAGAGGATGGGCAGGTCAGGGCTCGGATGGCTGGCGCCGCGGCCGCGGATATAGACGCTGTGGCTCGTCTGGCCGCCGATGATGTTGCTCTTCCTGAACATGACGCCCGGCACATTGCGGAGCGCGTCATAGAAATCAAGCGATCCCTGTAGCTTGATCTGATCCTCGGTCACCGTGTTGTACTGCGTGCCGAACTTCGTGATCGTCGGCGTCGAAGGCACCCTGTCAGCGACCCCGTAGACAGTCACAGGCGGCAGGGTGTGGGCCGTGAGGCTGCCTTCAGTCAGCATGACGGCCGGAACGTCCCCCTTCCCTTCCTGAGCATCCTGCGCCGCTCCTGCCTGAGGGGCGCAGAGCAGCAGGCACGCGGCCATGACAGCGGCCGTGGTGTGGACTCTTCCCATCTCTTCCTCCTTTTTCCCCTGATAAAAGTATAAAAATCATACATTTTTAAAAAAAGTAACAAAATTTGATTTAAATCGTGTTACGAAAATAAAAATGATATTATATTCTGTAGTCAGAGGCTATTTTTTTGTCAAGATTCCGGAAGATTTCTCCGCGTCATACCATGCACCGGAATCAGGATTTTTCCCCGCAGTCATAAGGGGATGTCCGGAGGCAGAACAAAGAAGAATCCGGGCTCTGAAAGAATGCCAGAGTGGAGTCCGGCAGAAGAGTCCGCTCCTGCGGGAATATTTTTTACCATGTCCGCCGCCACTGACAGATGCGGGCATGCCGTTCTCAGAAACGACATAAAGGGAGAGATACGTTTTTCAGCCTGTCCCCCGCGCTTCTCCTGCCTGAAACGCCGTGTCCGAAGAAGACGGTTCGGGGTATTTATTAAAAACGTTTACAATATTTATAAAATTAATTTATAACACAGGAGGCTGCGGATTATCCAAAGAACCGAAGCTGACGGCAGCCAGAACCAAAAACCGGGATCAGAATGCGTACAGAGAGCTGTGCTTCTCCTCTTTCATGCGGACAGAAACAGAGAGGCCCCGGCGGGACGCCCCGGGAGTACCCCTGGCACTATCAGCCACCAGCACCTCCGGGGCCATTCTCTGCTGCTAATCCGCTCCGTGCGGGGCCGCGAGTTCTTCTTCAAAGGCCCTCAGAGCTTCGGGGAAAGGACTCAGTGTCCTCTGAAGCACACCCTGTGCCATTGATATAGCCATACCGTAATTGGTGATCAGGCAGCCGGAGGCAGCAGCCGCCCGTATACGGGCAAGCATCTGTCCCCGCGTAATGACGCAGCCCCCGCAGTGAACCACGGCCTTATAAGGCTGCGGATAGAAGGTAAACTCCTTTCCGGCCGCGACAGAAATATTCAGTTCTCCCCCTGCCAGCTTACAGAGCAGACGGGGAAGCTTGATCCGGCCGATATCATCTTTCTGCGGATGATGGGAGCATGCCTCCTGAATCAGAACATCATCGCTGGGCTTAAGCCTCTTCAGCGCCGCAGCACCGCGCGCGAGAAGAGATAAATCCTCCTTAAAACGCGCCATCAGAATGGAAAAGGTCGTCATGGGAATGCCGGACGGCATGAGGCGGTTCACTTCATGCACTGCCTGCGAATCGCAGACAACCAGATCCGGCGGTC
>ERZ772885.1974-NODE-1974-length-11225-cov-4.885765_pt1 | contig 11225 bp, 5 predicted proteins | sample MGYA00580580_ERZ772885 | MGnify/ENA primary metagenome ERZ772885 (study PRJEB29015, sample SAMEA2737673) | human gut metagenome | biome: human gut; feature: human-associated habitat; material: faeces | place: China | collected 2012 ...
CTGCAGCCTTCCCGGAACCGATCGAGGCAAGCGGGGCGATCCCCCTCCCCCGGCCCCGCTTGCCTCGATCTTGCGCCGCCGCCCCTCCCCTCATGCGGCGAACCAGATCGACCCATCGGCCCGGCCGTCCGCCCCTCCCCCTATCGCGGACCGCCGGGCATCTTCATGCCCCGATCCCGACCATCTCCTCTTTTCCCGTTCGCGTCGTCGGAAAAGCCAGCGCGGATGCCTCGTGGGCGTCCGCACACGGACGAACAACCGGAGGCCATGGCATCATTTTGCGCTTGCCGAACCCAACCCGTCGTCGAAGCCCTACAATGGATCAAAGAGCTTGAGACAGGAGATCCGATGCCGGGCAGCCGACGAAAAAGCGCCTCGACGCAGGGCCATACGTATGTCATCGACCAATCGTATCGCGTCGTGTATCTCGACCGTGCGGCCCGTCGCGTATTCCCCGGTGGACGAGTGGGCGAACTCTGCTACGAATGCTTCCGCGGGCAAAGCGAACCGTGCAAGGACTGCCCCTGGAACGCCGAGTCGAACGAGCACGCGACGCAAAGCGTCATCTACAGCGCGCGCACGGGAAGTTGGTACGAGATAACCTGCCTCGAGCTGGACTGGTTCAACGAAGGCCCCTGCGTGCTGTTCTCCGGCCATCCCGTCGACGAGCACAGCCGCAGCTTGTTCACGTCGTTGAGCGAGCCGTCATCTTACGATGAGCTGTTCGAACTCAACCTCACCGACGATGCATACAAGATTCTCTACCATGAGCCCGGAAAATTCACGACGCCTCCGCTCGAGGGACGCATCAGCGACATGTTCCCCGACGTGCGCGACCGCATGATCCACCCCGAAGACCGCGATCGCTTCCATGCGTTCTGGGATTTCGACACGTTGCTCGACCGCATCGAACAAGCAGGCGGCGCACTGCGCGGAGAGTTCCGCAAGCACCTCGAATCGGGGACATGGAGCTGGACGTCGCTGGCACCCGTCAAGCGCGGCGGAAGCGGCGAGCGCGTGGTCATGTGCTTCATCGCGGACATCGAAGAAGAGATGCAGCGACGCACGGATCAGGCAGAACGCTCGCAAATCCAGCTATTGCGCGAACGCGACCAGCTGACCGGCCTGTACAATGCGGCTACGTTTTACGACAAAGCCGAACGCCTGGTAGCCGACATGCCCGACATCGCGTACGATGCAGCGTACATCGACATCGAGCACTTCAAAATATACAACGAGTGGCATGGGCGCGAAGCAGGCGACGCCATCTTGCGCGCCATCGCCTCGCGTATCGGGGAGATCGCCCGTAAGCACGGCGGCATAGCCGGCTACCTGGGCGGCGACGATTTCACGCTGCTGCTGCCTCACGGCCTGATCGACGAAAAACGCGTGGAAAGCGAGCTGAAGAAGGAGCCGTTCGATTCCGAGGACACCATCGGGTTCCAGCCCGCTTTCGGAGTGTGCGCCATCGACAGCCCGGACGTGTCCGTAGTCACCGCCTGCGACCATGCGATGATCGCCATGAACTCCGTCAAAGGCGCCTACACCAAGCGCATCGCCTGGTACGAAGCCGAGATGACCGAGGAGATGGAGACCGAGGCGAAGATCCTGCTCGAGGTGAAGCGCGCGCTGACGAACCATGAGTTCGTGCTGCACTGGCAACCGCAATGCAACACGCGCACCGAGCGCATCGTGGGCCTCGAAGCCCTCGTGCGCTGGCAGCATCCCTCGCGCGGCATCGTCATGCCGGGGGCGTTCATCCCCGTGCTCGAGCGCAACAACTTCATCGCCAGCCTCGACCTGTATGTGTGGGACGAGGTGTGCCGGAACCTGCGCTCGTGGATCGACCGCGGCAACCGGCCCATCCCCGTGTCCGTGAACATCTCGCGGGCCGACCTGTACGCCATCGACGTGGTGGAGACCCTCGAGGACCTGGTGAGCACCTACGGCCTCGACCACCGTCTCCTTGAGCTGGAGATCACCGAGAGCGCCTATGCCGAGGACCGAAAGATGGCCGAGGCGGTGCGCCAGCTGAAAGCGCTCGGCTTCACCATCCTCATGGACGACTTCGGCAGCGGCTACTCGTCGCTCAACATGCTGAAGGACATCACCGTGGACGTCCTGAAGATCGATATGGGCTTCCTGAACCGCGAGGACGACACGCAGCGCAGCGAGAGCATCCTCGAAGCCGTCGTGTCCATGGCCCGCCTCATGGACCTGCGCATCATCGCCGAAGGTGCCGAGACGAAGGAGCAGGTGGATTTCCTCCAGGAGATCGGCTGCGACTACGCCCAAGGTTACTACTTCCACCGCCCCATGGACACCGAGCAGATCGAGGCCCTGCTCGGCCAGCCCAATGCCGTGGACTTCCGCGGCGTGCTGAGCCCGCTCATGGATCTTATCGACCTGGATGCGCTGCTGAACGAAAACGTGACGAGCCACACGCTCGTCGACAACCTCCTCGGGGGCATGGCCGTGTACGCCGTCTACCCCGATCGTTTCGAGCTGCTGCAAGTGAACAACTCGTATTATCGCGTGACCGGCTGCAACGCCATCGACCTGCACGAGCGCCAGCGGTTCATCTTCCGCCAGGTGCACCCCGATGACCGAGACCTCATCATGAGCTTGTTCCAGCAGGCCGAGCAGCACCCGGTGTCGGGCGCCGAGGGCACGATACGGCGCTACCGCCTGAACGGCGAGCTTATGTGGCTGCACTTGAAAGTGTTCTTCCTGCGGCGCGAGCAGGAGCGCAGCATCTTCTTCGCCTCGCTCGCCGACGTGACGGACCAGAGGGAGCTCGATCCATCCCCAGCTGCACCGAGCACCGCTTCTGCCGAAAGCGACCCGGAGGGCAACCTGTTCGACATGCTGAAGGGCCGCGCCGTGGACCACTGGTGCGTCAACCTGTGCACGAAGAGCTTCCTGAACGCCGCCGATCGGAAGGCATGGAGGCGGACTTCGGGAGCCCAGCTCGAAGACTGGACGGACACCACGCCGGCCGAGCGCATCGGGCGCACGGTGCATACCGTGAAGGACGAGGCGGCGGTCAGGTCGTTCCTCGACTTCGACGCCATGCTCGCGCGTTTCGAGGACGGGGTGCTGTTCGATTCGCTGGAGTACCGCCAGCAAGACGAGCAGGGCGAGCGCTGGATGGAACTGGACTTCCGCCTCATCCGGCTCGAGGAGGGCGGCGACGTGTACGCCTATCTGACCGTCACCGATATCGAAATCAACCGCAATCCGGCGTGAATATAACGGATATGAAGGATTGAAGGAACGTAAGCAAAAGTATTGGGCATAGGCTACAGTTATCAAGTTTGCGCAACGTGCGTAATATTTGACATGAAAGGCCATTGTGCCCGATACCGTTTTTGATGAAGATACCCTCGCAGCCGCTTCCGAAGCGATGGGCGAGGAAGAGGAACGCCCGCTGACGTTCGCCGAACTCGGCGTTCCTGGTCCGCTGGTCCGCGTGCTTGCGGCCGATGACAAGAAAACCGCTTTCCCGATTCAGGCCGACACGCTTCCCGATTCGTTGGCTGGGCGAGACATTCTTGGCCGCGGTCGTACCGGCTCCGGCAAGACGCTGGCATTTTCGATTCCGCTGGTCGCTCGCCTGGGCGAAGTGGATGCCGGCGAGTATGAGAACATGAGCCAGTTCCGCCACGAGGTCAATCGTGTGAAGCAGGCCCATGCCGAGGAACGTCGTGCCGACGATTTCGTGCCGCATCCACGTGGTCTGGTGCTTGCTCCGACCCGTGAGCTCGCCAACCAGATCAACGATGTGCTCATGCCGCTCGCCCAGATCTACGGCATCAACACCACCACCGTATACGGCGGTGTGCGTTATGCGCGTCAGATTCGTGACCTTCAGGCCGGCGCCGATATTGTGGTGGCCTGCCCGGGTCGTCTTGAGGATTTGATCGAACAGGGCGCGCTCACCTTGGACAAGGTTGAGGTTGCGGTTATTGACGAGGCTGACGAGATGGCCGATATGGGCTTCCTTCCGCCAGTCAAGCGTCTGCTTGGCCAGATTTCGTTCGACGCGCAGATCATGCTGTTCTCCGCCACGCTCGATCATGGCGTGGACGAAGTGGTGGACACCTTCCTGTCCGATCCGAAGGTGCACAGCGTCGATTCCGCGACGGCGACCGTTGACGAGATGACCCACCATGTGTTCAAAACCACGCAGGGCAACCGTCACGAGCTGGTGCGCACCCTCGCTTCCGGCAAGGGCCGTCGCATTCTGTTCACCCGTACCAAATTCCAGACGCAGAAGCTTGCCAAGGATTTAACGCAGAACGGCATTCCTGCGGCAGAATTGCACGGCAATCTGAGCCAGAACCAGCGTGACCGCAATCTGGCCGCCTTCAACTCCGGCGATGTGAACGTTATGGTGGCCACCGATGTGGCCGCGCGAGGCATCGACGTTTCCGGTGTGGAACTCGTGGTGCAGGTCGAACCGCCGGAAGATCCGAAATCCTTCCTGCATCGTTCCGGACGAACCGCGCGAGCCGGCCATTCCGGTGACGTGGTGACCATCATTCTGCCGAACCAGCGCCGCAGGACCCGTCGCATGATGCGTGAGGCCGGACTGACGGTCGAACCGATCGACGTGACCCCTGATTCGCCGGAAGTGTTGGAACTCGTAGGTGAAGTGGCCGAGCCGGTGTTCGGCTGGACGCTTGATCAGTCGCAGCCGGCAGGAAATCCGCGCCGTAGGAAGAACGGCAAGGGGAGTGTCGACGGCGAACGTTCCGGCAGGTCGAACCGTTCCGGCGGGCGTAACAAGGATCGCGGCAAAGACAAGGGCGGCAAGCCGTTTAAGTCCGAACGTAAGGATCGTCGCGATCGCGATCAGCGTGAGGAGCGTAACGACAGCGCGAAGAAGTTCGAGCCGAAGAAGAACCGTGCGGAACGCCGTGCCGCCAAGTTCGAAGGTCGTGACAATCGTGAATTCGAAGCGCGTGAACATCGTTGGGAACATCCTGAAATTCAGGAGGAACGCCGCGAACAGCACGAGGAAAAGCGCAACAGCAAGCGTCGTGAAAAGTATGCGCGCCTGCATGAGCAGCAGCGCAGCGACAACGAACAACGCGAAACGACGAACAAGCGTAGGAACGACAGCGGTTACGGCAATACCGACAATCGCAGGAAGCTGGGAAAGAAGAAGTCCGGACAGCTTGCGAAAAAGCAGGGTGCGCCAAGCAAGAAGCAGCGCAAGTCTGAAGCCCGTGCCGAACGTCAGTATGACGATAATCGTCGGTCCAAAGGCAAGAAGCATGACGAACGTTCCTCGGATGCGAAACGCTATGACCGTCATACGGAAGTCAAGCGTGGCGGCCGTGGCGAACGTCACGACAAGCATGCAGGGCAGTCACGCCATCGCCATGCGAACATCAGGAAAGCGCCATTCCGCACGCGTTGATCGCTGAAAAGCAAAATCAAAGCTCGCGTAGCTGGTAAACAATAGAAAACGGTGTCCGCCATGGTATATGAACACGTGGCGAACGCCGTTTTCTGTTAAATCTGATTGTCTATTAATTGCTTGGCTATATGAAAAGTTGTTCAGCCTGCGATCGGATTGTATTGATCGTCTGCAGTGAAGCACTTACGGTATGCCATCACCATAATGAGACTGTCGGCCAGAAGCGTTAACGCGGCGATGGCCGCAAGAATCAGGAACTGGTATTTCGCCGCGTCGATAGGATTGCCGCCGGCGATGATCTGACCGGCCATCATGCCAGGCACCGTCACAATGCCGCTGGAAGCCAGCGAGGCGGTAGTCGGCAGCAAACCCAAACGAATCGACGAGACGATGGACGGGCGTGCGGCCTCCCAAGCGGTCGCGCCCAACGCCAGCAGCGTATCCACTTCGTCACGGCGTTCCTTCATGCTTTCGAAGAACCGGCTCAACCCAACCGCCAAAGCGGACACGGTATTGCCGAGCAGCATGCCGGTCAACGGTACCACCAATTGCGGCGCATACCATGGTTGCGGGCGAATGATCAATTCGGTGACCAACGAAATCATAATGAGCATGGTGATGACCAAGCTCAAAAACACGGGACCGGCCAAGCCTTTCGGCACACCTTTGGCACGAGACAGGGTGATTTGCACGGCCGCGATCAGCATGAACATCACCAGCAACAGCACCAGCCATGGATTGTTCGATTTGATGACGAACTCCATAATGAAACCCATGGCGCACAATTGCAGCAACGCACGGCACGCCGACCATAGCAGTGTCTTGCCAATGCCCATGCGCATCGCTTCGGAAATGCCTGCGGCCACGGCGACCATAACCAATGCGATAAGCAGACCCCAAATATCAATGGAATAATAATTGCCGCTCATGCCTGCACTCCTTGCACCGAATCGGACTGTGCCGCGAAATCATTGGAATCATTGGTTGCTGCGGTGTGCGGAGCATTCGCACTCTGCAATACGCCATTGGCCAGTGTGAGAATGCGTGTGGCACGCCCATCCGGCGGGCGATGGCGAATACGAATCACCGCCATGCCCCGCTCTGCGGCCTGAGCCATGATGGATGCCACCTTATCGGCGTTCTCATCATCCAAACCGGCATCAACCTCATCGGCAAGCAGCACTTTCGGCGAAGTAAGCAAGGTGCGCGCCAAACTCACACGGGCGGCCTGTCCTCCAGACAAGTCATGCGGAGCACGCCCCAAATCAATATCCGCGCAGCCAATGGCGTCAAGCGTGGCTCGAATGCGAGCATCCGGCAGTAGATCTGTGGGTTTGAGAGACTTACCGGCCGACCATTTCCTGCCGAATCCTTGCTTGCCTTCGCCCGCACGGATAGCCAATGTGAACGGTAAACGAATCGCCTCGGCCACACTCGAACCGATCAATACCGGCTTCTGCGGCAAATACGCCACCTGACTACGCCACTGCTGCGGTGTGAATTCGCTGGCAGGGCGCCCTTCAAGCTGAAAATTGCCGTTCGCATTCGGATTCAATCGTGCGAAAGCGGTAAGCAGACTACTCTTGCCCGATCCGGAAGGGCCGACCAAATCCACAATCTCACCATGCTTCACATCAACGGATAATCCGCTGAAAATCGTGCGTTGTTCACCGTCGACCGGCACGACACAGGAAACATTCGACGCCGAAAAAACATACTGCATAATGCAACACCATACCGCTTGGCTGTCGGTCGGATGCATTGGACGCGTTTCGTAGTGTCTTCTTAGCTGGAATCACATTGCATGGGAATATTGCGTCTGCTGTACAAGGAACATGTACAGGGAACATGCGCAAGGAAGCGCGATCGGAGGAAACCGTGCCGCAGTCAGAGTATCAAACCGATCCGGCATGACTGATGCTTCCCAATGCGCTGTTGGTCGAAGGCGATCCCGACGTGGGGTCCGTTCCATGCGTATGGCGGGTATTGGAACGTGCGTTCAAGGCATGATCGATGATCGGCAAAGGTAAGACGCTGCCTAAGAGCATCATCCATTCAGCTTGCTCACAGTATTTTTCGTCGATATTCCAAGGAAAATCAGCCTCAAGGATGAGGTCGTGCCAACGTTTCATGGACTACAACTGGCACATTGGACATGAAGAATATGAAAGCAAGAAGTGAGCATGCGTGCATGGTTGATGAACATAAGTTTGGTGGATGGCTGGTTTCCGGCAACGTTGTTTTCAGTAACCGCAGTGCTGGCGGCGATACTGCTGGGTACTGCAATATGGGAGACGGTTGCCGGAAGTCGTGACGGTGGCAAACGCACGTTTGCCGTAGTCGTGTGTCCGGTAGTGATTGCGATTATTGCAGGCATTGCCGGATTGGTGATTGCCTGGTTGCTGTCGGACGTGTTTGTGGTGTTCGGTGTTGAGCTGGGGCCGCATGTGGTCGCATGGGCCGGTTGCGGTTGCGCGATCATTGGATTCGCGATTTGCTATGCGGTGCAGCATAGGGGAGTGTTGCGTGCCGTCGCCGTTGTATTGACGGTATTCGCGGTGCTTTCCGCCGCCACCGGCATCGATCAGGCGTATGGAGAATATGCCACCATCGGATCACTGTTCGGCCAAGACACCTATCGTGAAGCCGACCTGACGGGAATGGCGAAACGCAGCGATTTGATTAGCGTCACGCAATGGAAGCAGGAAAAAGCAGACGGTAGCGTCAGCAATATTCCCGCACATGGCGAAGTCAGGAAAGTAAATATTCCAGCCACAGCATCGCATTTCGAAGCGCGAAAGGCGCTGGTATATCTGCCGCCTGCAGCGCTTGCCACAGCCAAACACAAGCCGGCGTTGCCGGTCATACTGATGATGAGCGGCCAGCCGGGCTCTCCGGGTCGCGTGTTTGCCGCGGGCGGCATTCAAACCATGATGGACGATTACGCGCAGCATCATGGCGGACTCGCACCCATTGTTATTGCGGCCGACCAGTTGGGAGACGATTCGCATAACACCCTATGCGTGGATTCGCCGGTGTACGGCAATGCGTTGACCTACTTGACGAAAGACGTGGTCGACTGGGTGAAAGCCAATCTTCCGGCGGCACAGCAAGCGCAGGACTGGGCGATCGCAGGTTTTTCACAGGGGGCCACATGTTCGCTGCAGATCGGTGCGAACCATCCGGATTTGTTCGGTACCATCATTCCCACCGGCAGCGAGCTCAAACCGACCAATGGCAGTGAAAGCAGTATGATCAGCCGGTTCTTCCACGGCGATCGCACCGCATACGAGAAGCAGATCCCCATCAACGCCATTCGCAACCATGCGCCTTCGAACCAGACGCTTGTTATCGGTGCGGGGGAGCGTGATCGCGAGTCCGTGCGCAATGTCGAACGCATCGCACCGGTTGCTCAACAGGCGGGCATGCATGTTACGGCAGTCGAATCGCTTGACAATGCGCATGACTGGCATGCCGTGCAAGACACGTTGCGGTACGGACTTGCCGTATTCGGCTACAACACGGGACTGAGCGATGCCAAGCCGAAATTGGTCGACTATCCGAATCTCAAACGCATTTCAATCTGAATCATCGAACGGAAGTACTGTATTATGACGCAATCGCAGGAATCAACAGTGAAACCATTATTTGGCTTTCGTGCGCTTATGGCCGATCTTGCCGACTGGATTCGTGAGCATCGCATGACCTTGGGGTTTGTGCTGTTCATCACGCTGTTCAATGTCGGCATGCAGCTCGTATGCGGCATTAGACATACGCAATTTCCGCCGCAATTGTCGCGCGTGAGTTTTGACGCGCTCGCGCATGGGCGCTGGTATACCGCGCCGATTTCACTGCTGTCGGTGCCTCAGTTGGGTCGTCTGCTGATCGACATTCCACTGATACTCATCGCATTCGGCTTATGCGAAACGGTGATTGGAAAGGCGAAGACGGCATGGGTGTCGCTGATCACCACGCTTGGCGGCATAGCGCTCGGTATGGGATTATGCTCGCTGTTCGCAGGCAAAAGTCCGCAATGGCATGCGATTTCGCATGATGGTGCGATTTTGGGGCCGCTGGTTGTTGTGGTGGGCACGCTGATGTGTGCCAGCGCGTTCACCGCCATGCTGTGGCGTCGGCGTATTCGTGTGATCGGCTATAGCGTGGTGCTGATCCTGTTCCTGTATCGTGGTGAAGCCGGCGATTACTGTTTGCTGGCGTCGGCGTTGCTTGGCCATGTGCTTGGCTATTTGATGGCTTCCGAGAGTCAAGGTGATGTGTATAGGCATGGTGCCTTGTACGAGATGCGCAGGCTGATTGGTATGGCTGCCGGCGTACAGGCGGTCGGTTCGCTGGTTGCCGTTTCCTCAAGACAATCATTCGGATTGCTCTCCATGTTCGGCCTGTTGACGGGTTCCACGGAATTCGATACGGAACAGGTGTTGGATTGCCTCAACGGTTCCTCGCATGCCAACTGTTTCGCGCAATATCGTATGATGCGATTCACCATGCCCGGAAACTGGCTGGTGTCGTTGATGCCGACGCTGATGCTGCTGTTGATCGCATGGGGTCTGTATCGCGGACGCCGTATTGCCGCAGCGTTGAGCGTGCTGTTCAATGCGTGTACAGTGGTGCTTGCGATGCTGTTCTATGCGGTGCTTCCGCTGCAATATGTGGGCGATTCGCCGACTGATGCGTTATTTGCGTTGACTCGTCACGGTGCGTTCCGCGCGATGTTCTCCACCATGGCATTGCCGTTGGTTTTCATTGTTATCGTCATCGCGTTCCGTCAATGCTTTACGATTCGCACAAGAAGCGAGATTACGTTACGTGCCGTGGCCGGTACATTGTCGGCTTTTCTGATACTGGGATTGATGTATGCCGGATATGGGCTTGCCTCTCCCGACGATTTCAATGAAAGTCCGCAATTGATCGCATTGCTTGCCGATTATGTGCAGCGATTGCTACCAATTGGTCTGTTGAGTGGTATCGAACCTGAGTTTGTGCCCGTCGGCCGAATTTCCTTGCTGGTATATCAGTGCGTCGGTCCGGTGTTTTGGATTATTGCATTGCTTTGCGCCTGGGATTGTCTGCGAGATCGTTCCATGGTGAATGACGCTTTGCACCATCGTGTTGACGCGATTATTCCGCTTGGCGGCGAATCCATGTCGTTCATGACTACTTGGGAAGGCAATGACTATTGGTTTTCCGCAACCGGACGTTCCGCGATCGCCTATCGAGTGTCGTACGGCATCGCATTGACCGTGACCGGACCATTCGGAGATCCCAGCGAATATGTGGATGATCTCACTGATTTCGCAACATTCTGCGCACGGCATTCTTGGACGCCCGTGTTCTACAGTGTGCACGAATCGCAGCGAGCCGAACTCACCAAAGCCGGATGGGATTCGCTTGACGTCGGTACGGAAATGGTCGTCAATCCCAACGAATGGCAGACCCGAGGCAAGAAATGGCAGGACGTGCGCACCGCCATCAACAAAGCCAAACGAGACGGCATCACCGACGTGCTCACCACATTCAAAGAAGCGCCATTTTCCGTACAAACGCAGATTCGTGAGATTTCCACACAATGGGCCGGTGAGAAAGCCCTACCGGAAATGGGATTCACCTTGGGAGGCGTCGACGAGCTGATCGACCCGCGAGTACGCTTGCTGTATGCGGTTGATGGCAATGGCAAAGTCCTCGGTGTAACCAGCTGGCTTCCCACCTATCGTGACGGCAAGGTCATCGGCTGGACGCTTGATTTCATGCGTCATCGCACCGACAGCGTCAACGGCAT
>ERZ772885.1984-NODE-1984-length-11161-cov-4.215019_pt1 | contig 11161 bp, 2 predicted proteins | sample MGYA00580580_ERZ772885 | MGnify/ENA primary metagenome ERZ772885 (study PRJEB29015, sample SAMEA2737673) | human gut metagenome | biome: human gut; feature: human-associated habitat; material: faeces | place: China | collected 2012 ...
TTATTGATAATATTTAAATTAGAAATAATACCTGTATTTTTAACTTTAATATATATATATATAATAAATATTATGATACAATATACCTATATATGGTATAAGGAGGTATATTAATATGAAAAAGAAATTATTAATAGATGGCATGAGTTGTAACCACTGTGTTAATCACTTAAATACAGCTCTTACAGAAGATATAAAAGGAGTTGAAGTTATAGAAATTAGCTTAGAGAACAAATATGCAATAGTTGATATGAAGGATGATATAGATATAACTAAGTTGAAAGAAGTTATAGAAGAATTAGATTTTGAACTAAAAGATATAATAGAATTATAAAGATAAAGACATCCAAATTAATGGGTGTCTTTATTTTTATAAAAAAAGACTTCTATTGGGGGAAAATAGAAGTCTAATGGGGGAGATTGAGTATGTTTGATTTTACATTAATATTATGTCCATGTTTGATTTTTATATACATATAAAATTTTATTTAACCCTATAATTACAGGTGCTTCATTATATATAACTTGTAACCCTTCAGATTTAATTTCAAATCTTGTATTTTCCATCTTTTCTTCATTTTCAAATCCATTTAAAATAATATCTGATTTACCTGATATAAATATTCCATCTTTTGAATCATAACACCATAAAGAAATATATCTAAAGCCTTTATATGATAAATTATTAATCTTATTAACTACTTCATTATTTAATAAATCAGAATTAGTTAAACTTATAATAACTTCCTCTTCACTTTCACTATTATTTCCATTAATTTTAGTGCCTTCAGCCTTATTATCCTTAATAAGCTTAAGCTCAAATATCTTATCATTTTCCTTTAGCCTACTTGGAACTTTACTTTTATCAATTTTATCTACTACAAAGCGTTTATTTTCATCATCAAATCTAATAGTTAATATAACTTCATCAGTTTCATCATTTTTAATTGTTATATAATTATATTCTAAAGGACTATATGGATAAACAGTTATCTTTCTTTTTATCATAGAACTTCTACCCCAGCTATCCACAACACTATATTCAATTTCTTTTTCTCCAATTGTATTAGTATCAAAATCGCCAATTACAACCTTTTCATTTAAAGTATTTCCATCATGGTCATCTTCCACTCTTAAACCTTCCATTAATTCCTCTCTGCTTAAACTTCCATTTCTATTAACTTCTAAATTAATAGAAGAATTTATTATAAACCTTGGGGCTTCATTATAAATATAAGTTAATGTACTTTCCCCTATTTCAAATCTTACATTTTTCATAAAATCTGAATTATCAATTCCATCACTATAATCTTCACTATTTTCCCCTTCATCTTCACTTGATGAATTTTTGTCCACACCACTAATAACTATATTTTTAGGATTATTTGACCATAACTCTATACAATCACCTATAGCATATTGATAACCATCAAATCTTTTTAACATAGACCTTAAATTATCAGTTCCCTTAATATTTAAAGTCTTTTGCAATACACCATCATTTGTATATATCCTTAATTTAAATATAGATGATGATACAGATAAATCTATAGCTTCATCTTTTACATTATCCAAATCATCAACTAAAAATTGATTTTTTACAGAATCAAACTTTATTTTAAATAAACTTTCATCACCATTTTTAAATTCTATAAATTTTTCATCAAGAGGATTTGTTGATTTAACTATTAACCTCATTTCAGCAGTATTAGACTTTCCCCAACTATCAGTAACAGTATAAACTATAATTTGCTCTCCTACCTTAGAAGTATCAAAAGAGCTATAAGTTATTGAAACAACTTTTGAATCTAAATTATCCTCTGTAAATTCATCAAAATCATCAGTTATTTTTCCATTTTTTATATAATTTAATGGCTCAAAATCTGTGCTTCCTCTTATTATTTCAACAGGTGCTAAAGGTGCTATTTGTGGAGCTTCATTGATTACCTCCTCCAATCCACTATTTTTAATTCTAAATCTACGAGTTGAAATATCCTCTTGTGGTACCCCTTCATTATAATGCTTAACTTCATTAGTAATTACTAAATCACCAAATGAATTTTTACTTAAAACCCTTATGTCTCCATTTATTTTAAGCTTATCTTGAGATTCTGCATGCCATATTCCCACATAATCTCCCTCTTCAAAAAGATAATTTCTTATATCATTTAATTTATCAGTATCACTCTTATCAGTACCTAACAACGTAACTGATGATTTTATATTCATATCTTTATCATATAACACAAATTTAAAATACTCTCCATTTATAGAATTACTCATTTGCCTTCCATCTTCATCCATTATTTGAATTTGATTTGCTATAGTATCAAACCTTAACCTAAATCTTCTAACTTCAGTATCATAATAAGGAGTTCCTTCTACTATAATTTCATTTTGTGTTAATTGGTCAGAAGCATTTTCTATATTTACATTATTAGGGGTAGGTAATTCTTTATCATTAATAATTTGTTCTTCCTGATTTTCAGGTTCATCTATTAACTTTGAAATACTTTTAGGAAATATCCTTCTTGACCCAATAGTTTTTCTTCCCCAACTATCTATAGCAATATACCTAACTTCTAATATGCCATCTTGAAGCTGAATTACTTCAACTTCAAGCTTAGAATTATCAATAATTCCATCATGGTCATCCTTTACTGATATTCCTGTAAATATATCATTATTAGGATTTTCAGAATCTATAATATCATTAAGACCACTTATAACTGGAGCTTCATTATATATTGAATTTAGATGGTCATCAGCTATTTCAAATCTTACATTTTCAATATAATCATAATTATCAATGCCATCAAAATAATCCTCTTTTTCTTTAGTTATATCACCTTGTATATTACCAGTAATCTTTAATACATCCTTTTTATTTACAGGTATTATTTGAACAAAATCACCAATTTCATAACTTAAATTTTTTAATGGTTCCAATTTTTTAGAATTTCCAGTATCACTACCATTAAGCTCAATTGCAAGCTTTTCCTTTCCCTCCTTATCATAAAGCCTTATTTTATACATTACTTCTTCTGGAGTTTCTTCTGATATATTTTTATCCAATTGATTTTCTACAGTAAATTTCTTTTCTAATATGTTAAATCCAATAGAAAATAATAAATCATTAGTTTTATTAATATATGCACTAAATTTAACTTTATCAAGCCCTAACTCTTCTTCATTATTTTGAATACTTATTTCTGGGCTTTCTTCTTTAATATTTTCATCATAATTATTTATTATTTTATTATTATAATTACTGCATATTTTTTCATTTTTACCAACAATGCTTTTTTCAATAGCTGATGTAATTATGCCTTCAGGTAAATTTTCTATAAACAATATAACTATACAAACAATAATAATTAATCTTTTTTTCATATATTAGATTCTTCTCCCTTCCATAATATATAAACTTATAATCTTATTATTTCCCTAAGTTACTAATTTTCTTCATTTTGTTTTAAAATTAGACAAAAAAAATGAAGTTGAATTAAATTGAATTTTTTAATTCAATTTAATTACAACTCCATAATTTTTAGTTAATTATTCAAATTTAAATATTAATTCAAATTTTCCTGTAACACTTCCACCAATAAAGTTTTTACCATGTTTGCTTGTAAATCCTATACTAGCTTCTGCCGGAGCAGAATCTCTTGTTGTTCTTCTTGGCAGAACTCCTAATTCTTGATTTATTACATTAACTTCATTTGCATTAGTATCTTCAGTTGTTCCAGTTCTTGAACTTGGTTCTTGTGAATCTCCTGGAGAATCTGGATTAGCTGTATCACTATTTTGCTTGTTTGTTGATAACCATAAAGGATTACTTGATCCATTATATTTTGATTCGTTTAATGAATTATCCTTTATGTAAAGACCTAATGCCATCTTTTTCATAGATTCCTCTTCAGTTATGTTATTCCAATCATAAGAATCCGGTTTTACTATTTCAAGTTCTCCTGAATTAGCTTTCTTAGCAAATGATGCAACGCTAACTTTCACTGGACTTGTATTATTATTTTTTAATTTTAATACTCCAGATACAAAGCCATTAGTTGTCTCATCTACTGTTGAGTCTTTATCTTCACTCGGCATTAAGTTTGTTACAACTTGGAATGGAAGCTTAGTTGGTACTGTTACATTTATAGTTCTAACAACTTGTATTTGTTTTGTTTCTGTTGTCGATCTTCCATATAAATCAGTAGCAACATATGTTGCAGTATATGTACCTGCCTCATTAGGATTAACATTATTATCCTTAACTTCTACTTTTGTTTCTTTACCATAAAGCTTATCATCACCATCACTTGCAACTACAGCTGTTTTTAAGTAATCTTTAATTTCCTCATTTGTTACAGAATTAAGTTCTATTGTTGCTTTATCATTTGTTTTAATTGTTGGTTTATCATAAACAATTATTGTACTTGATTTTGTAGTAGTACGTTGATTACTATTAGTAACTCTATATCTATATTCATACATACCAACAACATTAGTATCTATTCTTTCATTTTCATCTAAAAATTGTATATCATTGGTAATAGTTCCGTCTATATTATCTTTAGCTGATACACTTCTCTTCAACTGTTCATAATCTATAGATTCACCTTTTTCTACTTCAATATCAATCATTCCCATTATTTGAGGAGCAGACTTATAAGTTGCTACTAAACCATTTTCTGTTAATTTAAATACGGCTTCTGTAAGATTTAAACTATTATCTACACCATCGGAATAATCTTCTCTAGCATTTTCTACTTTACCTTTTATAAGAACTTTTTTAGGTTCTTCATGTGTAATTGTTAATGTATCTCCAAACGTGTAATTAAAATCACTAAATTTATTTGAAAGTTGATCTCCATACTGATTTCCTTTAAACTCAACCTTACGTTTCTCATCTCCATTTTTTCCTTTTAATACCATAGTGAATATAACCTTATCCAAATTATTATAAATCCACGTCGTATTACTATCTACAACAGATATACTTCCTCCATTGCTTCCATTTGGAGCAATCTTAATTTTAATAGGTATTTTTTCTGGTGCTACTAATGAAATTAAGTTTTCATTTTCTCTTAAATTATCAGTTGCTGGTTCAACATAAATTGCTTTCAATCCTGCTTCAGTGATTTTAAATACAGTATTAACAAGATTTTCTGGATTTTGAACTTTATCTGAATAATCTTCTGATTTATCCCTAACAGGCCCTTCAATTGAAAAAAGCTGAGGATGTCCAGCATAAATTTTAAGTATTGTTCCATAAGGAACTGTTAATGCATTAAATTCTGCTATCTGATTAATAACATCTTGCGGTTTTTGGTTTCCATTTAATGTTAAAATATTTTTTTGTTCATACCCTGAAGCTCTTTCATTTGATGAATTATTATTAGTAGGAACCCATACTTGTATTTCATAATACTTAAATCTAGCATCATCTGATGCAAAATACTGATCATCATCTTTTGTGCTTAAATGTAGTTGAACTTTTCCTTCACTATCAGTATTATTTTCAATTTTATTAAATTTTAAGCTTAATTTATCATCATTATTCCCATTACCAAATTTTATAGTATCTTCAAATGCACCATTTTTTAATTTTATATTTGTTCTTTGTGCAAAAGCAACTCTTCCCCAAGAATCTGTTACTTTATAATATAATACATTATCACCAACTTTTTGTTGTCCATATACTTTTATACCATTCCCAGCTAGAGTATATTCTCCATCAGGATTATCTGTTAAGGCACTTTCTTCACTATTATTATAATTTTTAGGATCACCTTTAAATTTCTCATTCCATTTAACTTCTACATTTTCCTTAGTTAAAATATCATGATCATCTGAAATTGTAACACCTCTTAAGTAATTAAAATCATCACCTTTAATTCCATCAAAATCTTCCTCATTAGAAATTTCTGTTCTTTCAGATGAGTCTACATTAGATTTATTTTTTCTTTCAGTACCATCTAATTTAATATTTTCATCTATTTTTATTGTTGGTGCTTTATTATAAACTGCCTCTAATCCTAAATCTGTAAACTTAAATCTAACATTTTGAATTTTATCAAGTTCATTAACACCTGTGTCGTAAGTTACATTTTTATCTTTATTAACAACAGTTCCTTGTATTTTTACAGAGCTTTTTGTTTCTTCAGTTACACCTTCTATAGCAATATACTGTCCATTAAAGTATTCAAATTCATCATTATTTGAATTACTTCCCCCTTGAGAACCTTCATCAGTTGTATTATCCTGATCACCATCTTGTTCAGAATCTGATTCTGTCTTAGCTGATGTTTCCTCTTCATCTGAATCGTCTCTGTCTTCTATATTGTCTTTATTACTATTTTTCAATGCCTCTTCTATTTTTTTCTTTGCACTCGACCCAGTATCTTTTCCTAAAATATTTATTAATTTTAATACTGTTCCATCAACATCATAAATTTTTATTGTCATGAATGTTGACTCAGAGTTGCTCGAATCAAATGGTTTATCAGATTTAGATCCAGTTTCAACTTTAATCCTATTTTTCTGTGCCCCTTTATCTCTAACGAATTTTATAGAAAATGAACTATTTTTAACAACTTCATTCTCAGCATTATTTCCATTATCCGGAGTTATACTTCCATCACTTCCATTAGATCCACTACCTGAAGTATTTCCTCCTGGATTAGTGGTATTTTCTCCTGGTGAAGTTTGAGTTCCTCCTGTTACTGAGTCTCCGGTTTCTGGAGTAGTGTTAGTATTTCCATTTTCAGTACTTTCACTACCACCTTCAGTTTCAATAATTCTAGTTTGAGATGATTCTCCTTCAGCATTACCTTCTGGGCTTGTATTAGGTTGTTGTGTACTTTCTGATGCATTTCCACTACTTGTTGAATTTTCTTTTGGATAAATATTTATACTATTACTATCCATAGCAGATCTAATTTCAATTTTACCTGGTTTTGTAGCACGTCTTCCCCAACTGTCTTCAACAACATAAGTTATATTTTGAATTCCTAATGTATCATAATCAACATTATCATCATTTACAGTTACTTCAGTTGTACTTATTGTACCATCATGGTCATCAGTTACATTTAAAGTATCTGGAGCCTTTAATAAGTTACCCTTGTAATATGGAATTGCTTCATCAGTGTTTCCTTTAATTTCAGGTGCATTATTATAGATATATTTTAATCCATCACTTAAAATTTCAAATCTACCATTTTCTAATTTATCTCTTTTTTCATCTGAAGTAAGTGTCCTCTTATATCTAGATTTTTTAGATTCTTCTTTAGAATCTTCTTTTTCAGTAGTAATACTGCCTGTTATATCAATTTTATTATCTATTACTTTTGACCAAACACTTAATGAATAACCTTCTTCATAAGGGAATGCATTTATTCTATCTATTATAGTTTCATCAATTTGTTGATCTCCTCTTAAAGCAATAGTTCCTAAAGTTTTTCCTAAACTATCAAATGCATTTATTTCAAAAACCTGAGAACTATCTAAATAATCAATACTTTTATTTTTATATTCCAATACTCTAAGTTTTCTTTCTATAGAATCAAATCCTATTACAAGAACATTATTATTATCTCTATCTTTTACAGTTAACTTTACTTTTTCTAAATCTGTTCTAGGTTCAACAGTTATTTCTCTATCAACTGTAATAGTAGCACCCCAACTATTTGTTGCAGTATATCTTACAGTATAAGTTCCTTCTTTTAATTTAGTAAACTTATTTTTATCTTCAGTTGTTGCTCCATTTTGACTTGAATCATCAGTATTATTTTCATCCTCTTCAATAGTTACTGTTTTAGTATTAGAGGTTATTTCTTCTACTGTTAATTTATAATCATCATTATTTTGATCATTAACATTTACTGATACACCAGCTAAAAGATCTAAAGTATCTCCTCTTTTTATAGTTATGGCAGTTGCTCCACTTATAGTTAATTTCTTTTGAGTTATCTCTTTAAGCCCATCATCAGTTATTTTAAATCTAACTTGCGAATACTTATCAGTTGTTCCAAAACCATTTTCATAAGAATTAGCAACTGTTGAATTTCCATTAGAATTTTCTGAAATAATATTTCCTGTAATTTTAACTGCATTAGGATTTTGTGCTTTTAAACTTATAGTATCATATTTATCAAATTGTAACTCATGAAGATTCTTTAATTGTTCTTTATCATGTTCAGCATTACCATTTAATGATATATTAGCTTTTTCTTTCCCTTTTGAACTTCTTACAACAATTTCAAAGTAATTTTCTGTACTTGTTCTAGCTAAACTTGAATCTTGATGTTCACTATTTTGATTATTATTAATATTATTATTTTCTTGATTTGCAGATTCAATAGCATCATCACTATCTTCTTTTTCTACAATACTATTTTCACTAGGTCCTTTTAATAAAATTTTATTATTTTTAGTATCAAAAGTAATTCTAAATGCTGGATTATTTGATGAATTTAAATTATCTGGTCCATAAACTTTTATTTCATTTTCTCTTGTTTTAGATTCTACTTTTACAGTAGTTTCTATCATATTTGTTCTTTCCCATTTATCATAAAGTAGATATTTTACTTTATAAGTACCAACTTTGTTAAAGTCATACTCTCTATGAGAATTTTCATTACTATTACGATTTTGATTTACAGTTCCTATAAGTTCATCATTTACATATATGTACATAGAATTTACAGATATATCTGTATCAATTTCATCACTTACATCTATTCCATCCAATAAATCTACAGTACCTTTACTAATAGTTCTAACCTTTTTAACTCCAGTTATAACAGGTGCTTTATTGTATATAGCTTGTAATCCTGCATTACTTACTTTAAATCCAGTATTTTTCATATAATCAAATCTATTAGCTTCACTACTCATATCTTCAATACTTGGTATATTGCCTGTTACAGTGCCAGTGATTTCAATTCCTTTTAAATCACTTCTATATACTCTTATAATATCATCAGTATCATATTGTAGATCATTAAGCTCTAATAATTTAGGAGATGTACCTCTATCATTTCCTGTTAAAATAATTTTCTTTTTTTCAGTACCATTTTTACTTTTAATTTGAATTGCAAATGCAGTTTCATCTAATTTATCATTAGATAATCTTTCATTTGTTTGATTATATACCTTATATTTATTAGTAATAGTATCAAAACCTATTTCAAATGCAGGTTTTCTATTTTCATTTTCTTCATATTGCCAAGGCTTATTTGGTGTTGAAGAATTACCTCCTGAGTTTGAACTACTTGAACCTGTGTTTCCAGAACTTTCACTTCCTGAATTTAAAGTAGAATCACCTGTATTACCAGTTCTTAAATTTGAATTTGGTGGAGTAGTTGCTTCAGGACTAGTATTTTCAATTGAACTATCACTATCAACACTTTCTCCGGGTTTATTGCCTACTTGTTCACTACTAATTTGAGGATATACTTTAAATACATTTTTATATAAATTAGGTCTTACTGTAACTTTTCTTTCTACTGTTGTAGTTTTTCCCCAACGGTCTGTTGCTGTATAAACTAATATTTTTTCACCTAATTCACGTGTATCAAGGTTCCAATCTATACCACTATTACTGCTATTAGTATTAGTAACTGTTCTAAGCATACCATTTTCTTTAAGAGAAACTGATTTTGTTAAATGATCAGCATCATAATCATCATTATATGTTACTCCTTTACCAACATTAAATTCTTCATTTTGATATACATCTATATCATTTGCTCCATTTATTTCAGGAGCCTTATTATATACAGATTCTAATCCATTTGGAGTTAATTTAAATATAACATTATTCATGTTATCTATATCATCAACACCATTACTATAATCTTCTCTTTGACCATTTATAGTACCTTTTATAATGGACCTAGATGGTTCTTTATGCCATATATATAAACAATCTCCATAAGTATATCTGTATCCATTCCAATCGTTATAATTGATTTTATCACCCCATTGATTACCATTTAAATTCAATCGTAATTTTACTTGTCCATTAGCACCTATAAGAACTAATTTATATACTTCTTGATTTGCGCCGCTTAAAATCATTGTTTCAGTTTTATCTATTATACTAAATCTTCCACCGTTATCATTTGGAGTAATTTTTAATTTAAAAGGAAACTTCTCTGGTGCCATTGGACCAATTATATTTTGATTATTATTTATATTATTTATATCAGGATTTGTATATATTGACTTTAATCCACTTTCTGTAATAACAAATTTTGTATTTAATAAGTTTTCAGGGTTTTGAACTCCATCAGTATAATCTTCTCTTTGATCATTTACACCACCTGTTATAGAAAACATATTTGGATGTCCATGATAAATTTTAAAATAATCCCCATAATCAAAAGTATATTCTTTCAATATATTTATATTATTACTACTACTCGGATTTTCTTTTACATTAAAAAATAATTCTTGAACTTTTCGTTCATCATTTTTATTATATATAGCTATTGTTACATAATTCCAAACATCCCCAGTACCAAATGGTCTATTTTGAGCTGTAATATCTAATTTTTTAGTTTGGTGATTAAATCCAATTTTTATTCTTTCTTGATTATCAGTTCCATTAAATATAATTTCATTTTTATCAATACCATTTAATATTAATAAATTTCTTTCAATAGTTGTTGTTCTTCCCCAACTATCTGCAACTGTTAATTTAATTTTATTATTACCTATTTTTAAATTCTTTTTTTGTTCATCTAAGAATTTTTCCTCTTCTGTTTTATCTGAATCATCGTCTTTACTTGAGCCACCATTTTCATTTTGGTCATCACCTTTACTTGAATCAATAGTTTCACTTGAAGATCCATTATTTACAAAAGCTGTTTCTTGATTTTCTATATTTTCTGAACTAGAAGTATCCCCACTTCCTGAACCTGGATTTCTATCTGTACTATCTGAACCTCCATTTCCCTCAGTATTAGAATTTCCACTACCTGAAGCACTTCCATTGCTATCGGTTTGTGTTCCTCCACTATTAGTTTCTTTTGGAACAATAGTAACTTTTATTTTAGAATTATCAATAATATGATCACCTGTTGGATTATCTCTATCATCAACTACTTGTATATTTTTAGTATAATCAATAAGATCACCAGCATATGCAGTT
>ERZ772885.1990-NODE-1990-length-11101-cov-2.701702_pt1 | contig 11101 bp, 9 predicted proteins | sample MGYA00580580_ERZ772885 | MGnify/ENA primary metagenome ERZ772885 (study PRJEB29015, sample SAMEA2737673) | human gut metagenome | biome: human gut; feature: human-associated habitat; material: faeces | place: China | collected 2012 ...
CGCTCTCCGTCTGTCAGTATACCACCTGCACGTCCACAGCACAGTCCGCATCCCGGATGTGTGATCATCGCCCCTGCCTCAACCAGAGTATCCAGAATACCCAGCTCGATTGCCTGTCTGTAGATCTTGCGGCTTGCCGGTGTTACGATCAGTTTTACATAATCTGCAACTTTTTTGCCTTTCAGAACCTCCGCTGCTGCTGCAAGGTCTTCCAGACGTCCGTTTGTACAGGAACCGATAAATACCTGATCGATCTCAGTTCCTTCCAGTGTGCTGACATCACGGATCTTATCTACCTGAGACGGACATGCCATAACCGGAACCAGATCTTCTGCACGATAGGTCACAATATTAAGATATGTGGCATCCTCATCTCCGACAAGACTCTTCTGGAAATCGTTCAGCTCAGTCTCGCAGTACTCTGCCGTCTTTTCATCAGGAGTAAAGAGCGCACATTTTGCGCCTGCCTCAATTGCCATGTTGGCAATTGTCATGCGGCTAGCCACAGACATATTCTTCACTGCACTTCCTGTAAATTCCAGTGCACGATATGTAGCTCCGTCCGCACCGAGATCCCCGATCAGACGCAGGATCACATCTTTTGACATAACATTTTCCGGAAGTTCTCCGTCGATCACAACTTTGATCGTTTCCGGAACTTTGATCCACATAGTACCTGTTCCGAGGATACTTGCCATTTCGGTATAACCGATACCGGAAGAAAAAGCGCCGACACATCCGTAAGTAGTCGTATGGCTGTCTGTACCAAATACGATGTTGCCCGGTTTCACATAACCAGCCTCTGTCATTAACTGATGGCAGATTCCGTCACTTCTATGTACGTTTTTCATGCCATATTTTTCTGCAAAAGCATCTCCTGTGTGGAAATGCCTGGTATCATCAAGCTGGCTTGCCGGAACAAGGTGGTCATAGATCAAAACTACTTTGTCCGGATCCCATAATTTCTGAAATCCCATTTCTTCAAATTTCTCTGCAACAAACGGAATAAAAATATCGTGGATCATCACTCTGTCGACATTGACTGTGACGATATCACCCGGTTTTACGGCATGGCCCACATTGTTTCTGATAATCTTTTCAATAACTGTTTCGCCCATCTGATCTACCTCCTTAGTCCAGTCCGTTCAGTTTACGCATGGCTTTTACAAGTCCGCCTGCCTGAATGATGCTCATCAGATTCTCCGGCAGAGAAGCGATCGGATATTCTTTGCCATTATAGTCTACAGTCACGGAATCTCCTTCTTTAACATCTTCATGAAGATCCGGCTGTTCGATCAGAAGAAGACCGTTGTTGATAGAGTTTCTGAAGAAAATTCTGGCAAAAGATTTCGCGATAACACACTGGATTCCCAGCGCTTTGATGATCTCCGGTGCCTGTTCTCTGGATGAACCGCAGCCAAAGTTTTTGCCGGCAACAATGATGTCACCTTTCTGAATCTGTCCAGCCAGTTCCGGACGAAGCGGGCTGAATCCATACTGTTTCATATCATCGATTGTCTTGAGTGCCAGATACTCGGTCGGGATGATGATGTCAGTATCGATATCATCGCCAAGTACCCACACTTTGCCTGTAAACTTTTCCATAATCTATGTTATCCTCTTCTCTTTCTCAGATTTCAGACGGCAGTGCGATCTTGCCTGCAATTGCAGATGCAGTAACAGTTGCTGCAGATCCAAGATATACTTTGGAACTCGGATGACCTGCCCGACCCTTAAAGTTACGTGTTCCTGTACTGATCAGGACTTCATTTTCACCGATGACACCCTGGCAGCTTCCCCAGCATACACTGCAGTTCGGGTTCATAACAATCGCGCCAGCTTCCATGAAGATATCGATCAGACCTTCTTTTAATGCCTGACGATAGATGGTCTGGCTTGCCGGAACAACGAGAAAACGTACTTTATCAGATACTTTCTTTCCTTTGATGATCTCGGCACCTACGCGCAGATCTTCAATACGTCCGTTGTTACAGGAACCAAGGAATGCTTCATTGATCTCAATTCCACATGCTTCTTCTGCTGGAACAACATTATCTACAAAATCTGGTTTAGCCACTACCGGACGTACTTTACTCAGATCAAAGGTATATTCTCTTACATATTTTGCATCCGGATCGCTGTGGAATACAGCTTTTGGCTCACGTCCGTGCTCTTTAAGGTATTCCATCGCCTTTTCGTCAGCTTCAAAGATACCTGTCTTTGCACCGGCCTCTACTGCCATATTGCAGAGAGTCATACGATCACTGATGCTTAATGTTTTTGCGCCTTCTCCGGTGAATTCCATTACCTGATAGTTGCATCCGTTTGCACCAACTTCTCCAATGATGGTAAGGATCAGGTCACGGGCGGTAACACCTTCCGGAAGTTTACCGGTCAGATTGAATTTTACAGATTCCGGAACCAGTACCCAGGAAGTTCCTGTTACCATTCCATAAAGAAAGTCTGTACATCCGACACCGGTTCCGAATGCGCCAAGTGCACCATAAGAACAGGTATGGCTGTCTGCGCCAAAGATCAGTTCACCCGGACGAACATAATTCTCGATCATAACCTGATGGCAGACGCCTTTGCCTTCCCAGAAATCAATGTTGTTTTCTTTTGCAAAGTCTCTCATTTTTTTCTGGGATGCTGCTGTTTTCGGACAGTCAGACGGTACGTTGTGGTCAACGATAAAAACAAGTTTTTTTGTATCTGCAATATGCGGATTTTTTAATTTATTATTATACATATCTACAGTCAGATGTGTGGTTCCGTCATTACTCATCAGACGGTCAAGCTGAACCGTATGGATATCACCAGGTTTAACACTATCCACACCGGCTGCTGCTGCGATGATTTTTTCTGCGATTGTCATTCCCATGGTTATTTCTCCTCCTTGTTCAGTGAAGCGATCAGGCCGCCCTGATTCAGAATCCCCTGCATATATTCCGGAAGTTTGGTACAGGTATAAGTCTTTCCGTTTGCAACTGCTGTACCATCAGACATATGAAGTTCCATGGTATCTCCGGTCTGTACATCATCCGGAAGATCTTTACAGACAATTGCCGGAAGCCCGATGTTGATCGCATTTCTGAAGAAAATTCTTGCAAAGGATTTGGCGATAACGGCCTGTACCCCAAGTGCTTTGAGTACGCCCGGTGCCTGTTCTCTGGAAGAACCACAACCAAAGTTCTCACCGCCAACTACGAAATCTCCCGGTTTTACTTTCTTTGCAAAATCAGGATCCAATGATTCAAATGTATGACCCTTCATTTCATCCAGGTTCGGCAGAAGCAGATACTGGGATGCAATGATCTGGTCTGTATCAAGGTCATTATGAAATTTAAAAATTGTACCTTTTTCCATAATAATAGTTCCTTTCTATGTATAACTATTCATTTTCTCTCTATTCTACCACAAATTTACGTAATAGCAAAATGTATATTTATAAGAATTTTGCATTAAAAATTCATTCGGATTTTTCCAGTAACTCATATGCAATACGCGGGCTTCCATCCGACACATACACGATTCCACACCGTACAAAGCCATATTTTTCAAGTACATGCTGCATTACTTTATTATCCTCATGTGTATCTATTCGTAAATGCGGTATCTGTGCCTTACAGTAGTCCATGATCTTTTCCAGCACATTACGGACCGTTCCATCACTCGCAACACGGTGTACTGCAGCATACTCTGTATCCACCATCCAGCTGCCCTGTTCAATTTTCAGATAAACAGGATCCTCTCCTTCTATAAAAGCAAATACTGCATGGATTATTGCTTCATCTGCGACCGCATCTTCCAGTACATACAGATTTCCCTGAGAAATATCATCTTCCAGCAGTTCTTCCGGTCTGTCCCCTGCTCCCCACTGTGCATGATTTCCGTTCTCCCGCATAAATTGTCTCGCTGTTTCATAAATCTCATAAATTCGCGGCAGGTCCTCCTTTTCCGCTTTTCTGATCATATATGACATGTAGTTCCTCCTGAATCTTCCTTTTTACATTTTTATTATAATTAGCCGATGTTTTTCTGTAAAGTCAGCATTCAAATAGAAAAATGCTGCCGGATCTGCTCCTCTCCAGAGAAATCCAGCAACATTTTCAACTATATTTCAGGGATGATCATGATTTATTTTTCGCCTCTGCGATGTTTCAGTCGAAGTGCCCAGAAAGCAAGCACAACATCAACAAACGCAAACAGGAACATCATTGCAGAGCCTGCGACTTTTAATTCCCTCTTTTTGAAGATGTTCTACTTTTTTCCTGTATTCCTCTTCAAAGAATCCAACCAGATCAAGCACAAACTCGCAGCCATCTTTTCGTAGCCTTTCTATTGCTCCGAACAACTCATCCATTCCTTTTTCTTTCATGATCCTTCCCAGATACAGAAAATGAATTTTTTCATTATTCGGGTAAAAACGATATCTGTATTCTTTCAGATTGATTCCGGCACCATGAAGGACGACTTCTTTTTCCTCAGACAAAATTCGACGTTTTTTGAACTCCTGTGCATTTGCCTGATTCTCAAAAATTACTTTTTCTACTTTTCGTAAAGCAGTCCGATACATCACCGTAACCATATCCGAAAGCACCGGTTTCTGGAAAGCAGTTCCAAGTCCCTGTACATTTGCCAAAAAAGGAATCTTCATCTTTCCGCACAAATACCCTGCATAAATATTGGGTTTGATTGAATAGGTAATTACCAGATCCGGATTTTCTCTTTTCAATATTTTTTTATATGTACGAAGCAGTTTCAAATCCGTAACTGGATTTACACTTCTTCGATCAACTTCTGTTTCGATACAGTGTGCTCCCAACTCTTGCAGATCCTCTTCATGTCCGACAAATGGTGTACTGATCACAACTTCATAGTCTTCCATCAGTCTCTGAATCAGTTCTTTTCGGAAACGATACAACATGTATGAATGATTCGTCACAATCAACAGTTTCTTTTTATTACAGTTCTGCATGTGCCTTGCTCCGGTGCCGCCTTCTACGACGCCTTCACTTTTCAACACAGATCTGATTGTTCCGAGAATGCATCGCATATCCATAAACATATTCAGATGTCTCACATAATAGCCATCGAGTCTTGCTTTTTCACTTATTTCCAACTCATCTCTTCCATGAATCTGAGCCCATCCTGTCAATCCCGGACATACATCATTTGCTCCATATTTATCGCGTTCTTCCAGAAGATCATATTGATTCCAGAGTGCAGGTCTTGGTCCAACTAATGCCATATCTCCCTGAAAAATATTCAGTAGCTGTGGTAATTCATCCAGACTGGTTTTTCGAAGCCACCTGCCTGTTCCGGTCAGATACTGTTCCGGATCTGTCAGCAAATGGGTCGGCGTATCATGTGGAGTATCGGTCTGCATACTTCGAAATTTGTAAAGCATAAAATGACTCTTGTGGATTCCTACCCGCTTTTGCTTAAAAAATACCGGTGCAGTAATTCCATCTTCCAGCTTGATCGCAATCGCAATACCGGCAAATACCGGTGAAAGTATCACCAGCCCTGCACCTGACAGAATCTTATCGGTCGCTTTTTTCAGTTTTAAATAGCTTTCTGAAGGTTTTCGCATTGCTGATTTTCCTCTGTCTTTATGTGATAAGTAGATACAATACTCTGCATCAGCAGGCGCATGTCGTCCGTCTCATTTGCTGCAGCCTCTTTCATAACCCGGAGTGCATAATAAAGTCTGTCCTCATCAACATCGATCGGATGTCCGATGTGAATCAGCTTATTTGGGGTCTCTGTCATTCCTTCTTCATCCATGAGAAGTTCTTCATAAAGCTTTTCGCCTGGGCGAAGGCCGGTAAATTCGATCGCAATATCCTTTTCCGGGATATACCCTGAAAGTCGGATCATGTTTTTTGCAAGATCCAGGATCTTCACCGGTTCTCCCATATCCAGCACAAAGATCTCTCCGCCTCTGGCATAGACGCCTGCCTGAAGGACGAGTGAAACTGCTTCGGATATCGTCATAAAATATCGGATGATTTCCGGATCGGTGACAGTTACCGGACCACCTGCTGCAATCTGTTTCTTAAAAAGTGGAATGACACTTCCATTGCTTCCAAGCACATTTCCAAACCGGACAGCCACAAAATCTGTCTTCGAGTGTCTGTTGAAGCTCTGAATGATCATCTCGCAGACTCTCTTGGATGCTCCCATGATGTTGGTCGGATTGACTGCTTTATCGGTAGATATCTGTACAAATTTTTTTACTTTCCAACGATCTGCCGCCAAGACCAGATTATAAGTCCCAAGAACATTATTTTTGATTGCTTGCCTCCATCAGTGGCACATGTTTGTGTGCAGCAGCGTGATAAATGATATCCGGTCGATACTTTCCAAGAACCGTATCTACTCGCTCTTCATCACGAATCGATCCAATCAGCACAGTCAGTTTCAGATTTGGATATTTCATTTTCAGTTCCTGCTGAATGTCATATGCATTGTTTTCATATATATCAAATATGATCAGACGCTCTGGTTTGTGCGCAGCAATCTGTCGACAAAGTTCGCTGCCAATCGAGCCGCCGCCACCAGTCACTAGGATTGTTTTGCTACATACATAATCCATGATCTCATCTATGTTGACATTTATTTCTTCTCGTCCAAGAAGATCTTCAATATTTACCGGACGAAGTTTACTGACATTGACTTCTCCATTCACCAGCTGATACACTCCTGGAAGGATTTTCAGTTCACAGCCCGTATCTTTGCAGATTTCCAGGATCGGACGAATTTTTCGGCTTCCCGCTGACGGTATCGCAATAATGATCTGTTCAATACCATAGTGTTCCACACTTCTTTTTATCGCATTCCTGTCACCCACCACACGGATTCCCAGTATATAACGTCCGATCTTACGGCGGTTATCATCAATCACACAGCAGATTTTCTGATCCAGATATCGACTGTTCTGAATCTCCTGGATCAATGTTCTTCCGGCTTCTCCCGCCCCGATCAGCATGATTTTCTTTTTCTTTTTTATTGAATAATGCTGTCTCTTTCGGTACCGAAGTCGGAGCAGTCTGTAAAAGAATCTGCTTCCACCTACCAGCGCGATCAAATAAAACGTGCGGATCACATAATAGCTTCGCGGAAGATGTTTTCCAAATCCAACGACTATTGCCATATCACATAGAGAAGAAACAACAACTGCACCAATGATCTTAAAAGTCTCTTCTAACCCGGCATATTCCCACAGACTGCTGTAGATTCGAAACACTGCAAAAAAACTCAGCGTCACAAAGATCATCAAAATACCATAACTCACAAGCACATCAAGAAATTCTTCTGGTATCTGTTCGATATCAAATTCAAATCTTGTAAGTAATGCCATCAGAGACGAAATAATGATTAATACGATATCCAGAACGATCAGACAGACTCTTCTTAATAACAACTGATAATTTATTTTCTTTCTCTTCATCCTTTTTTCCCATAGTAGCCGTAATGGCCATAGCCATAGCCATATCCGTAGCCATACCCGTAGCCATATCCGTAACCGTATCCATAACCGGTAATTCCCATCTCTGTTCCATTCAGTACATACCCGATCAGATTTACACCTGTATCTGCAATATTTTCTACTCCGTTCAGAATTCTGTCTATGCGTGCAGAGTCCTGACGTACTACCATGACTGCTCCATCTGTCATACGGGCGATTGCTGATGCGTCCGAAAGCATGCCACATGGCGGCGTATCTACGATCACATAATCATAATTTTTACGAAGTACCTTTAACAGCCGTTCCAGATATCCGTTTCCAATCAGTTCGGTTGGATTTTTTACCATCTCTTTTCCCGGCAGAATGTCCAGCTCATACTCGCCGTAGCGGAGCATAATCGATTTGAGATCTGCTTTTTTATTCAAAACATCTGCAATCCCATACTTTTTTGTCCGAATTCCCATAGACAATGCAACAGATGGATGTCTGAGATCTCCATCAAGCAAAGCAACTTTCTTTCCTTTTTTGGCAAGAGAAATTGCAAGGTTTACTGCCACTGCTGTTTTTCCTTCATCGGATATGGCACTGGTCACGATCAGACTTTTTATTCCATTCTCTTCTGCATTTTTTGTCACTCGCGTGCGAATCGTTCGGAAGCTTTCCCGAAGGACTGTTGTATTTCCTTTCCCGTCAAGAAGTACTGTTTTTTTACTTTTGCGTCTTTTTCCATGTGATTTTGGCACGCTTCCAAGATATGCAATACTCAGATAGTTTTTCAGGTCCTCTTCCCTTCGTACCGTTTTTCTTGTTGATGCATATACAAATAAAAGGAAAATACTAACTACCGCCCCCGCAGCCACACCTTTTGCAACTGCTCCTGTAAAATTCTGCGGATTCTGTGGTTTTTCCGGAATGCCACTTTCATCCATCAGCGTCAGCTGTGTATCTCCTATAATATATTCTGCAACCTGCGGATAGTACTGGATAACTGCCTGCAGCACATCGTAAGCAATCTGGGGATCAGAAGCAGTTACATTGATCGTAAAAATTGATGTATCCTGAATTGCTTCTGCTGAAATACTTGCTGGTATCGAATCAACCCCGAGACTTTCTGCCACAATATCCGAAAGTGCACCACTGGTCAGGATATATGGAAATGTTTTACTGAGCTGTCCTGCTGTTGTTTCATCCGAATAGCTCTGATTGTATCCGTATGCCGTCTTAGTCTCCACAACAAAAGAAGAATATGCCTGATATACCGGAGTATAATTTGTCTTTTCTCTCATATACATAACGGCTCCACAGACTGCCATAAGCAGAAAACACAGAAGGAAAAACTTCTTAAATCCTCGCCACATATCATCCAGAATCGTAGTAAAATACAGAATTCCGGAATCCATCTCTGTACTACGCTCGCTTCCCATAATGTCCTCCATATCCGTAATGTCCGCTTCCTGCCATATTTTGTGACGTCACACCATTCAGGATGCAGCCAAGTACTTTTCCTCTGGTATTGTTCAGGATATCAATTGCATCATTAATGTCCTTCGTCAATACCGTATCCTGTCTTACTACCAGCACAGAAGCATCTGTCATCTGTGCCAGCTCCTCCGTATCTGCCACAAGCGCAAGCGGAGAAGTGTCGATAACTACATAGTCCATTTTTTCACGGCAAAATGCGATGATCTGTTTGAGCGTCATGCTTTTCAACAGAGTTTCAATTGCATTTGAAGAGGTTTTATTCAAAATCATATACAGGCCGGAATTATTCCAGTTCCGGATAATCTTCTCCGTACTTGCATGGTTGATCAGTACATCTCCAAGATCCTTCTCCTCATTATCGCGGACATTAAAAATTTTGTACTGCGCCGGTTTTCGGAAGTCACAGTCTATCAGCATAACCCTGCTTCCTCCCTGCGCAAGTGACAGTGCCAGATTTGCTGCTACTGTGGATTTTCCCTCATTTTCCATCACACTGGTAACAAGAAGTACTTTTGCATCCTCTTTATCCATATAGCTTCTCACTCTGGATGCAGCCATTTTGCTGGACTCCACATAAGCAAAACTTCGAAGTGGATTCTGGATCAGCATAGAAAGATAATCCTTCTTTCTTTTCATGGAAAGAGCCTTTGATTTTTTCTCATAGGCAATCGTTCCAAGCAAACGGGTATCCAGTTTTGTGGATACTTCTCCCGGATTTTTAATGGTATCTCGTATGTAGGAAATTCCGGCCAATAAAGCTATCAGGCATCCGGCTGCCACAGCAAATACCTTCATGACTGTTCTTTTTTCATCCAACGGATTGATCGGAGCCATGGCTACAGATGGTTGCTGAATCGTCTCAATGATGACATTTTTAATCGCATAATCGGAAACCGTATTATAGTTTTCCATAACGGACTGCAGTATTCGATAAGACTCAGCTGCAGTACCAGCCTTAACGGAAAGTGTGATCAGATTTGTCTCCGGAACAAGGTCTACCGACGTCTCCACCTCCAGGCTGTTCACTCCCAGATCCTGCGCTACTTTTTTCTTCAATACATTACTGCCCAGAATTTCAGTAAACTGTCCTGCCAGCTCTTTTGTCGAATTCAGATTCTGATATATATTGTTATTCATACCTTTTGCCGTAACAACAAATGTTGTCGAAGTTCGGTATTCCGGCTGATAAGTCGCACAAATCCAGATATCTGCAAACAATGCAGCAGCTATTGCCAGCAAAAGAATGGTCAGCCACTCTCTTCCAATGTCTTTCAGCATGCTGATCAGGTCTATCTGCTGAACGGTTTCGTTGTCTATTCTCTCTTCCATAAATTCCTCTTTCCCACTATCTCACCACAACGATCAGACGTACCTGACCGGTTACACTTTCTTTCCCACTGTCGTCCGTAATCTGATACAGGATTTCATATGTGCCAGGAGTATTAAAATCTGCCTGATTCGTGATCTGCACCTCATCTGCAGTAATAGCAGTACGTTCCTGTTTTTCTGCAGGATTCGGATCACGAAGCACCCCGTCCTCACCTCTTTGAAATTTAATGCCACCCATTGTAATCTGCTCCACGTATGACCATGGATCAATTGCAGTCCCCGTCGGTGTATACACAAGATACTGTGACAACTCAATCAGCGGTTTCTGTGCTTCCTTGGATGGATCATAAATTTCCACTGTTACCGGGAGCTTCTGCACGTCTCCTGCACTGTTTGCCACCTGATAGACCATTGGATATTCCCCCGGTGTATCTGCCTGCACATAATATTCACTGGACATCTTTATCTTTCCGGTTACGTCTCCGTCCAGTACATCCACGCAGGTAAGTGTTCCCATAATGTCCTGTGTATTCATAGCAAAACGTAATGGTTCCGTCAGGGAAAAAGTCGGTGCTGTATAATCGGTATACGCTATTTTCCTTGTCGCTTTTGTTGCATGATTATCGGAATCGAATGCCACCACGGTCATATTTCTTGTATGATTTTCCATAAAATTACTTATGGATTCCACGATCAGGCTGCTGGTTACATCTCCATCTTTGGAATCTTTTGCCGTAATTCCCTTCAGAAATTCTTCATCTCCTGCCTGGCAGGACACCTCTACTGAATCAGCATCCATTGTGATCACCGGTGCCT
>ERZ772885.1995-NODE-1995-length-11070-cov-4.381934_pt1 | contig 11070 bp, 9 predicted proteins | sample MGYA00580580_ERZ772885 | MGnify/ENA primary metagenome ERZ772885 (study PRJEB29015, sample SAMEA2737673) | human gut metagenome | biome: human gut; feature: human-associated habitat; material: faeces | place: China | collected 2012 ...
CTTATGAGGCAGGAATGCAGATTAAGCTGTCGGGTAACATAAACGGTGTTCACACGGTTGTTAAAACTGTTGCAGAATAATATAACATGACCCTGAAAAGGTGTTCCGAAAGGAACACCTTTTTCTTGCTTTATATTTGCTTTGAGATAGAATGATCCAAAATCTTTTTCTATATCTACTATTAATGACATAATCTATCCTCTCTTTCCTACTATTTCTTGTTGTTTATCTGACCATTTATTTAATATTAATATCATTGCTACTGAAATGGCAACTATTATAGCAACCCATCCCATTGCACCTTTATAGTCCATAGCTTGCACTTTAAAGTATATAGCAAGGGGCATAGTTTGTGTTTTACCTGGTATATTTCCAGCAATCATTAAAGTTGCTCCAAATTCTCCCAAAGCTCTTGCAAAACTTAAAACTAATCCACCAATTATACCTGGCCATGCAAGTGGTATTGCAATTTTAAAAAATATCTTAGTTTCACTTAGCCCTAATGTTCTTGCAGCTGAAATCATATTTTTATCTATTTGTTCAAATGCAGAACGGCATGTTCTATACATCATTGGAAAAGCAACTACTGTAGCTGCAATAACTGTTGCACTCCAACTAAAAATAATATTTTTATTAAAACTCATAAAAATCTTTCCTACAAATCCATTTTTTCCACAAATAAGCAATAAGAAAAATCCTATAACAGTTGGCGGTAATATTAGGGGAAGAGTGAAGACTCCATCTATTAGTCCTCTACCTCTTCCCTTATAATTAGCCATTTTATAAGATATAAATATTCCTATTATTGAAGTTATAATAGTTGCAAGAAACGCTGTTTTAAGCGATATCCATAACGGTGAAAAATCCATAACTTATAACCTTGCCTTCTTTATATTATTTTACTGATTTATATCCATACTTTTCAAATATCTTTTGTACTTCATCTGTGAATAAGAAATCTTCAAATTCTTTTGCATCATCAGCCTTAGTAGATGCTTTTATAACTGATACTGGATAAGTAATTGGTGAATGTTCATTTACTTCATTAATATTTTCAACAATAGTAACACTATCACTACTTAATGCATCACTTAAGTATACAAAACCAACATCTGCATTTCCTGATGCAACCCATGTTAAAACTTCCTTAACGTCTTTTGCAAAAACTAATTTATTAAAAATACTATCTTTTATATCTGTATTAGTTAAAGCTTCATCTGCATATTTTCCTGCTGGAACACTTTCTGGTTCTCCAACAGCTATATGAGTTATCTTATCACTCTTTAAATCATCAAAGCTAGTTACCTCTACTCCCTTAGCTGCCACTAGCACTAAAGAATTTTCTACTAAATCTTTAGTAGTACCATCTAATAACAATCCTTTATCTTTTAAAGCATTCATTTGCTTTTGCCCTGCTGAAATGAATAAATCACAAGGAGCACCTTGCTCTACTTGTTGTTGAAGGGAACCTGATGAACCATAATTTACAACTAAAGTAACATTTTCCTTATGCTTTTTATATTCTGTTTCTAAATCAGCCATTACTTCTTTTAAACTTGCTGCTGCTGATATATTTAATTCTACAGGAGCCTTTTCCTTTGAATCATTTTTAACTGAGTTATTTCCATTACTTCCTTTACCACAACCAACTAATAATAAACTACAACATAATAATGCTGAAATAACCTTTAATTTTTTCATTATTTAATCCTCCAATTTTATATTTTAAATATGTTTCATCATGTTTTGTTTTGTTTTATCACGTTTTATATAATCAAATATTATCACATAACGTTAATTCTTGCAATTCATTTATTAATAATGCTAAAATTATTATTATATTAGGAGGGATATTTATGGACTTACAAGCTTCTTTAACCCCACAAGAAGTATCGGAATTACTTAAAATCACCAAAAATACAGTTTATGAACTTATTAAACGCGGTGAATTGCCAAGTTATAAAATAGGAAAAAAAATAAGAATTGATATGCATGATGTTGAAGCATATATAAATAATCAAAAAAATAGCTTAAAAATTACTGATTCTAAAAATATTTCATCAACTTCTAGAAGAAATGCGCAAATAACAAATAATTCTAACTCAAGAAATAACCAATCTTCTAATGAAATTATAATTGCTGGTCAAGATATATTATTAGATATTTTAGCAAGATATATATCAGAACTTTATCCTGATTTTAATGTTTTACGTTCTTATAAAGGTAGCTATAATGGATTATATGATTTATATAATAATAAAGTTTCAATAGCTTCATCTCACCTTTGGGATGGTGATACTGATACATATAACTTTGATTATGTTAAAAGACTTCTTCCTGGAACACCTTGTATTCTTATAAATTTAGCTTATAGATTACAAGGATTTTATGTACAAAAGGGAAATCCTTTAAACTTAAAAGCATTTGAAGATTTAACTAATGAAAATGTAAAATTTGTTAACAGAGAAAAAGGAAGTGGTGTTAGAGTTTTATTAGACGAAAAATTGAAATTACTTAATATAAATCCATATTCTATAAACGGTTATTTTAATGAAGAAACATCACATCTAGGTGTTGCAAGTTCTGTAGGACGTGGTGATGCCAATGTGGGAATAGGAAATAAAAAAGCCGCTATGCAAGTAGAAACAATTGATTTTGTTCCTCTTCAAACAGAAAGATACGACTTAATAATTAAAAAGAGCGATTTAAACAATCCACCTTATCAAAGTATACTTTCTATTTTATCTTCTCAAAAACTTAAAAATGAATTAGAAGGTATTGGTGGCTATGATCTTAAGGATCTTGGAAAAATAATTGCTACAACTTAAAACAGAAAAGAAATATTATGTTAAAATTTATTTTTTAATCTAATATTTCTTTTCATTTAATTATTCTCCCAAATACGCTGCCCTAATACTTTCATTATTTAGCATTTCATTTGCATTTCCCTTAATTACAATTTTACCTGTTTCTAAAACATAAGCTCTATTTGCTATTGAAAGGGCCATATTGGCATTTTGTTCAACTAATAAAATAGTAGTTCCACTTTTATTTATTTCAACAATAGTATCAAAAATTTGTTTAACAACCATAGGTGCTAATCCCATAGATGGTTCATCTAAAAGTAAAAGCTTTGGCCTACTCATAAGTGCTCTTCCAATTGCAAGCATTTGTTGTTCTCCACCTGATAATGTACCTGCATTTTGCTTTAATCTTTCCTTTAATCTTGGAAACTTTTTAAAGACATCTTCATAATCTTTTTTAATTTCATCTTTATCTTTTCTTAAATAGGCACCCAACTCTAAATTTTCCATAACAGTTAGATTTCCAAATATTTTTCTTCCTTCTGGGACATGACTTATTCCCATTGCTACAAGCTTATTAGCTGGAACCCCAACAATATCTTTACCATTATAATTTATACTTCCACTTTTAATTTTTTCAAGAGATGAAATTGCTCTTAATGTTGATGTTTTCCCTGCTCCATTTGCACCTATTAAAGTTATAATTTCACCTTTCCTTACAGTTAAATTTATATCTTTTAATGCATGTATTCCTCCATAAAAAAGATTTAAATCCTTTATCTCAAGTATTAATTCAGATTTATCTTTAGATTCTTCTATTTGTTTTTTTAATATTTTACTATTCATGATAATCTACCTCTTTTTTCCTATTTAAAAATTTATATTTAAGCTCCTAAATATGCTTCAATTACTTTTGGATTTTTTTTAATATCATTTGGCTTTCCTTCAGCAATAATCCTTCCGTAATCTAAAACTGTAAGTCTATCACAAATATTCATTACAAGTTTCATATCATGCTCTATTAATAAAATTGATATATTATATTTATCTCTTATACTCCTAATCAACTTTGATAAATCTCTTGTTTCCTGTGGATTCATTCCTGCTGCAGGTTCATCTAATAATAAAAGTTTAGGTTTTGTAGCTAGTGCCCTTGCTATTTCAAGCCTTCTTTGTTCTCCATAAGATAAATTAGTTGCATTTTCATTAGCTTTATCATACAAATCAAATGTTTTTAATAATTCATTAACTTCATTATCTATTTTAGCCTCTTCTCTTCTATATTTTGGAGTTTTAAATATTGCATCAAAATACCCATATTTTATTCTATAATCACAAGATATTTTTAAATTATCTTTAACTGACATTGATGAAAATAATCTTATATTTTGAAAAGTTCTAGCTATTCTTTTGGAAGTAATAACATAAGGTTTTAATCCCTTAATATCTTCTCCAAAATAATTTATTGTTCCCTCATCAGGTTTATAAACTCCTGTTAACATATTAAATAAAGTTGTTTTTCCTGCTCCATTAGGGCCAATAAGTCCCACAACTTCTTTTTCCCCAATTTTCAATGAAAAATTTGATACTGCAGTTAATCCTCCAAAACTTATTGTTAGATTATCAACTAAAAGCATGTTTATCCCTCCTTTGCTATATTTTTATCATTAGAATTTAATTTTTTTCTCATAATTTTATTTTTTATTATTCTATATATATCTGTAATTTCTAATGTTCCAAGTAATCCTTGTGGCCTAAATATCATAAGTATTACTAAAGATAAAGAGTAAATAACCATTCTATAATCTGATAAGGTTCTTAAACTTTCAGGTAATATTGTTAAAAATATGGCTGCAATTACTGATCCTGTTATAGATCCCATACCACCTAATACAACAAATGTTACTATTTCAATAGACTTCATAAAATTAAAATTTGTTGGTTGTATAAAACCTGTATAATGTGCAAAAAGTCCACCTGCAAATCCTGTTAATAATGCTGCAATAAAGAATGCTGTAACTTTATATTTTATTATATTTACCCCCATTGCTTCTGCTGCAATTTCATTTTCTCTTATTGCAATTAATGCTCTTCCCTTACTTGATTTAGCAATATTAACTACAACTATCAAAATTAAAATCATTGCAAAATAAGCAACATTTAATGTTGTCTTTGTTGGAATTCCAGTAAATCCCCTTGCTCCTCCTACAATATCCATGTTAGTTATCAACACTCTTGTAATTTCTCCAACTCCTAATGTGGTAATTGCAAAGTAATCACCTTTAAGTTTTAATGTTGGTATACCTATAATAATTGAAATTACACCTGCTAAAATTGCTCCTAATAATATTGATATTATAAACGGTGTTCCTACCTTAACTGAAAAATAAACTGATGTATAAGCTCCAATAGCCATAAATCCTGCATTTCCTAAGCTTAATTGACCTGTAATTCCAGTAATTAAATTTAAAGCAATTGCCATAATTATATTTATACAGCTTAATGTTAATAACCCCTTTATATATCTATTAATAATTCCTTCATCAATAAGAAAGTTTAACCCAAAAAATATTACTAAAATTACTATAATTACAATTATTGAATTTTTATATTTTTTCATTTTATGCACCTACACTTTCTCATTGATTTTTATACCTAGTAATCCAGATGGTTTAACTAATAAAATAATAATTAATATAGCAAATACTATTGCATCACTTAATATTGTTGATATATATGCCTTAGTTAAAGTTTCAGTAAGTCCTATTAGTAGCCCCCCAATTAAGGCACCTGGAATACTACCTATACCACCTAACACAGCTGCAATAAATGCTTTAAGTCCTGGTATCATCCCCATATAAGGTTCAACTATCTTAAAAGCTAACGATACTAAAACACCAGCTGCCCCTGCTAATGCTGATCCAATTGCAAAAGTTATAGAAATAATATTATTTACATTAATCCCCATAAGTGATGCAGCTTCAATATCATAAGATGCAGCTCTCATTGCTTTACCTATCTTAGTTTTAAAAACAATAAATTGAAGAAATACTACAAGCATAATGGAAACAACAAGCATTAATATTTTAGATGTTTCAAGTGATAAACTTCCTAATTTAATTACTTCAGTACTTAATAATTTAGGAAATGCCTTTGGTGATGATCCTACAGCTAATTTCATTCCATTTTCTAACAATAAGGAAATGCCAATTGCTGTTATTAATAATGTAATCCTTGGGGAATTTCTTAAAGGTTTATATGCTACTTTTTCAATTATTACTCCACATAATGCAGCTCCTATCATTGATATTATTAATGTTGGAAGTAAAGATAATCCCAAATTTTTTCCACAATATAATCCTATGAATGCTCCTATCATATAAATATCGCCATGAGCAAAATTAATTAACTTTATTATTCCATAAACCATTGTATATCCCAAAGCAATAAGTGCATAAATAGACCCTAATGATAAACCATTTATAATTTGTTGTAATAATGCCATTTTAACGCCCCCTTTTTATGTAAAATAAATTTTTATTTTCTGTATGGCATTTATTATTAAAAAAACTCAGGGGTATTATAGTAAAAATATAATTTAATAAATGCCATACATACTATATAAAAATTTTAAGGATTTATCTTTTCTTGTAATTTTGGTGAACCATTTTCAATTTTTATAACTGATAATGATTTAATAGGATTTCTTGATTTATCAAATTTTACAGAACCAGTAACTGTTACAGTATCAATATTAACAAGCGCATCTTTAATTGTATCTCCATTAGTACTTCCTGCCGTTTCTATAGCAGCTTGATAAAGTTGTATTGTACTATAAGTTAATGCTGCAAATGCATCTGGATTTGAACCATATTTATCTTTATATTTATTAACAAAATTTTGAACTAATTCATCTGTATCATCAGGTGAATAATGATTAACAAATATTGAACCTTCTAATGAGTCTCCTCCTATATTAATAAGTTCTGGAGAATCCCATCCATCACCACCAATAAAAGGTACCTCTATTCCAGCTTTTCTAGCTTGATCAGCAATTAAAGAAACTACATTATAATAATCAGGCAATGCAATAATATCTGGATTTGATTTTTTAACGTTAGTTAATTGTGCTGAAAAATCTTTGTCTCCATCATTATAAGAAGCATATTCAACTATTTTGCCTCCAGATTTTTCAAACTCTGATTTTATTGTTTCAGCTATTCCTTTTGAATAATCTGAGCCAACATTATATAAAATAGCCATTTTTTTAGCTTTTAGATCTTCTGTTGCATATTTAGCAATCGCTTGTCCTTGAACAGCATCTATATAACAAGTTCTAAATACATATTCCCCTCCTGTAGTAGTTAAATTTGTTTCTGTTCCTGTAGGTGTAATTAATGGAATTTTATCTGCAGTTGCTTTTGGTCCTACTGCATTAGCACAACCTGAAGTTAATGGGCCTACAATTACAGTTGCATTTTCTTGATTTACTAATTTATCATAGGCATTTATAGATTTTGTAGAATCCCCTTCATCATCTTCATATTTAATTACAACCTTCTTACCGTTTATTCCACCATTTTCATTTATTTCATCTATGCAAAGTTGTGCTCCATTTTTAGCTGACTCTCCATAAGTAGATACACTTCCAGTCAAAGGAAGTATTGCTCCAATAACTATTTGATTATCACTTTTTTCATCTTTTGATTTTGAAGTTCCATCTCCTGAATTACTACCACAGCCCATAAAGCTTAAAGCCATAACACTTGTAGCAACTACTGCTGATATTATTTTTTTATTCATTCTTCTTCCCTCCATATATTTTAATTTAAAAAGACAATGATGCCTTAAGTTAAACTTAAGGCCCCATTGCCTTTTTTACTAAACAAGATTTATTTATCTAAATAATATCATATTTGGTAAATTTTATCAATGACTCTTATTTATTTTTTTCATATAAGCTTTTTAATTTATCTGTAAATCCTAATCTATTTTCCTCTAAACTTGCCAATCTAAAAAAACAATTTCCTTTAACATTTTTATCATTTCTTGAATATATTATTTGATTAATAACTTCATCATCTTTTAACCACTCTTGACCATAAGTTGAATCATTTATCTTATAAACTGCTATTCCAATATATAATTGAATATTCGTTCCTTCTACTTGATTTGACCACCAATCTACAAGAGTTGTATATGGTGCATTGCTATTATTAAATTGCCAATATATTTGTGGTACAATATAATCAAGATATCCTTCTTTTATCCACTTTCTTGAATTTACATAAATATCTTCATAACTGCTTAGTCCCCTTGTATTGCTTCCCCCAATAGATTCTCCATTTCTCCAAATTCCAAATGGACTTACACCAAATTTTAAATTAGAATTTTTTTCTTTTATCTTTTTATTTAGTTCATAAATAAAATTATCCACATTGTTTCTTCTCCAATCTTCTTTAGAATTAAACTCTTGTCCATATTTTTCATAAGTAGATTTATCTGAAAATTCAACTCCCTCTACTGGATATGGATAAAAATAATCATCTAATATAATTCCATCTATATTATATTTATCTATAACTTCTATAATTAAATTTATTACATATTCCCTTACTTCAGGAATTCCAATATCCAAATAAGTATATTTATCATATTTAACAATCCAATTTAAATTTTTCTTCAAAGGACTTTCTTCTGGCAATTTACTAATATAATCAGTTAAATCAAAATTTTGTGAATTACTATCAATTCTAAAAGGATTAAACCAAGCTTGAAGTTCAATTCCTCTTTTATGAGCCTCTTCAATTGCAAATTCTAATGGGTCATAACCTGGATCTTTTCCTAATTCACCAGTTAAATATCTTGACCATGGTGAATAATTAGATTTATATAATGCATCTCCCATGGGTCTTACTTGAAAAAATACAGTATTCATATTATTTTTTTCAACAAAATCAAGTTTTTCTTTTAATAATTCTTTTTGTATTTTTTTATTATTATAACTACCAACATTAGGCCAGTCTAAATTATTTACTGTTGAAATCCATACTCCTCTCATTTCTCCTTGACTTAAAAACTTACTATTAAAATCCTTTTCTTTTTGTGTATTTTCTGAAACTTCATTATTATTTATATTATTATTTGTAACACTGTTAGAAGCATTAAGCTTATTCAATATCATATTTAACATAGCTGCAATAATCACCCATATAGCAATAAAAATTATAAAACCTTTATACCCATTTTTCATCCTTATTCTCCCATAAACTCAAAGTTAACTTATAATTAATTTCTTTTACATAATTTATTTTATACTTGAAATATACTCTTTTTATAATTAAATTATTACCCTTAATCTTTATTTATACTTATTTAGCATATTTATTAACTTAAATTAATGCTTAAAATAAAAAACAGCTTGCATTTAAACTGTTAATAATATTAGTTTAAATTTCAAGCTGTTTTTAACTATATTTTTATAATGCTTTTAATGCAACTGCATTTAATAAGCTCCATGGTTTATTAAAATGAGGTTGGAAGAAGAAATCTGTCATTGCTAATTCTTCTATTGTCATTTCATTTTGAATAACAACTGATAAAGTATTCATAAATTGAGTTAAATCTATATCAGAGATTATTTGACCTCCAATTATTCTTCTTGTATCTTTATCAAATACTAATTTAATAGTTGCTGGTAAATATGTTGGCATAAATTCTGGTCTATAATTATCTGTTAATTCAACTGAAGCAACATTCATTTTAGTAGTAGCTTTAGCAACTTCTTCTGTTAATCCTGTTGAAGCTATACATTTTTCATAAATTTTAATTCCTGAAGTACCTTGTGTTCCCATATACTTTAAAGTAGGTTCAACTATATTTCTAGCTACTAGTGTTCCCATTCTAACTGCATTTGTTGCTAATGGAATATATCTAGTATCATGAGCTGGATTATACTTAACTACACAACAATCTCCAGCTGCAAATACATCTTCTTTACTAGTTCTCATATATTCATCAATTATAATTGCACCATTTGGTAATGTATCTAACTTTCCTTGTACTAATTTAGTGTTAGGTGCAAATCCAATACATAATACTACTAAATCACCTTCATAACTTCCATTATTAGTCACAACTTTGGTTACTTTTCCATTTTCTCCTTCAAATTTAGATACTTTTTCCCCTAATACTAAATTTACTCCTCTATCAACAAATTCTTTTTCTGCAATATCAGTAAATTCTTTATCTAAGTATTTAGCCATTATTCTTTCTTCAGCATCAATTAAAGTTACATTTTTACCTTGCATTTCAAAAGCTTCTACTAATTCTACTCCAATATATCCAGCACCAATAATTACTACATTTTTAGCATTTTTTGATTTTTCTATAATTTCTATTGCATGATCATGGTTTTTACATAATAAAATGTTATCTAGATCTCCACCTTCAAATTTTGGTACTATTGGCCATGACCCTAAAGTTAAAACTAATTTATCATAATTATCTTCAAATTCTTCATTATTTAAAAGATTTTTAACTTTTAAAGTTTTATTTTCAAAATCAATATTTAAAACTTCATGTTTCATATTTGTTACTACACCCATTTTAGCAAGGTTTTCTGGTGAATTATAGAAAAGATTCTTAGTTTCTTTAATTACTCCTCCAACATTTAATGCTATTCCACAAGATAAGAATGATAAGTTATCATTTTTTTCATATATTGTAATTTCACTTTCTGGGTGAAGTTCCTTTAAATTAACTACTGCAGCTGTTCCTGCATGTGTACATCCTACAATTACTATTTTCATAATAAACTCCTCCTAAAATAATATAAACTTTTATTTATTAATATTATTTTTTAATTAATATTATTTTTTAATTAATAATTATTTTCTTAATTAAATCATACTACTTTACTAAGAAATAGTAAAGTATTTTTTGTATATTTTTTAACAAATTTTTCGGCAACTTTTCATATAAATATTGTTTAATTTATTTTTTGTCTTTTTTTTAATTATATTCTTAAAATATTTTCTTGCTATTTATATCAACTTTACTTTAATAATAAGTTAAATATATACAAAACTAAGTAATCATAATTTTATGTATAAATCTATAAAATAAAAAATACCAATAAGAAATTAATCTTATTGATATTTTTGTCGAATACAAACTAATAAATTAGCTTATATTTTTCTTTTTGAATGTAAAATACATTCCTCCAGCAATTAATATTAATGCAATACCTATATAATAAATTACA
>ERZ772885.2008-NODE-2008-length-11024-cov-15.940469_pt1 | contig 11024 bp, 13 predicted proteins | sample MGYA00580580_ERZ772885 | MGnify/ENA primary metagenome ERZ772885 (study PRJEB29015, sample SAMEA2737673) | human gut metagenome | biome: human gut; feature: human-associated habitat; material: faeces | place: China | collected 2012 ...
GGGCAGGTGGAGACCACGGTGGAAGCGGTCAACGAGCACATCCGTGACAGCACCGGCAAGGAATTTGACCGCTTGACCGAGAAGGTGACCGAATCCGGCAAGGAGATGGTCAACGGCGTCGAGCGGGAATACACCCTGGTAACCACCAAGGTGGACGGCGTGACCCAGAAGGTGACGAAGTCCTACGCCGACATGTCCAAGGTGCTGACCGACACGGCCAAGAAAACGAGCACCAGTTACAAGGACGGGGCCACCGTCACAACCGCCGAGGTGACCAAGATCTATGCCGACGGGTCCCGCCATGTGGAGCAGACCGTCACCGAGGCCGGGGAGCGCATCGGTGCCAGCGGCCGCGAGACCTACGAGAAGATCATCACCTATGTGGACGGCGTGCAGGACAAGGTGGAGGAATCCGCCCAGCAGATCGACACCTCCGTCACTGCCACCCAGAAGCGCATTGACGAGGCCCTGTCCGGGGCCAAGAGCGAGCTGAGCAGCGGCATCTTTGGCATCATCAAGGACGGCATTTCCGCCGTCAAGAACAAGGATTGGGCCGGCATTGCCGAGACAGTGGCCAAGCTCATCTGGGGCCAGGTGACCCAGAGCCAGCGGGAGACCGTCTCCGCCTGGGCCAAGAAAGCGCTGGCCGCCATTAACGAGGCCTACGCCGGAGGCGGGCTGCAGCAGGCCTTTGAGGCCGTGTCCGGCATCCTGGGCAGCGGCATCAAAAACGGTGCCGGAGCCACAATCCAGGGCATTGGTGAGATTGCCAGCGGGCTGTCCGGCTCCGGCGGCATGGGCAAGCTGGTGGGTGCTGCCGTGTCCGGCATTGGCACCATCGGCAAGGCCGTGGCGGGCCTTGTGGGCAAGGTGGGCGGCCTGATTGCAGCCCACCCGGAGGTTTTTGCCATCATCGCACTGGTGGCCGGCATTGCCGGGCTTGGGCTTTTTTTGTGGAAGAAGTACGGCCGCAAGGGCGGTTCTGCCGATGACGGCAGCTCCACCGATGAGACACCGGCCCTGCCGCACCCGGACAGCAGCGGCTACACCCAGAGTGACACGATCACCGCCGCAGAGCTCACCCGGCGCACGCAGGCGGCCTCCATGGCCAACCAGAGCAGCATAGCTCGCACCCAGAACGGAACTGGTTCCGGGGCAGCGCAGCAGCTCACGGCCAGCTACACGGGCAGCCTGACGGCGGTGTTCAACGTGGACGGCAGAGAAATGGCCCGCACCACCGCGTCTTACATGGACGAGGAACTGGGCTTTCGGAGGTGATGAACCATGGAAGATTTTTATATCAACGACCACGGGGCCAGCGAGTTCGGGGCCCTGCTGCTGTCCAGCTGGTATGTCAGCGGCAGCACTCTCACCCAGAACTACCTCACCAGCTACACAGGCAGCCGGATCACCTTCTGTTCCACCCAGTACGGCCTTCGCTCCATCTCGCTGCCGGTGGACATCTACGGCGCAAGCCCTGCCGACGCAGCGGCCAAGCGCAGCGCCCTGACGGCGGCTTTTCTGGGCGGCACGGTGGAGCTGGCTCTGCCGGACGGCGGCACCTACACGGCTCTGCTGCTGGACAGCGGCAAGGCACAGGAGCAGGACACCGACGGCTGCATCCTCAGCTGCACCTACACGCTGGCAGGCTACCGGCACGGGGCGCTGGAAACGCTGGTGCTTCCTGCGGATGTCCAGACCTTTTTTGCTGCGGGCACCGCCCCGCAGATGGAGTGCCGCATCACAGAGACGGTAACGGAGGCCGGCAGCCACACCGTGCACTACCCCAACGGCGGCAGCTGCGTGCTCAAAGATCTGCAGGCCGGTGACACCGTGTGCGTGGACGGCATCACCCGGCAGGTGCTGTGCAACGGCCAGAACCTGTTTCAGGCCGTCACCGGCATTTCCGGCTGGCCCACCGTCCGTGCCGGAGAAAACAGCCTTGCCCACACCGGGCAGAGCTACGTCGAGTATTACCCCATTTTTGTGTAAAGGAGGCGTTGCCCGTGCTTGCCATCGTGTCCGCAGACGGTCATCACATCCCGCTGGACTGTGATGATTACTGCATCGTGCACAACTGGAACGGCTGGGAGGATGAGATCAAATTCAGCCTGCCACGGGGCCACCAGCAGGCCCGCCTGCTCACCGAGCGGGTGCGGCTGGTGGAAAAGACCGAAGATCAGACCTATGCACTGTCCAGCATCAACGTGGGGCGCAGCTACACCGACTACGAGGCCGTGCTGGATCTGGACAGCCTGTGCGGCACCCTGCTGAAGAACTGGAACAACTATGTGTCCACCGGCCTGTTCTCCAAGGGCCCCCAGACCATGGCCGACACCATCCGGCGGGCAATTTCCGGCCTGTCGGACTGGAGCCTGACCGTCCCTGACAAAGCCACCGAGAAGCTGGCCATTGAAAAGTTCACCGGCAGCCCGCTGGAGTTGGTGCAGAAAGCGGTGGACGTGTGGAAGAACTACCCTGTGCGGTTCCTCGTGCCCGGCACGACTTCCGCCCGCCAGATGATCATTGTGGACCCCGGCGCCCGGACCCCGAACGGCACCTACTTCACCGACGAGCTGAACCTGACCGAACAGCCCTATTATAAAGGAAAAGCGGAGACCGGCGACAGCTACTATACAGCCCTACTGCTGTACGGCAAAAGCGATATCAGCGTGGAAGCACAGTGCCACAACTACGACAGCCGGGTCATCTGGCACAGCGAGACGGACAGCTCCATCTCGGACAAGTCCGCCCTGAAGATCAAGGCCGACGCCATGGTCAAGGCGGCAGCGTTCCCCAAGTGCTCCTACAGCTGCCAGATCGCCGACCTTGCCCGGCTGGCCCCGGATCAGTATGCGTATCTGTCCTTTGGCCTGTATGACAAGGTAGTGCTCATGGACCGTGACCGGCACACCAACACCACCATGCAGGTGGCCCAGTACACCGTTTATCCCTACCATGCAGAGAAGAACGCCGTGCAGCTCAACAGCGTGGCGGGCACCATCTCTTCCGGCAGCAAATCTTATTCCGGTGACGTGATCGAGTACACTGACCCGGACACTTCGGAGGCATCGAATGCAGATCCTTAAAATTGACTTTCAGTCCCAAAGCGCGCCGCCCGTCGTCCCGGTGATGCAGTCGGACGCGCAGAGCCGGTTCATCGGCATGGCCCTCTACAACGGCGGCACCCCGTACAAGGCCCCGGAAGGTGCGGTGTACACCGTGCAGTACCGGGGCGAGGGGGCCAACAACTTCGGCTGGTATGACCAGATCCTCACCACCAGCGGCAAGCACGCCGCCGTGACTGTGGACGCCGACAACGCCCACATCATCACACTTGAGCTGGCCGAGCAGGCCTTGCGCCGCCCCGGCGACGTACACGTCAACCTGTGTGTGATGGGCCCCGATACCGGCTACGAGCTGCGCACCTTTGACATCATTGTCCGGGTGGGCGGGGCCGCTTACCCGGATGATGTGGCCGTGCAGAGCTATTTCTTCGTCACCGGCGTCTCTTCGTCCTCCTGGCTGTCTTATGTGTCTATCTGCCTGGAGGCACAGCAGGCGGCGGAAAAGGCGGTGACGCTTGCGGAAAATTCTGCAACCACTGCCAAGAAGGCAGCTTCGTCTGCATCTGCGGATGCGAAAAACGCACAGGATAACGCCAGCTCCGCCAAAAAAGCAGCGGACCAGATCACGTTCATCGCTAACGGCTGCAAGGGCTACTACAGCACCGCTCAGGACCTGCGTGACGCTTACCCCACAGCGGCCGCTGGTTCCTGGGCGATCGTTGCGGAAAACAGCACCATCTGGGTGTGGAACCCCGCTACCTCTGCCTGGAAAGACGCGTCCGTCAATGTGGACTTTTCCGACTACTACAAAAAGTCCGAGGCGGACAAAAAGTTCGGCACGCCGTACAGCCTGCCCGCAGCCACGGTCAGCACGCTGGGCGGCGTGAAGGTGGGCGACTATCTGGACATTGCCCCGGACGGCACCCTGAGCGGCAAGACGCTGTATGACACCATCGCGGCCAGTGTGGCGGTAAAGTCGGAGCCCCGGCTGGTGTGGAACACTACGGTGACTGCCGCTGCCTCGAACCACAATATGATTCGGTCTTACGACATCCAGATTCCCGATGGCGTGGATTATGTGCATATCAAATCTAAATCGGAACGCGGCGATGGTACCGAAGTCGATATTGCACGCGGCGGGTCGACTTATCACAACCTTGACGCTTCCGCCGTCGCTACTTACTCCACAACTACGTTCCGGTCGGAGGGTACTCTGCACTTTCAGTTTGAAAAGTCAACAAATGCGAGTATCACTTTTTGGGTCACCGGCTACCACTACCCCACCTTGGCAGAGCTGGTGGCCGAGACGCAGGCCGCGCAGGCCGATGCCGACGAACTGAACCTTGACCAGGACTACCGCCTGACTCTTTTGGAGCTGGGCGTGACCGATGATGAAACAACTGAAACCGCATGACCAGAAAGGAAGGAATACTATGGCACTTTATAACACCTGCAAGCGTATGATCGAGCGCGGCAAGACCGCCGGTATGGCAAAAAAGCTGGATATCTTCTACGCCGCCAACAAGCTGACTGATGAGCAATATGCCGAGCTTACCGAGATGCTGACTGAAAAGACCAGCGCCTGACCGGGCCGGGAAAGGACGCACCAAGGAGGTGTTGCTTTATGATCGAGTTTCCCATCACGCTGACATCCGGCGGCAGCGTATGCCTGCCCGGGCACGCATTTGCGCTGGCCCTCGGCTACACCAAGAATCAGGGCGTGTACCGCCTGCACATCGATGCAACCGGTGAGTGGGAAGGCCTGACTATCCGGGCTTTCTGGCACGTCCCGGACGGCAAAGACCCGGTATCTTCGCTGGTGGCGGACGGCTATGTGGCCGTGCCCGCCAGCGTGACCGCCCAACCCGGCAATGGCTGCATCACCTTTGAGGGAAGCGACGGCACCCGCACGGTGACAAGTGCAGATCTGCGGTATCGTGTCAGTGCCAACTCTGGCACAGAGGATGGCACAGAGCCGGAGCCTGGCACACCTGCCTGGCAGGAGCTGGTGGGGGCCGTTCACACCGATGCCACCGCCGCAGAGCAAGCCAAGACCGATGCACAGACTGCGGCCACGGAATCTGCCGCCAGCGCGGAAAAGGCCGCTGCCAGCAAGAAAGCTGCCGGGGACGCGCAGGCAAAGGCCACCGAGAGCTTGCAGGAGCTCAAGAACGGCATTGCATCCGGAAACTTTAAGGGCGAGCCGGGCACGTCGCCGACAGTCACCGTGCAGGATATCACTGGCGGCCATCGTATCGTCATCACCGACGCGACCGGGACCAGCTCTGTCGATGTGCTGAATGGCAAGCAAGGCGACCCAGGAAAACCGGGTGATACAGGCGCAACACCGGAGCTTACCATAGGCACGGTAAAAGAGGGCGATGCGCCGTCTGCGACAATTACGGGCACGGTCAAAAAGCCGATTTTAAATCTCACCCTTAAAAGCGGAGCACCCGGCAAAGACGCCACCGTGGACGCCACCCTGACACAGAGTGGGCAAGCAGCAGATGCCAAAGTGACCGGAGACGCTATCAGCGCAGTAAAGGCGCGGCAGAACATCCTCACGGGCACTGAAACGGGTAACCCGCTCAGCGTTGACGACGCTTTCCCTGCGCCCCTGTGCGGCCTGACCGTGTACGGTCGGAGCACGCAGGACGGCACACCCACGCCGGATGCACCTGTGCCTATCGTAAGCGCTGGTGACGGCGGGAGCGTGGCGGTGAAGGTGACGGGGAAGAATCGGATGCCGTCCAACCTGAGACATCGAGAATTTGTTGAGTGCTTTGTCAAGAAAAACACGCTTATAACTTTAGTATTCAAAGACGGTTTTGTTTCTAAAGGCGGGAACATCTTATTCATTGGCGAAAACAATGAAAATCTTTGGTTTGGTATTGATGCAAATAAAGCTGAACATCATATAACACTTAAGGCGAACGCAACAAAGTTTCAATATTTGTTAAATGATACAGCCAGTGAAAACGTGTGCCTGACATGGAACGCATCATCTCCCGATTATGAACCCTACCGTGAACAACTCCTCACGCTTCCCACTCCCAACGGCCTACCCGGCATCCCTGTCACCTCTGGCGGCAACTACACTGACCAAAGCGGCCAGCAGTGGGTGTGCGACGAGGTGGACTTAGAAAGGGGTGAAGGTGCAGAGAATTTACAAGGTTGATGTTGACGGTGAAAACGTTAAGTTTGAACAAGCTGGCGACTACGCCAATCTTGTGCCAAGAGGATTGCCAATCGCCTTGTATGCCAATGGCCAAAAAACATACGCAATTAGTACGTTTACTAGCTTATCATGGTTTTTCAATACGGTAAATGGACAATTCCTATATCTGATAGCGGCTAACCTTGCCGACCAGCTCAACGCTTCTTGTAAAAAGCAGCCGGGCAAAGTCTACTACGCTCTCGCCACACCCATCGAAACTCCACTCACCGCTACCGAGCTTGCCGCCTACAAAGCCCTCACCGCTTACGGCCCTGACACGGTGGTGCAGGCGGGCGACGGTGCCGGCATCAAGCTGGGGTATCAGAGGGACGTGAACATCACAATTAAAAAGCTGGAGGACGCAATCGCGTCCATGACTACTACATAAGGAGGTACTTATGGCAATCAAATCCAGAGCCCGCCATGACCTGACGCTGCGCAGCATCAAGCGGGAAATCGCTGCAGGACACGATGTTGCGTTCTGGCTGGATAAAGCATACATGCACTACGATAACGGACTGCTGACGGAGGACGATATCGTAGAGGTGGAAACTCTGGCAAGGGCGTACTACGATGCACTGGACGCAGAGGACAGTGCGATTGATGCACCGGACGATGTGACGCAGGAAGAGTAACGCCAAGAAAGAAAGGACGTGAGAACATGGCAATTAAACAGTACAGCCTGAAAGCAGACGGGGCCAGGAAGCTGGCACCGGGCTTTAAGGTGCGCGAGTTCCGCTGCCGCGACGGCTCCGACGTCGTGATGATTGACGAAAGCCTTGTGATGCTTTTGCAGTGCATCCGGGAGCACTTTGGCAAGCCCGTTACCATCACCAGCGGGTACCGCACGGCGGCCCACAACAAAGCCGTGGGTGGGGCCAAGAGCAGCCAGCACCTGCTGGGCCGGGCGGCGGACATCCAGGTGGCGGGCGTGTCCGTCGAGGACGTGGCCGCCTACGCCGAAAGCCTGCTGCCCGGCTGGGGCGGCGTGGGCCGCTACCCGGTCAAGGCAGGCCGCGCCAAAGGCTGGGTGCATGTGGACACCCGGCCTAACAAAAGCCGCTGGACGCAGTAAGGGGGTGATACCGATGGCAAGTGTTCTGATGTCGGATGCACCGTATGCGTCCTGGCTTTCTGACGTTTTAGCTACACTCGAAGAACACAAGATCGACCGCATTGCAGTTGCAGCGCCCTTACCGAATGGCGAGGTATTCACAGGCTACTTCCGCTTGGACACGATGGACAAGGCCCTTCTGGCGGCCAACATGCAGGCCGACGCTGTGCTGGACGCAGTGTGCCACAATGGACAGCGCATCCAGCAGGCATGGAGCGATGACATAGATGAGGAGGTGTAACCAACGGACGATGCAATCATCGCCGCCCTGCTGAGCGGTGCCGTGACCCTGATCGGGGTGCTGATCGCCAACAGCCGCAGTCAGGCCGTGACCGACACCAAGCTGGAAGAGCTGACCCGCGAGGTGCGCGAGCACAACAATTTCGCCCGCCGCGTGCCCATTCTGGAAGAGCAGATGAAGGTGGCAAACCACCGCATCGCAGATTTAGAAGCCAACGAACACGAAAGAGAAAGGAACTGACTATGAACGCACATATCACCAACACCAACACCAACCGCAACGTCTCCGCCGGCACCGTGGCCCGCACCGCCGTGCTCCTGCTGGCCCTGACCAATCAGATTCTCAGCGCCTGCGGCAAGCCCATCCTGCCCATTGACAGCGCCCAGCTGGAGCAGGCTATCACTGCTGGTTGCACCACCGTGGCAGCACTCGTCAACTGGTGGTACAACAACAGCTTCACCCAGGCCGCCCTCGCTGCCGATGAGGTCTACGATCAGAAGAAGAACAGCGTGCACTGAGCGCACCGCTGTAAGTCCATAGCATAGCAACAGCCCCGGGAGCCGTCTGGCCCTCGGGGCTGTTTTTGTTTGCGTGTGCTGCCATGTGTCGGAAAGTGTTGAATTTTCCCGCATTGGTAGTTATAATGGTTTGGTAGTAAAATATGGTAGTAGTTTGGAAGTTCTTCTATTTTATCCGTTTTCTTTCGCACGGGGTCATTCTGTACAAATGGAAAATCCCCCGCAGTTTTCACGAAACTACGAGGGATTTTCTTGGCGGAGTAGGAGGGATTTGAACCCTCGCGCCGTTGTTTAGACGACCTACGCCCTTAGCAGGGGAGAAAAATCAAGCACTTTCAAACGAACTGCCGCACAAAAAAGGAGTGCTCATGTAATGTTTTGGAAGTGCATTTTCTCGTCATCTGCCATCAATCCCCCATTTTATGCCCCGCCGCATTTCAGCAAATTCCGACCTTTTGCAACGCTTTTCAGCGCTTTTGGCACAATTCGACACTTTTCGTTTACACTCTTTCTTGGATATTCCACAAGTCGGAAAGGATGTGTTTAAAAGTGCCAATCACTGATTCTTCCACGCTCTCGCTGCGCATTGCTCAGACACTCCGGCCTCTGGGCATCATCCGCAGTATGCGTTCTTACTCCATCATTGCCGACTGCCTGCGGCTTATCTGGGAACAAGAGGACCGGCTGGAAGCTGTCCAGAAAGAGGTCTATGAGCCGATTGCTGACAAGCAATGCAGTGACTGGACGGCCATTCAAAGCACCATCCGGCGTGCCGCGCAGACCGCATGGCACACCAACCCTTCCCGTGTGCAGGAGCTGGCTGGCTATCCGTTGGACGGCTGCCCCAGTGCTGTACAGTTCCTCGAAATGCTGTACAACGATCTTGCACGCGGCTGATCACTTCAACTTGTTCATCGCGTTCAGCTTTTCTTCCAGCGGGATGTGAGTGTAGCCCAGCGTGACCGCATAGTCCGTGTGGCCCAGCACTTCCTTTATAATTGCCGGGGCGACCTTCTCCACAGCCAGCAGCGTGGCCGTGGTGTGGCGCAGGCAATATGGCGTCATGTCTGGCTGCAGACCCACACGCTGGGCCATGTCGTGCCACTCGGCATAGAAGGTTTTCTCGTCCACCTCGCACAGGCGCTTGGTGCCGCTACGGTAGGCTTCCCGCACAAGGGGCATGATCTTGTCCGGGAAGATGATCTGCCGGGCCTTGCCGGCATCCGTTTTGATGCCGCCGGTGCAGTACTGTTCAGCCAGGTGGGTGTGCGCTTTCAGAATCGTGAGCATCTCACCGGTGCGCATTCCGGTGTAGGCCATGATGAGCCAGTACCGGCTAAACTCGTGGCCGGCATCGTAGTCCTGCCAGATCCGCTGCACCTCGTCCTCGGTCAGGGCGGTGCGTGTGCTGGCGCTGATCGGCGGCAGATCTAGCAGCTTGGAGTAATCCTTATCGGCATACTCGTACTTGAGGGCCAGCGTGTACATCTTGCCCAGCAGGGCCTTGATATCCCGCTTGGGGTAGTACCCGCCCTCGCGGGCGTCCACGATCGGCTGCAGGTGCGCATAACGCAGGTTCCGGATCTTGGCATTCTTCAGCGGTTCCAGCGCCGCCCAGGCCGTGCGGTAATGGCTGGCTTTGTCCTTGCTCAGCTTGGGCAATGTCTGCGCACAGATCATCTCCCACAGCTCCTGCAGGGTGGCGTCCTGGGCAAACTCCTGCCCGTTCAACACCAGCTCCCGCATCTCCGGCAGGGCCTGCACGGCATCCCGCTTGGTTTTGAAGCCGCTGCGGATCTTATGGTAACGCACACCATCCTTATAGATGTTGATCTCGGCACGCCACTTGCCGGCATTGCCGTACTGGTAGACACTCCCCTCCCCGTTCGACCGGGCACGGGGCTTCCGTGTGGCCACCAGCTTTGCGCCGCACCAACAGCACCATGCTGCACCGTCCGGCAGTTCTTTGCGGCATTTCGGGCATTCAAACATTGTTTTCACCTCCAGAAGGGTACACTTTGACAAGCCTGCCCTTTTGGAGTACAATAACAGTTGGTTAGGTTGTCTTGTACCCTTGTGGGCAAGCCATTCTATAAACGCTCTCGGTGTTGGTAGCACCGGGGGCGTTTTTGTTTTGTTCAACTACCGAGGATTCCTCGGCAACTCATAATAAAGCGACCCCGCCATGGTACGCATCATTGAGAGGCGTGGCGGGGTCTGTATCATGCATTTGCATTATATGCCACGCAATAAAGCAAGCGGAAGAACGGTTTTACTCCTTTTTCTCCTCTGCATCTTCTGCTTCAAACTGTGCCTTTAAAAGTTCTATCATGTTCACCATTGGCAACACAATTTTGCCATTGTTAAGAACAGCGGTGGAAATTGTTTCAATTTTCCCGCGCGCAATACTATACAATGCGGTAGACCCGTTAAGCCATAGTGTACCTTTTCACCCCACCCAGTGGGTCCAGCCCACGGCCTTGCCCTCGATCTGCACGTCGTTCAGTTCCGGGCCGGTGTAGACCATGGGCGCATAGGCGGCGTTTGCGGGCATCAGGGTCAGGGTGCCGTTCTGGTAGTACACCCGCTTGAGTGTGGCTTCCTCGCCGATGCGCACCGCGGCGATCTCGCCGTTTTCCACCTCGGGCTGGATGCGGATATACACCACGTCCCGGTCATGGATGCCGGCACCCTCCATGCTGTCGCCGTGGCAGGTGAGGGAGAAATCGCACCGGATGCTCTCCGGCACGTCCACGATTTTTTCAATGTTCTGCTGGGCCAGGATGGGCGTGCCGCAGGCGATCGAGCCCACCAGCGGGATCTTCTTCATCTTGGGCATCGGCTCAAACCCCTTCGGGATGGGACG
>ERZ772885.2014-NODE-2014-length-11010-cov-3.347056_pt1 | contig 11010 bp, 5 predicted proteins | sample MGYA00580580_ERZ772885 | MGnify/ENA primary metagenome ERZ772885 (study PRJEB29015, sample SAMEA2737673) | human gut metagenome | biome: human gut; feature: human-associated habitat; material: faeces | place: China | collected 2012 ...
TACTCCCCCCGTAAAATAATTTTACCCCTAGGGGTAAAATTATTTTACACCCCCAGTAAAATAATTTTACTCCCCCCATAAAAATTTTTTACTGGTATTTTAAATTTGTAAAATATAGTATATTATATTATTAGAAAGGAGGTTAATAAGTTGGATGAACAAATAATATTTAAAGAGAAATGGGGAAGTTATAGTGTACCATATGCTTTTAGAGATAGAATGGATTTAAAACCTATGGAAAAATATATGTATGAAGTAATTAGATCATATGCAGGACAGAAAGGATATTGTTGGCATGGATTAAATAATCTAATGACTTTCTTTGGTATGTCTAAACCTACATTATTAAAACACTTAAAAAATTTAGAAGAAAAAGGTGGCTTATATATCTGTAATAGATATAATAAAACCACCAAAGAACAATTATCTAATCGTTATTATATTATAAACGTCAATCCAATTACAGGTCAATTTGATAATGAAGAATTGGACATTTTAAAACTTAGATTTCCAGATAAAACAATTTATGAATAAAGTATAACTTAACACACTTAATTTATCAAGTGTGTTTTTTATTTGCTAAATCTGAGAGAATTATAGTATAATGGAAAATATAAACAAGAAAGGGCATAAGTATGTGGGAGGAAGAAATAAACTATTATGAAAAAATGTTTGAGAAAGACAGTAGAGAGAAAAAGAGAATAGCCAGAGGAGCTTCAGCAAGAGCTAGTAAAAAGAAGGGCTTTAAAGGTGGAGTGAGAACTCCTTCAGATTTTATGACGAAAAAACAAATAAAAGAAATGAGTGGAAAAGTAAAAGTGAGTAATATATATGACAAATATAAAAATTTAGAAAATTTACCAGATAAACAAACAATGTTACAAATGAGTAAAAATCCTGATACTATAGAGGAATTAAGAATGATTTTAGAAACAGCTAAAACTGTACACACTTCTCATACTATAGCAAAACATATAAAAATGAGTTCAGGAACTTTATATTGTATATATGAAAGAGTAGGTGTAGCATATAATAAATCTAATAGAGTTACTAAACAAAAAGTTGTACCTAAACTTAAAGAAGAAGAAGAAGTTACACCAATAGAAGTTAAACCTATTAATCAATTTACAATTAATATGAAAGGTACATATTCTAAAGAAGATATAGAGAATAGAATATTAGCTTTGACTAATTTAATGTTAGATGATAGTACTTATGAATTTGAAATGATATTAAAAGAAATATAGCAAAAAGACCGAGGGAGAAATAAGTCCTCGGTCTTTTATATATAGATTAAGAATAAGTTTTTGTCACATAATATAAATTTAAAAGTATTATTTTAATATTTCAAAAAAAAGTGTGAGTTTTATTTTGTATTTAAAGTTATTACTAATTAATTTAAAATATACTTTATTATTTTGAATTATAATATATTTTTGTATTCAAGATTTTATACTTCAGATTTAAACCATTGTTTGGTCGCATTAAAGCTTTTAACCTACTACTACCACCCTTAGTATAATGCTTATCATAAAATCCTACTTCTATAGCGTTAGGATATACCCACCTATTATAATGATGTTTATGGTAAGCTCTATTAGCTTTATAACTATAATTAGAATAATTTCTTCTATAACTTCTACCATAATATCTAGAACCAGTATTTTTTCTATAGCTTCTATAGTTTCTATAGTTTCTATAGTTTCTATACTTCCTATAATTAGTTTTAGGATAATTGACCCAATTATTAGTCTTTTTGTTTTCCCTCTTAGGATAAACTCTTTGCTGATAATTGTTTTGTTTCTCTTGATAGATTTTAGTTGCTCCAAATAGTCCAGGTGCTATGAGATTCAATAAACTATTTGTGCGTTCATAGTACATTGGTCCTTGTTCTAAAACCTTTCTGAGGAAAGTTCCTACTATAGGTAAAGAGTCATATATAAAATTTTTCTCATCTATATCTGTAATACCATATTTAGATAAATCCAAACTATCTGTAGTATTTTTAATTACATCTTGGAGATTTTGTACAATGGACGCTGTAGCATCTCCTACAAATGGAATTGAGTTATATACAGATACATCTTTATAATTATTTGCTATAGCTTCATCATTATAAGTGTAGGTGTTTAAAACATTTTGCAATATTTCAGAACCAGTCTTTTTAGCTGCATAATCTATAATGTGCTGTAGTGGTGCAAATAGTTTAGATTTAGCAGTAGAAATTGGATCATAAATTAAATTAAAACTATCCATGAAAGAAAGCGAGGTTTTAAGTGTCAATCCATCTTCAGTTAAAGGAATATTACCTGACATTATTTGATATTGTAGGGATTGATTGAACACAATATCATCATGGGTATGTCCATCAAAATCAACTATAGGTGTCATTATATTTTCTAATTGTCTTATTATAGCAGGATTATTCTCTGCTATATCAAGCCAGTATTCCAAGTTCTTCATAGTAAAAGAATAAAAAGGAAAAATTAATTCTGTATAGATTTCCCAAGGTGCTTTATCAGCGTAATCAAAATGAGTTTTCATTACTTTATAAAAAGCTTTATTTTGATTATTGCCATGTTTAGTTAACAAGAGATACTCAGCTAGTCTTTGTACTTGTTCTACCTTATTATTTGGTGATAAAGCTTTATCAGCTAGATTAGTAAATGTATGCCAGATTGAATCATAATCTTCTCCATAATACTTAGTCCAAGCTGATGTAAGTCCTGCTGAAGGACCATCTTTTATAAAGGCATCTATTAAATCAAAAGTTTCCCTATCAAGTTTAGGGTGCATTTCATTGAAATAAAACTCTAAATTTTCTTTAGTAAACTTTTTATATCCTACTCTTTGAGGAGATAACCTTATAATATCTTCAACTATATCATCATATTTATTAATAAGGTCCAGAGCTGTAAGCACCTCTGAAGCTTTTTCCTTTTTAATAGCTTGTTCAACAGCTTCTTCTAAACCATACAGTTTTACTTTCGCTAAATCATATTGGTCTAAATTAATAACATTATTAATTATTTTATTATAGAGGTTAATATCCTTGATAGCTTCTTTATTAGCAATAAGTGTTTCTATTGGTTCATTAGTAGATACCATAGTTTTTAAAGAACTATCTATAATATTTCTGAACCATGTAGCAGGACTTAGCAGATAACCTACTTTATAAGTATAAAGAAGTTTATTCCACCAATGCTTTCTATATGAGTTCATTAAATCATAATTAACAGTTTCCATTACTTTAGATAATACTTTTCTAGGAAGTACAACTGCATTAAGTCGTCTAGCTTCTGCTAAGGCTTTAGAACTATTAGCATTTATAACAACAGCTTTATAGCCAAATTTTTTATCTTTAACTAAAGCTGAAAGAACATACTCAGGGTTATTCTTAAATGCTTGTATAATATTAGTATCATTAGCAGCATTTTTGAAAAACTCAGAATTATTAATTCCAAACTCTTGACCAAAATATAAATTAGTATAATTTATTTTTAGTTTAGTTTCTAAAGCTGTAATTTCAGCATGATGTTTATAAGCACTTATTTGTGTAGAATGTGTAAATTTTTGTTTTAATTTTCTACTTTCCACAGTTCCAATGTTAATGTGATTATACCTGATGTTTGTGAATAGGTCTTTATCTGTTAAAACATTTAGTTCTGGTAAATACTTTTTAACATTGTCTGGTAACTGGCTGTATAACTCTCTAAGACTTTCTACAGATAGAACTTCACATAACGAACCTACAGAATTATTTTCTGATAAATTGTTAATAGAATTTCTAGTTGCAGTAAGACTATTTGCTATATCTGAGTAGTCTTTAATATAATTATTAGCACTATTTAAATCTAATTCTTTCATAGTATATTTAGGTATTTCAACACCATTATCAAATGCAATTATATTTTTATTAACTTTGTCAAAATAATATTTAATAGATTTAAGATGTTTATTTACAATATACAATCTTTTAAAATCATCTTCTATGAGTTCAAAACCTAACTCTTTATACATAGGGTCAGAAATTAGAACGTCTAGAGATTTCTGAAGATATGGATTAGAGTTAATATCTTTCATAGAAAATTCTATCCAAGGAGCATTATAAGCCATATGACTATATAACTCACTAGGACTAAGTTTTAAAGTTTGTGTTAGTTGTTGAATACCTAAATTATTAGTATAAGATTTAAGACCATCTAATAATTTAATCTGACCTTCAACATTTAATGACTTCATAGTATCATTATAAACTTCTAACATTTGTTGGGTGGGTTTTAATGACATAGACATAGCATGAGTTCTTGCTCTGTATATATCATTTTCTCCTAACTTTTCTAATGGATTAATAATATTTGTATTAAAGTCATCTATAAGTCTTTGAATATCTTGAGGTTTTGCTATATCAGAATCTATCAATAAAGGGTTAGAATTATATAGATTGTTAAACGAATGATTAAAGGCATCTGAAGAGTTTTCCAGAAACTTAATATTATCTTCACCTAAAAGGTTTAATATAGCAGGTGTCAACATATCTTTATTCTTATAAACGTTATACAAATACTCTGCCATTACAAAAGAGGACAAGGTATCTGAGTAATCTATTTTTAAATTACTATAAAAGTCATTAATGCCTAGTCTACCCATAGGAATAGTTTGGGTAAGAACATCACTTATTTTACCAGAAAATTTTATTTTTGGCAAAAGAATATTTAAAATTTCTCTTAATTGTTCTTGTTTTCCATTTAAAAACTCAATATTGCTTATAGAATTTTTAGTTTTATCTAAATGTTTTGCTAAAGAAGTTAATGATTTTCCTAAAGAAAAATTTATTTCTGTACCCTCTTCTATATTAGCCCATCTACTTATAGCATCAAAATCTACAACATTTTTATAACCATAAATATTTATTGTATCTGAAATAGTGTTATATAAAAGTTGTGAAGCATTTTTAACAGGCTTGTATTCATTAAAAGCTTTATAAAGCTCATGGTTAAGTACAGCATTATAAGATGACATTTCATCAAATAGTTCAGGCATTAAGAAATGATGACCTAATTGTTTATTAGTTCTTTTGATATTTCTCATAGTATTAAATATTTCTCCTGCTATATCTCCATAAGCTTTAGACATAGATTTTAAAGTTTCAGCAGTATAATCTATACCAAGTATCTTATCAGATATTTTAGTATTTAAAATATCATTTAAGCATTTCCTCATATCATTAAGAGCAGAAGCCATAACTCCATTATTAGGTGCTATAAATTTAGGAATACCTGCTTTAATTTGAGCATCTGTATAATTTCTTAATAATTCTTTTATTCTATATATTTCGTCTGGTTGAAATACTCTATATCCATCTTTAGCTTTAAGTAATGATAAAGTATCTAACTTAGTTGTACTCTTAAATATATTTATATCATAAGGTGATATTCCTACTTTTCTCATTCTTTTAATAATATAATCAACGTCAAACTTATCTGAGTTATGACCTATTAATACAGCATTTCCTCTATAAGATTTAATCATATCTATAAAGTTTTGAAGCATTGCTTTCTCTGAGGGAATATCTCCACTTCTAGTCTTATAAAAATTATCTTTAGTAGTATCAAATAATTTTAATAATTCTTCAGATATTTCATGTTCTATATTATTAGAATCTAATTTAAGACTTAATTGTGTACCTTTATCATTTATATCTTTAAAACCTATTTCAAAGATAGCACCTTGATTAGCATTTGTACTTAAAGTTTCAATATCAAATAAGATATATTTTTTAGCAGGATTATTACAATACTTTTCTATAAGTCCTTCATTCTCCATAACAGCTTGAAGAGTGTAGACATCATATAAAGCTTGGTGAGCTTTTCCTACTTCAGGATTATCTTTAATAAGTCTATTAAGTATATTCATAACCTCTTCAGATTCTCTCATACTATCAAGACTTAAACTTCTTTTAAGCTTAACACCATATTCAAAGTTTTCACTTTGCTCAATAATAGTATTAACAAATCTATCAAAATTATTATGAATATACATAGGATTATAATTTGCATATTTCTGAAGAGTACTTATTAATCTATTTTTTAAATCATCATGGAGATTAATATTAACTATCCTATCAAGTAATCTTTTATAATTCCTATAATGTTCAGTTCCATTTACTAAAGTTCTTGCTGCTTTTTGTGCTTCAATGAAAGGACTATTTTCAGTAAGATTAGCCATAGCCATAGTATTTATAAAAGCTCCTAAACCTTCATTCTTAACTATTCCATTAACTATTTGTTCATTAAAACTATCTATATTCATTAAACTTAAATTAGCATAAGTCATTTCTTCTTTAAGTTGTCTAATAATAGCTCCTTGTCTTACAGTTATTTTAGCATCTTCAACTTTATAAGGACTTACCTTCTGAAGCTCATCTATAATTTCCATAATTATAGAACCATCAGCACTTTGATTTTTAGCTTGATATAACAATCTAATTAAATTATTATAAGTATCAAAATATAATTCAGCATTATCAAGAGGTACATTTAAAAATTCATCAATAGCCTCTGTAATACCATCAACATATCCATTTATGCTATTAGTATATAAAAAGTTTTCTACATCACCTTTAAATGTTTTCTTTAGATAATCTTGTACTTTTTGTATATCTTTAATTTCATCTTTAACAATATATATTTCAGAACCTAAATCTTTTTGAAATTTATCAGTAATCTTTGTAATTTTATCTAAAGCTTTAGCTTGAGATTTATGATCTATGAACTTAGTTAAATTAGTATAACTATGTCCTTCAAATGTAGGAGCTTTAGTCATAGTACTTCTTAATACTTCTAATGTTTTATCTACATTAGCATTAAAAGACTCAGTTAATTTTAACTTATTAAAATTAATCTTTAATGAACTTAATTCTTCACCTTCATATAAAGCCTTAGTTAAATTTCTTTTAAATTCAGTATTAAGTTGCTTATCAATATAATCAAAATATTTATTAATTCTTTCTAATCCATCTGAAGCAACATCTTTAATATATTTATAATCATCAGATAATTTAAGTATATTTTCAAGTTGAGCAACTATAGGTTCATAATGTTTTGCTATATCTGAGGAGATTTTATTAATAATAATATCTTCATTAACATTTTTATAAAACTCAACTGGCTTCATTTCAAAAGTTAAATCATCATAATACTTTAAAGTCTTTTTAGTTATAGCATTTAATTCATCAACATTCATAGCTTTATTAACTTGCTCTTGAGTAGTTTCTATATAATCAAGTTGAGTTCTTTTAAACTTAAATTCTGTTTCATCATTAATAGTTTTTATCTTATAATCAATTTCATTTTTAAGGTCAGTTAATACTTTCTCAGCATCATCATAAGCTCCATCTGTAGCCTTATTAACATAATTTAATTGACTAATATATTCTTCAAGAGCAGTTCTTTCAGTTTTACCTAAACCAAGATATTCTCTAAGAGCTTTATCAAAATCTAATATATTTTTATCATTCTGAATTAATAAATCATCTATAATACCTAAATCATGGTTAATAGAATTATTAAGAGCTACTTCTAAAACACCTTTATTTGTAGCATCATTTAAATCTTGATAATTTTTAAGAACATCTAATATATTTTTATACTCTGAATCAGCTTTAACAACATCATCATATTTAAATATATTTATAGTTCCATCAGTTTTAGTCATATCTTTTAGAGCAACTTCCCAACTTTTATATTGTTTTAAATGTATAAGGTCTTTTATATTATTGCCTGTATATTGTAATGCTTTATATGCAGGATAGATACCAGTACCAGATAACGCACCTTTAAACATGATACTTTCATATGCTTCTTGAGGAATAACTAATTTTCTCATAGCATCTAAAACACTATTAGAATTTAATTCAAGAACAGTATCTTGCATACGTTTCATTATCTGAGTAGCACCTTCTTTAGTAACTGCTCCATCAAAGTATTTATATAATTTAGGATTATTAGCAAATTGCTTCATAATTTGATTTACTGCTTCTGTCATAGTATCATATTCACCTTTAACATAAGCTTTTATAGCTTTATTAGCAATTTGTTTATAACCTTTCTCTGACAGCTCTGAGGCAACTTCCTTACTTGTATTTTTAATAACTTGTTCAGTAACTTCCTTAGTAGTACCTTTTAATGCACTTTTACCTATAGCCCATCCACCGAATGTTATCCAGTTCATAGGGTCAATAAGTATTTCTGCTCCTAAATCTAATGCGAAATTTCCAGTATCAAAATCATAATTAGTCCTACCTTCATTATCCCAATTAATAGATTTCCTCACACCTTCTATACCTTCAAATATTGCACCTTTAACAATATTTGCAGGAATGTCCATAGTTTCACCTATATTAACTAATGCGTTCATTCCTACTGTTTTAAAGTCACCATTAAGAAGAGGGTCAATAGTCCCTCTTCTTATAAGTTCTCCTGTATTTTTTAATATATCTAATATCTCTGGTATATTAGTTAAATCATATAAATAGTAAAGAGCATCACCTTTATGCTTTTGTTTAGTAGGATTATTAGGCATAAAAGCATTTAATAAAATATCTGCAAATGAGTTTACTTGTTTCGGGTCATTATAATCAAAAGTATATTTCTTTTTCTTTTCATATTCCTTTTGATATTCTACATGTTGCTTTTCATATTCAACTCTTTTATTTTCAGCTTGAGAATAATGTCTTTTAAGATAAGGATTATTTATATTTTCTAAAGTACGAAGAGGAATTTCTTCAGCACTTCTGATTTTTATATCCGAAGGATTTCTTAAAACTATATTATTAACATCAACTAATGCCATTTAAATTCCTCCTATAATCTATAATTAACTTTAGTAGAACCACCTGAACTACCTTTTTTAATAGTAGACTTATTTTTAGTAGTGTTATTCTTTTTAGCTTTAGCTTTAGCAGAAGCTATTTTATTTTTACTAGCTTTATTTGCACCAGAATGTACATATCCACTATGTTGAGCAGCTATAGCATTATTAGCCCAATCTTTAGCTTGTTTAGTAGTCATACCATTAGCAGTACCAGTAGCAACTGTATTTATCCAACTGCTATTATGAACTCCTGAAGAGTTTTGAGATACCCATTTCTTAGCACTATCATAATCTATACCACAAGCTGTAAGCCATGCTATTTTCTCAGCACTTGTCTTATATTGGTCTATGCCACCTTTAGATGCAAGTGTTGCGATTTTTGCATCTTTAGCTGTTCCTTTAGTTCCATTGGAGTTATAATAAGTACCATTTCTATAATAGCCATAACCATTACCATAGCCTCCACCATAACTACCATAACCACCACTCCCACCAGAACTAAAACTTCTTCCAAAGTTTGTGTTATACTTAACACCTTCCAATTCTTTATCTGCTGCATACATATTAGCATTAGCTTGTTCTTGCATACCCATAAGATTTTTCATTGCTGCATCTAATCTAGCATAATAATCTAATTGAGCTACATCAAATTGAACATCTGAAGCATATATTCCTGAAGCTAAGTTTCCTAAGCTTAAACCATATTCATTAGCTTTTTCAAAAGCATCTACTTTATTTTTAGCATATGCTGCTGCTTCTTTATCAGCTAAAGCATTTCTATCTACAGCTAATTGAGTTGCTTCATCTGTAGTAGATTGTTGAAGTCCTAGTATAGAACTAAGTTCATTAGCAGCTTGTACACCTCTACTAGCACCAGTAGCAACAGCTTCAGCATTAGATTTTCTAATAGTATCTAAAGCTGTCATTTGATTATTATACATATTGTTATAGAATTTATTCTGAGTAGCTTCATATTCTTTTCTAAGAACATCATACTCAGCTTTAGTAGCTTCATTAAACTTATCTTCTATAGCTTTAGCATCATAAGTAATACCATACTTACTTGCTAAATCTGAAGAGGACATTAAGTTTGAAGTTTTAGTAGGTTTTGTTACATTGGTGATTTTATCTTTATATAATAAATCAGCCATACTATTCCTCCTTATTTTCTTTATCTGGGTTTATAGTTTCTATAGCATCTGTGATGTCTTTAGGTAATCCTATTCCCACCTCTTCTAAATTTTCCTTAATACTTAAACATTCTTTAAATACAAATAACGTCTTAGTTGTTATAAGTAGAAAATTTAAACTAAGGAGCTGATCTAAAATTCCTGCAAATATAATTGCAATTAATTCTAATAAAACAAGTAATATCCCTTTTCTTAATTTATCTGATCTCCAATTCTTAGCCAATCCTGCTTTTGCAAAACCAGTTATAAAATCAAATAACTTTAAAATTAAATAAGCTTGAATCCATTTATCAACTTCAAATATATTTGTAAAATCCATTTTAATACCTCCTAATTTGTTGTTTCCCAACCTGAACCATTATAATAAGATATACAACCTTGTTTCCAACTAGAGCCTGTCCAAACCTTTATCGTAGGCACTATAAAAGAACTACCATTATAAACTTTTAAACCTTGATGCCATACCCAATTACTTTCTACCCAAGCTGATACTCCTGCAGAATTTTTAGCTCTAACTCTAATTTGTTGACCATGGTGTTTTACAGCACTATGAGATATTGTTATAGAATTTGTACCAAGGTTACTAGCTACGTTACCATAGTCTGTATATCTATCATCATATTTTGTCCAGAACCTTCTCTGAACTTCATAAGCTGTAGCACCAGAAACAGCGTTCCATGTTCCTTTAGTAGTATACCCATTATCAAATGTACCTGTTAAAGTTACATTAGTAGGAGCTGAAGGCACTTTAACAGAAGTACCTATATTATCCAAAACAGCAGTACCACTTGCAGATAAAGATGACCAAGAAGCACTATTGTATAAGATATAAGCAGATACAGGAACAGAAGCATTACCATTGCTATCGTGATTTACTGTTATAGTAACTTCTTTAAAAGTAAGAGGATTTCCACTAGCATAACTATCCCACCAACCTTCGATACTA
>ERZ772885.2019-NODE-2019-length-10997-cov-26.039938_pt1 | contig 10997 bp, 9 predicted proteins | sample MGYA00580580_ERZ772885 | MGnify/ENA primary metagenome ERZ772885 (study PRJEB29015, sample SAMEA2737673) | human gut metagenome | biome: human gut; feature: human-associated habitat; material: faeces | place: China | collected 2012 ...
GAGACGGCCCGGAGCATCGAGGCCGAGATCGCCGCCCAGCAGGCCGCCGTGACCCGGAACGAGACCGTGCGCACCGAGGCCGAGAAGGCCCGGACCGACGCCGAGGCCGAGCTGGCGCAGTACACCGCCGAGCTGGCCGCTTTGGGCGAGAGCACGGGCAGCCTGACGGCAGAACGCGAAAAAATCACCGGTGAGCTGTCCGAAAAGCAGCTGCAGCGCCTGGCGGACGAGAAGGACGTCGGCCTGCATGAGGCCGCGCTGGAGGGCTTGCGGAGCCGTACCGGCGAGGCCGACGCCCGCGCCCGCGAGCTGCAGACGGCGATTGAGGCCGCCAAGGCAAAAATCGAGGCCAACGCGCTGAAAATCGCCGAGATGGAGCGCGTGCGCGGCGACAACCAGCAGAAAATTGCCGCCGCGGAGGAAACGATTCGATCTGCCAACGCGGCCCGCCTCGAAAAGGAGGCTGCGATCTCGAAGCTGGGGCAGGACAACCGCGCCCTGACCGACGAGCGCGAGCGGATGAGCGGCGAGATGGCCCGCCTGGCCGAACGCCGCACCGCCGCCGAGACCGAGCTGAACGACACCAACAGCAAGCTGTGGGAGGAATACCAGCTGACCGAGAGCGAGGCCCGCAGCCAGTGTGTGCCGTTTGAGAGCCTGACCGAGCTGCGCCGCAGCGTGACCGAGGTCCGCGGCAAGATCCGTGCCTTGGGCAACGTCAACGTCGGCGCGATTGACGAATATAAAGAGGTCAGGGAGCGCTATGACTTCATGAAGGCGCAGGTCACCGACGTCGAAAAGGCGAAGGCCGAACTGACGAAGATGATCGCCGAGCTGTGCAGCGAGATGCAGGAGCTGTTCACGGCGAGCTTTAAGCAGATCAACGCGAACTTCCAGCAAATTTTCAAGGAGCTGTTCGGGGGCGGTCATGCGCGGCTGTACCTGTCGGATGAAGCGAACGTGCTGGAATCCGGCATTGAAATTGAAGTCTCGCCCCCGGGCAAGGTCATCAAGAACCTGTCCGCGCTTTCCGGTGGCGAGCAGGCGCTGGTCGCTATCTCGATCTATTTCGCCATCCTGCGCGTCAACCCCGCGCCGTTCTGCTTCCTCGATGAGATCGAGGCCGCGCTGGACGACGTAAACGTCGCGCGCTATGCGCAGTATCTGCGCCGCATGACGGACCGCACCCAGTTCATTGTCATCACCCACCGCCGCGGCACGATGGAGGCCGCCGACGTCCTCTACGGCGTCACGATGCAGGAGGACGGCGTGTCGAAGATTTTGCGCTTGGATCTGGATAATGTGAGCGCGGACCTTATTACCTGATGGCATGTAGGGGCCGGGCATGCCCGGCCCGCCACATAAATACGACCACCCGCCAATGGGAAGCCACGCAAACCCGCAGGGCGGCAAATCAAAAGTAAGGAGGGCCACGATGGGCTTTTTCAACTTTTTCAAACGCGATATTTCCGAGGAGGAATTTCAGGAGCAGCAAAAGGTCAAGCGCGGGCTGGAAAAGACCCGCACGGGCTTTTTCCAGAGCATCGTCAATACGCTGACCAACGCGCAGATCGACGATGATCTGTACGACCAGCTCGAGGAACAGCTCATTCTGGCCGACGTCGGCCCCGCCTGCGCCGTGCGTCTGGTGGACGAGCTGCACGACGAGGTCAAGGAAAAACACCTGAAAACCGGTCAGGAGGCGCTGGACGCGCTGCGCGGCATCATCTGCCAGGAGCTGACCCCCCGCTACCCGATGGATCTGGACGGCAAGCCCGCCGTCATTCTGGTCATCGGTGTCAACGGCGTCGGCAAGACCACGACGATTGCCAAGCTGGCCGGCTTGTACAAAAAGCAGGGCCGCCGCGTCATGCTGGCAGCGGGCGATACCTTCCGCGCTGCCGCCAGTGAGCAGCTGGAGCTCTGGGCCGAGCGCGCCGGCGTGCCGCTGGTCCAGGCCGGCATGGGCGCGGACCCGGCGGCGGTCATCTTCGACGCCGTCAAGAGCGCCAACGCCCGCGGCTACGACATGGTCATTGCCGACACCGCCGGACGTCTGCACAACAAGAAGGGCCTGATGGACGAGCTGTCCAAAATCTCCCGCAGTGTCAAGAAGGCCAGCCCCGAGGCGAGCCTTGAGGTGCTGCTGGTGCTCGACGCCATCACGGGCCAGAACGCCATCAGCCAGGCCGAGGAGTTCTGCAAGGCTGCCAACGCCACCGGCGTGGTGCTGACCAAGCTCGACGGCACGCCCCGCGGCGGCTGCGCGGTCTCTGTGTGGGAGAACCTCGGTCTGCCCATCCGCTTCATCGGCGTCGGCGAGAAGATCGACGACCTGATGGAATTTGATGCACAGACCTTCGTCGAAAGCCTGCTGCCGGAATCCGCCCTGCAGAAGGACGAAAAAAAAGAGGAAGGGGAGAGCGAAGCATGATCGTTTGCGCCGCCAGCAACAACGCGGGCAAGCTGAAGGAATTGCGCCGCATTCTGGAACGCATGGGCCATGAGGTCAAGAGCCTGCGGGAGCTGGGGATCGACCTTGACCCCGAGGAAACCGGCACGACATTTGCCGAAAACGCCCGCATCAAGGCCGAGGCGTTCTGCAAGGCCAGCGGCCTGCCCACCGTGGCCGATGACTCGGGCCTCTGCACCGACGCGCTGCACGGTGCGCCCGGCGTCTACAGCGCCCGCTACGCCGGGCATCACGGCGACGACGACGCGAACAACGCAAAGCTGCTGCGGGAGCTGGCCGACGTGCCGGAGGAACAGCGCGGCGCAAAGTTCGTGTCGGCGGTCTGCTTCATGCTGCCGGACGGACGCGCACTGGAGGTCGAGGGCGAGTGCCCGGGCCGCATTGCGTTTACATTGCAGAACGGCGACTACGGCTTCGGCTATGACCCGCTGTTCATCCCCGACGAGTACGGCGCACCCGACGGCAAGCGCCCGAACACCGAACGCCGCAGCTACGCCCAGCTCACCCCCGACGAGAAGGACGCCATCAGCCACCGCGGCCGGGCAATGGAGAAGCTGGAAGCGCAATTGCCGGCGTTTTTGGGGTGACATGTAAATGCCTTCCCCTTTGGGGGAAGGTGGCCGAGGCCCCGCCCGAGGCCGGATGAGGGGCAGCCTTGCGGCGGGTACCCGTGAACGGGAGGCTACCGCGAACTCCGCCCTCATCAGTCGCCTGCGGGCGACAGCTTCCCCCGAGGGGGAAGCCTTTGTAGGGGCCGGGCATGCCCGGCCCGCAGCATAAAAGCAGCAACCCGTTTAAAAGGAAACCACACAGACTAGAGGGCCGGGCATGCCCGGCCCCTACCGAGATATATACAATAAAAAGGAGATAATTTATGGCACTTACCAGCAAACAGCGCGCGGCTCTGCGCAGCGCGGCGAACACGATGGACCCCGTTTACCAGATCGGCAAGGGCGAGATCGACGACACCCTCAAGCAGGGCATCGCCGACTGCATCGCCGCACGCGAGCTTATCAAAGTAAAGGTGCTGGAAAACAGCGAATATTCCGCCCGCGAGGCCGCCGACATCCTGTGCGAGGCGCTGGACTGCGAGTGCGTGCAGGTCATTGGCCGCAAATTCGTGCTGTTCAAGCAGAAGAAAAAGGAAAGCGCCTACACCGCCGTGCTGGCAAAATGAAAACACTGCTCTACGGCGGGACGTTCGACCCGCCCCACAACGGCCACATGAACAACCTGCGCGCCGCGCTGGCGCTGGTACAGCCGGACCGCGCCCTCGTTATGCCCGCGGGCACGCCGCCCCACAAGCACGCCAGCGCCACCCCGGCAGAGCTGCGCCTGCAGATGTGTGCCTGCTTTACAGCGCTGTCCCCGGCGGTGCAGGTCAGCGATTGGGAGATACGCCGGGGCGGGCGCAGCTACACCGTGCACACGCTGGAATGGCTGCGCGGCCAAGACCCGGACGGCGCGCTGTACCTCTGCGTCGGCAGCGACATGCTGCTGACGTTTCAGGAATGGTACCGCTGGCAGGATATGCTGAAAATGGCTGCCCTCGTCGTCGAGAGCCGCACCGGCACCGATGAGGCCGCCCTGCACGCCGCCGCCGCAGAACTGAAAAAGGCCGGGGGCCGCGTCCTTTTTGCCCGCGCCGAGAGCTACCCCTGCGCGTCGAGCGACATCCGCAGCGGGAAAATCCCGCGGGAGCAGTGGCCGGAGGTGCTGCCGCCGGAGGTGCTGGCAGTGATAAAGGAGCATCGGCTGTACGGGAGCCTGTAGGGCGGTCTGCCCCCAGGCCGCCGCGGCGGGGTGAGGGCACCCCGCCCTACGCATGACCCGAAAAGGGGCGATAAAGCCGCCCCTGCGAACCTTCCGGCAGATTGTAGGGGACGCATATATGCGTCCCGCGGAGCATTGCGGCAGCCGCAAAATTGCCCGGAGCGGTCAAGACCGCTCCCTACAAGCCTGCCATAAATGTTGCTCTGTAGGGAGGGGTCTTGACCCCTCCGCGGACGCTGCCGCCATCACAATGCAAAAATTGTAAAAGAGAGGGGAAGGACTGCCATGGATTACTCCGAAGCCAAGAAGTTGGTCAAGGCCCGCCTGAGCGAAAAGCGCTGGACGCACACGAAAAATGTAAAAAAAATGGCTGTAAAACTTGCCAAGCGCTGGGGCACAGACCCGGAAAAGGCCGCTATGGCGGCAATTTTGCACGATTCCGCCAAGGAACTGCCCAAGCAGGAGTTGTTGCAGATTTTTGCCGATAATGCTATAATAGCAGAAAATGCCCCCGCGCGTCCGTCGCCGGTCTGGCACGGCATCGCCGCCGCCATCCTGGCCGAAACGCAATGGGGCATCACCGACCCGGAAATTTTGTCTGCTATCCGCTGCCATACTACCGGCAAGCCGGGAATGTCCAAGCTCGATAAGATCATCTATTTGGCCGATATGACCAGCGCCGAGCGCGACTGGCCCGGCGTAGACGACCTGCGCGCGCTGGAAATGCAGGATCTGGACCGGGCCCTTTGCGACGCACTCAAGCGCAGCATTGATTTTGTGGAAGAAAAGGGCGGCTCGCTGGACCCTGAAAGCGTCGCCGCTTATGAGTATGCAAAAGCACACCTTGAATAAAAACACTCCACAGAGCAGGGAGGAAATGTAATGAGCGAACCGCGTAAGCTGTATACCGGCAGTGCATCGGGCGGGCTGGATCAGGAGCAGTATGAGGCTGCCCGCCGCCGCGCCCAACAACTGGCCGAGCAGAATGCCCGCCGCCGCACCGTGCAGCAGCCCATGCGCACGGCCCAGGGACGGCATATCAGCCAGCGCCCCGTTGTGACCGGGCAGCCTGCCCCCGCACCCGAGCCGCCGGTACAGGAGACTGCCCAGCAGGCTGCGCCCGCACCGGAAAGACCCCGTGAGCTGACCTACGCCCAGCGGCAGGCCATGGCCTACCGCGCCGCTGCCGATCAGCGCATATACGCCGTTCTTCTTCTCGCAGGTGTAGGGCTGCACGGTCACCTCTCCGCCGCCTGCGCCTGTGGGGTCCATTTCGGCGAATCCCGCCGCCACGCGGCGCTCCAGGTCGTTCATCGTGTCCGCATCGAAGGCATCGCCATCCTCCATGATGATGCCCTCGGAGCGGGAGACGTCGTACTCGCCATCGTTGCCAGTCGGGGTCAGCTTGCGCCGAGAGGGGTGTTCGCTCTGGCGATTGACCCATACTTTTCTTTCGTACATCAGATCACTCCAATCGTCTGTCCGGCGCAGATTTCGCCGGTGTAGCTGTGTTGTGCGTTCCTGCGCCAGAGCTCGTACATCGACCACTGCACCTGCTCCATCGTATTGATGTCGCTGTACAGGGTGCTGGGCGTCTCGGGCAGAGCCGGTGTTCCCGGCAGGGTATAGTAGGCATCGCGCAGGGTCTGGATGTTTTGCAGAATACGCTCCATCTCGCTGCGCGTCAGCAGGTCGGTCGGGGCCCATGTCTTGGTCTGGATTTTAGGCCCCAGCAGTTCTGCCAGATAAGCGGAGTTACCCTCCAGCCGATTCAGCAGTGCCGCGTTGATATAGCACTTATCCGCGCCTGCGGACACATCCGCTTTGGTGCGGTCGTAGATTGGCTGCTGCCACATCAGATCAGGTTCCTTTCTCCGGCATGGATTTCACCCGCATAGGCGGCTGCGTTGCTGGTAAGTCTACGCCCGATGACCTTGGCGTCTGCCAAAAAGCCACCGGTCAAATCAAATTCCAGCTTTGTGAGCATCCCTCGCACCATTTCGCCGCCGAAGCTCTGAATGATGAGCCTGTCGGCCAGCTTTTCATCACCGGCGACCATGGAGAAGTTCTGCTCGTATCGCTGTGCGTAATGCTCCAGCACCCGCACGGCCACGGCCTCTGCGCGGCTTGGGTCTACCAGCGTGGCGTCTGTCACGGTCAGCTCATTGTCCTGCACATTGGGCGGCAGGTTCGCCGCTGTGCGCTTCAGGACGACCGTGCTGTCGGCGTATTTGCGGCCCGTGACACAGACCTCGCCCGCTTCTGCGACTGTCAGGGTGCAGAGGTTGACGCCGCTCTCGGTGAGCTCTGCGCCCGTGACGGTCAGGCTGCCCACGACTGCCGGGGCGTTGAAGGTCACCCGGTAGGTGCCCGGGTCAAGGGTGTCTCTGTACAGTTCCTCGGTGGATTCTCCCGGCAGGTATCGGTGGGCGGTCACTGCCACAGCGGTAATCAGCGGATTGAGCGTTACCTTGCTGCCGTCCTGCAGCTTTCTGTCGTAGGTAATCATGCCGCTGGCCTTGGACGGCGCAGGGGCAATGCGTATAAGCTCGCCTCGACTGCAATCGACCACAGCGCCTATGGCAAATGCGAGCTGCTGCAGGGCCTCTCTGCGCGTCCCTGCGGCGATGTATCCCTGCACTCGCTCTGCGGCCAGACTCTCGTCCAAGGTGTAGCTGTATCCTGTCAGGATCGCCTCTGCGAGCTCTGCTGCGGTGGTGTCATAGATGCCCCCATCGAACGGTGCGCCGTCCAGCAGGCCTATGGCATCGACGGCAGAGAAGTCCGCCAGCGTATCGCCGCTGTTGCTCCAATCCGAGAGGTAAAATGTGCCCATGCAATAACTCACGCTGCTTGTGCTGCGTGCGTCCTGCTTTACATCCTCCCAGATCGTGAATTTCTGCTTGTGCTGCAGAACGTCAAAGTAGCCCTCGGGATTCAAGATGGAAAAGCGGCCCTCTTTGTTGTACAGCGACACGTTCAGCGTGTTGATGCTGATCTCGGAGCTGATGGGGTCGCATTCCTCCAGAACATGGGCCTCCACGATTTCGTGACCGCTGAAATGCAAGTAAACACCGTAGTCAATGCCCGCCAGCTTGAGGTACCGCCCGGCCCGGTTCGTCTCGAGAAAATGAATGCGGATGCGGCGGTAATTCTCTACCTTCTTGGCGCAGTAATAATCCACCGCGTTCGGGTAAAAGAGCGCCGTAGCGATAAGTCCTCCGTCTTGGCCGAACCACTGGATTTTGACGCGGCTGGCCCAGTCCTCTGTTGGGCTGTAAAAGTGCAGTGTGAGGCCGCTGCTGCTGTGGTCTTGCGTGAAGGTGATGTCCAGCACAGGCGGGTCGGCAAACACGCCGCTCTTGTCGCTCTGCGTGGCGCTCCACAGCCCCCAGAAGTACTGCTCGGGAACCTCCGGGAAGAAGGCAAAGCTGCCATCCATGAGCCACTGCTCGCTCTCCAGTGTGCCGTATTTGTTTTGGCTCGGTACGCTTTCCAGCAGCAGGTCACGACCCAGATTGCAAAAAGGCTTTGCGGTCGTGCAACTCGGGGCGCTGTCGCCTCTGGCGGTGACATCGTAAAGGCCGAACTCCACGCGCGTATTGGTTCTCATCGGGGCTGGCCCTCCTTAAAATCTGGCGGGGGTCTTGGCGATGAAGTTGATCGTCAGCCCTTTCCAGTAATTGGCTTTTCCTCGCTGCAAAAGTAGTTCGTCGCCTATGTTGGAGAAATACGCCGTAAAGGTATAGTCTCCGTCCGTGCCCGGGACCGTGACCGTGTGGAACTCCTCCGGCTCGGTGATCTTGTCCCAAAACCGGGAATACTCCGCACGGTCAATGCCCGGCGCAATCGTCAGCTTGTAGTTGAAATACACACCGATCAGTTCGCGCTTGAGGTCGCCGTTCTCTGTGCGCTTGGCGTGCTTGTCCAGGAAGTCAGCGGTGCGCTTGCAGCTGAGGACATCGACTTTGAATTTCTCGCCATCAATAATCAACATCAGTACACACCTCCCGTGACCAGCTTGGCTCCGCGCCGGTTCTCCTCTTTGTCGATATAGGGTTTGAGCACCCGAGCCAGTTGGGCAAGGTCTCCGGCGAAGCGGATCGTGATGTCCTGCTGCCCTGTGTAGGCTTCCATAACCTCTGCGAGGGCCTGCTGAATGGTTGCCAGCGGCGCCTCGATGTTAGTGCCGTTGGTCTGGTCACCCAGCACAGCAAGAAATTCATGGTTTGCCGGAATGACTGCGCCCTGTGCCAGATAGGGGATTTGCGGCGCGGTGATGGGGTCGATGTTGAAGCCGACCCGCTCTACGCCGAGCTTGTCCTGCGCCCATTCAGGAACATCGAAGCCAAAACCGTTCAAGACACTAATGACTCCGTTCACGCCGCCAACAATGGCCGAGATCATGCCGTTCACCAGACCGATGATGCCATTGATGGCTGTCTCGATCGTGTCCGTGATGCCTTCCCAGATGTCAGACACAAAGTCCGAGACAGCGGTCCACGCATCGTTCCAGCCCTGCTGGATGTCGGCTGCTGCGCTGTCCAGCGCGGTGCCGATGTTTGTCCAGAAATCGTTCCAGCCCTGAGTAATATCCTCCCACAGCTGCATGCCGATCAGCTTAACGACCAACCAGAGGGCATCCCAAATTCCTTTGATTTTTTCTCCGGCGCTGCGAATGATGTCAGCGATGGTCTCGCCGAACTTGTCCACACCGGCTCGGATATCGTCTCCGTGCTTGCGCAGAATTTCAATGATCGCGATTAAGATAACCGAGACCGCGGCCACCAGTAAAAGCGGCCAGAGGCCAATGGCCGCCACGACCGAGGCGATGAATCCGGCCAGGGCTGTCAAAACCGAGCCCAAGACGGTGGAAAGGATGAAGGTGCTGATTTGCGGCAGAAGGGCCGCACCCAAAATGGCCAACAGCAAGGGCCAGTTGTTGTTTATGATTTCTCCGAGCTGAGACAAAATGCCAGCCCAATCAACAGCCTCAATGCACTCCATGATTTTTTGGCCGACAGCGCCCCAATCGACTTGATCAAGGATGCCATTGATAGCTTGCAGTACATCTATCGCGAGTGTACCCATCGCGGAAAAAAGCCCGACCCAGTCTATGGCGCTTACCATCGAGACGATGTTCTGGCCCAGAGCCGTCCAATCGGTGCCCTGCACCGTTGCGATGAGCGTGTGCAAAAGGCCGACAACGAATCCGCTAAGCCCCAGACCCGCCTCCATCCATGGAATGTTTGCGATGGCCGAATTGATGCAAGCTGCGATAGAATTTCCAAGGTCTGCCCAGCCTGTGTAGGTCTGGACGAAGCTGTAAAGCGTGAGGATCGCTGCCCGCATTCCGTCCGTCAAGACTCGCCCGAGTAGGGGCCAGTCGAGTTCTGCCACCGCAGTGGTGAGCCCTCTCGCAAGTCCTGCGCCCAAGCTGTCCCAGTGAATGCCCTGCATGAGCGTATCCGCAAAGATGAGTGCCGTGTTCAAGCCTTGTGCCACAGTATGACCGACAGCCTCCCACAATCCAGGCACTTCAATAAAGCCGTTGATGCAGTTGGCGATGTTGGTCGCCCATGCTCTGGCTTTGTCCTGAATGTCGGGCCACGGGATTGCGTTCAGGCTATCGCGCAGCTTCTCGCCGATCAGCTGGCCGACTCCGTACCAATCGCCATCTTTGATGGCCTGCAAGATTTCGTCAAGAAACGGGTTGTCTGTGTTAAAGTCGTAGTTCGGGGTGATGGCTCCCGCACCGCCGCCGCTGTTTTTATCCAGCACGTCCAGTTCATCGAACTTCGCCAGTGCGCCGTCCGCTGCGCTGCCTGCCGATTTTGCAGCCTTGGCATACTTGCCCATCGCTTTGGCCGCGCTCTTGCTTGCCCCTATGGACTTGCCGGTCAGGAAAGACACAAGCTGGGCGATGTAGTAAAATGCGGTTGCTGCTGCGTTGGCTATGGCCGTGAGAGCCGGAAGGATCGCCTGAAGCAACGGTGCGGCTGCGGTGGATGCTGCGCCCTGCAGGTTGCCAAGCGCGGCCCTCAGCGTGGCCGAGGAGAGCGCGGCAGAGCCCATCCATTCGGTGGCCTTCCGCAAGCCTGCGGAGATCAGGTTGAACACCAAAGCTCCGGAGACGATGCCCATGAGGCGGTTGCGGAAGCTGGCGAGATTCTTGCTGCTCTGTGTGAGCTTGGCTCGCACACCGTCTACGGCTCGCTGCAAGGTGCCAAATACTCGAGCTCCGAGACCTCCGACCGTGCGCAGGGCGTTGCTGAGTGCGCCCGAGAGCGCCCGGGTCAGACTGCCGACTCTGCCGGAGACGCCTCGCAGCGGATTGCCCGATGTGGGCTTAGCGGGGGAGGAGGTTCCTGCGGCAGCTGCGCGTTCACGTGCAGCCCTGTTCTCCGCGGCCTGGGCGGCCTTATCCTGGGCGTTCACAGCCTTCTTGGTATCTGCTACGATGCGCTCCGCATGTTGTGTAGCCGATTCGTCTACAGTACCGTACGCTTTATTTTGCCGATTCTCGATTTTGGCAAAAGATGATTCCATGGCATCGGCTTGTTTGTTAAAATAGGCCTGCATGTCATCTTCGCCGCTAAGATGCTGAATTAGACTTTTTTGCTGATTTACGGCATCGTTTTCTTGATTTAGCTGCGCGGTAAGCGCTGCATGACGCTTTTGCAAGCCAGAAATAGCATCGCCTTGTGCATTGTAATCTGATTCAATCTCAGCAACTTTGGCATCTTGCTTT
>ERZ772885.2022-NODE-2022-length-10992-cov-2.620280_pt1 | contig 10992 bp, 7 predicted proteins | sample MGYA00580580_ERZ772885 | MGnify/ENA primary metagenome ERZ772885 (study PRJEB29015, sample SAMEA2737673) | human gut metagenome | biome: human gut; feature: human-associated habitat; material: faeces | place: China | collected 2012 ...
TATCACACCACAAGCTTTCTTTGAAAAATATGTGGGTCTCAAACTCAGCGACTATGTGTCAGTTATCAACGCTCCAACAACTGATAAACCTTACGGAAAATCTTATACTGTTGAGATGTTGGGTAATGTTGTAGGTGCGCCAAGTGTTCGTTATATTAACCTTCCAATGGATCGTTTCAAAGAGCTTGCCATTGCACAGATGAAGGCTGGAGAGACTGTTTGGTTTGGTTCAGATGTTGGTCAAGTTTCAGACCGTCAAAAAGGTATTCTTGCAACTAATGTTTATGACTTTACAGCTAGCATGGATATTAACTTGACTCAAGATAAGGCAGGACGTTTGGACTACAGTGAATCTCTCATGACTCATGCCATGGTATTGACTGGGGTTGATTTGGATGCCGATGGCAAACCTGTTAAATGGAAGGTTGAAAACTCTTGGGGAGACAAGGTTGGACAAAAAGGTTACTTTGTCGCTTCTGATGCCTGGATGGATGAATACACTTATCAAATCGTTGTCCGCAAAGACTTCCTTACAGCTGAAGAATTAGCAGCCTATGAAGCAGAGCCACAAGTACTTGCTCCTTGGGACCCAATGGGAGCCCTTGCTTCAAAATAAGACAATACATAAAACCACTGGAAAAGATTCCAGTGGTTTTCGTAGCTTCTTTAAAATTTATCGTGTAAAAAGAGCTATCCGCTTGGATAACTCTTTTCAATTCCTTTTACTCATCTGCTGTAGAGGTGTTTGAATTTGAATGTTCAGCACCGTTAGAACCAGATGTTGAAGGATTTGTTGATGCATCTGGGCCATACTGTTGACTATCTTGTGAACTTGATGAGTCACTACTTTGACTATAATCCGAACTTGATGATGAGCTAGATGTTCCTAGTGACCCTGTATAAACATTTGACGTTGACGAACCAGTTAGAAAGACATAACTACCATTGTTGTAAACACCACTAGGCATATCGAAATCTTCAGAACCTGCACCATACATCTGGTTGAGGTAGCTACTTGTTACACGGTAGATTTGTTTAGAGATATCAAGGTCTGAATCATGAAGTGGTGTTTTACGGTTTTTGTAACCTGTCCAAATAGCCATTGAATACTTAGTATTGTAACCAACGAAAGTTTCATCTGGAACCATAAGGTAAGCGTAGACGCCACTTTCTTTTTGTACCTTGTAGTATTCATCGTCACCATAGTTAGATGTACCGGTCTTAGCAGCGTTAAACGTACCAGGGACATAAGCTTCAGTCGCTGTACCACCCGTCATTACTTGTTTCAACATGCTTGACATCATATAAGCTGTTTGTGGTGACATGGCTTCAACACCTTTAGAATCAAATGATTTTGTTGAACCGTCTTCAAATTTGATTGATTTAATGTAAGAAGGTTTATAGTAAGTACCACCATTTGCAAATGCTGCATAGGCTGCGGCCATTTTCTCACTTGATGCACCATACTTAGGATCTGCTGATGATGTTGAAGATGAGATGGCATTGGAGTAGAACATTTCTGGATACTCAATACCTAAATCTTTCAAGAAGGACTGGGCATAGTCCAACCCAACAGCTTGAAGAGCTTTAACGGCTGTTACGTTACGTGATTGTTGAAGCGCATAAGTCAATGAGATACTTCCAAAGTACTTACGGTCCCAGTTGTAAACTGGCGTTGAGGAACCTGGGAAATTGTAAGGATTATCGTAAACAGTCGTACCAGTGTTTGTATAAACACCTTTTTCAATAGCAGGAGCATAGTCAGTGATTGGTTTCATTGTAGAACCCCAGTCACGGTCTGTTTGAACAGCTTGGTTAGTAGCGAGGGCAATATTTTCATCTTGGTGACGTGATCCCAATTGAGCAACAACACGACCGTTAGTAACATCAATAATAGTAGAAGCAACTTGGAAACTATCATTTGGATAGTAGATATAGTCATCAGTATTATAGACGTTCCAGATATATTTTTGAATATCTGGATTAAGGTTAGTGTAGACGTCGAGACCTGCTGAGTAGATATCAGCATTGGCATCAGTAGCTACCTGCTCAATAACTTGTTTGATGTAGTTATCTAAGTATGGCTCATAGCTAGCTTTCTTCGTAAGTGGAAGAAGTCCATCTGATACATCAGTTGCTTTAGCTTGCTCGTACTCTTCTTTGGAAATGTTTTTGTCTTCATACATTTCACTAAGAACAGTGTTACGACGCTCTTTGGCAGCATCTGGATTAGCATAAGGGTCATATTGTGTTGGTGCTTGTGGAATACCAGCAAGAAGAGCTGCTTGGGCAACAGAGAGGTCGCTCAAGTCCTTACCAAAGTAAGATTTAGCTGCCGTCTTCATACCGTAGTAACCATTACCCATATAAACCTTATTAATGTAGAAGGTCAAGATTTCTTGTTTAGTGAATTGACGCTCCATTTGGAGTGACAACCAGATTTCTTGTGACTTACGTTTAAGGGTTTGGTCAGAAGTGTTAGTTGAGAAGTAAGCCAACTTAATCAACTGTTGGTCGAGTGTAGAACCCCCTTGGGTGCTGCTACGACGAAGGTTGTTAACAGCTGCCCCCATGATACGGTAGACGTCAATCCCACGGTGAGTGAAGAAACGTTTATCCTCGATAGAGGTGATGGCATTAACTAGAGTTGTTGGAATTTCATCTGTTGATGCACTCTCACGTTTCTCAGCTCCCAAGTCAGCAATAAGGCTACCATTGGCGTCGTAAATCTTACTTGAGTTTGTTGATTGCAGTTTGTTCTCGGTAAGTTTAGGAACACTGCTAACATAGTAGGCAAAGAGGCTACCACCAGCGATGACACAGACTACAAAGAAAGTAAGCAGTCCAATAAATCCGTATTTTGCAATACGCCAGCCCAAACTTTGGTCTGAAGCGGCAGAGCGTTTTCCTTTGCCATAGCGAGAAGAATCTGAACGCTTGACCTTGATGTTTTTAGCACGTTTAGTCAAACCGTTAAGTGATTCTTTAAAGTTGCTGAAATTAAATTTAGCCATTATGTGTTACCACCTAATAATTTTTCAATGATTTCTAAGTAAGGAACTTGAGGATAAGCTGCTTCTGCAATTGCATAGCCTCTTTTTTTGATATAATCAAGAGGCATTGATTTCGTCCCTTTATCAATCTGATAAAAAGCGATTAAGTCTTTGGCAGGCAGAAGGTAGGTTTCCTTAAGCGTCGAGAAGTGAAGTAGCACGAAGCAGATCCCATCTTGACTGATGACCTGAGACATGTGCTCAATTTGATGCGCATGAAAGTTTTTCATAGGCATGGATGTCTTTTGTCGTGTCTCTTTGGCTTCAAAATCAATGTAGTATCCTTTGTAAACACCAGAGTAGTCGGTAGTAGAGGCTTGTCTAAAGTAAGCTTCCACAATCTTTGCTCGTGAGCGTTTGGGATAATCGACTTTGACAATTTGAACAGGGGTAGGTTTTTTATGAATAACGGCTAAACCACGCGACAAATAGTAATCATTAGTCGCGTTAATAGCAGATTCAAAGCTCATCCCCCGATTGGCAAAGTCAACTCTATTTGATTTTTTAGGACGTACTTGTGCTATCTTACGAGATATCTGATGGGGATAGTTTACCATTTCTTTCCCTTCTTCTTTATAAGATATGCATAAAGACTATTTTATTATACCATAAAATGAATGAGGAAAACAACAAATGACATCACTACTGGTAACTGGCTATAAGAGCTTTGAACTCGGTATTTTTAAAGACAAGGATCCTAAAGTAACCATTATCAAGAAAGCAATCAAACGTGATTTGAAGCGTTTCTTGGATGATGGTGTGGATTGGATGGTTTTTACTGGGAACCTCGGTTTTGAATTTTGGGCACTAGAAGTAGCCAAAGAACTTCAAAAAGACTATCCTTTGAAGTTAGCGACCCTCTTCCCTTTTGAAACGCATGGTCAGAATTGGAATGAAGCGAATCAAACAAAACTAGCAGCCTTTAAGCAGGTTGATTTTGTCAAGTACAGCTTCCCCGCTTACCAATCTCCAGCACAGTTTAAACAATTTAATCAGTTTCTCATTGACAATACAGATCAGGCTTATTTATTTTATGAACCTGAAAATGAAACAAATCTGAAATATTTTTACGGTATGATGTTAGAAGCAAGGGGTTATCCCGTATCTAGACTGACTTTTGATGACCTCAATGAAGTCATGTCGGAATAGGATATAATTGATTTTTAAACTTGCATTTTTATCATTTTTTCTGTATCATAAAAACATTAGACAGTAAAGTATTAGTAAGTTAGATAAGACAAGTATTGGAGAATAAAAATGGCTAAGATTAATTTAACGCCCAAGAAAATCTACGAACAAGAATTTAAAACAAGCATGCGTGGATACGATAAAAAAGAAGTTGATGAGTTTCTAGACGATGTAATCAAAGATTACGGTGTCTATATTGCTCTAGTTAAGGAATTGCAAGAAGAAAATGCAAAACTGAAAGCTAAGACTTCATCAGCTCCTGCTAGTCGCCCAGCATACGCGAGTGCGACAAGTGAGCCATCACGTGCGAATGCCAATGTTGCTTCGGCTTCAAACTATGATATCTTAAAACGTATCAGTCGTTTGGAGAAAGAGGTCTTTGGAAAACAAATCGTCGAGTAAAACTGGTTTGTGCAATTTTTGGATAATCGCATGGTTGCTAGTCTTCCATGAGGAAAGTCCATGCTAGCACTGGCTGTGATGCCAGTAGTGTTTGTGCTAGGTGAATTAATAAGCCTAGGGACTTGATTTTCAAGTTACGGCGAGTGAACTGGCTAAGTCTTCGGATAGGTTTTAGTAGCTCTGAAAGTGCCACAGTGACGGAGTTTTTAGGGAAACCTAAAAAGTGGAACGCGGTAAACCCCTCAAGCTAGCAACCCAAACTTTGGTCGGGGCATGGAATGCGTGGAAACGAACATTGCATTCTGACTGGAAACAGTAGACAGATGATTATCGAAGGAAGTGGTACCTAGTCACTTCTGGAACAAAACATGGCTTATAGAAAATTGCATATAGGTGAGGCTGGGACACATGTCTCAGCCTTCTTTTAGCAAGAATTCTCTCTTTTATATTTAAAGAAAAGAGTGGGAAATAAGCTATCGGTTAAGAAAGTTTGTACGCGTAACAATGAGATAAAAGGATAACAATGAAAGAAACATTTACATTAGTAGCAACTGCAGCAGCAGGTCTTGAGGCTGTGGTTGGACGTGAATTGCGTGAGTTAGGTTATGACACGCAGGTTGAAAATGGTAAGGTGCGTTTCCAAGGTGGTGTTCGTGCAATTGCTGAAACCAACCTTTGGTTGAGAGCAGCAGATCGTATCAAGATTGTAGTGGGTGAATTTCCAGCACGTACCTTTGAGGAACTCTTTCAGGGAGTTTTTGCTTTAGACTGGGAAAATTATCTTCCACTAGGTGCAAAGTTCCCAATTTCTAAGGCTAAATGTGTTAAATCAAAGCTTCATAATGAGCCATCTGTTCAGGCAATTTCAAAAAAAGCTGTCGTTAAGAAATTGCAGAAGTATTTCCACCGTCCAGAAGGAGTGCCTCTCCAAGAAACAGGAGCGGAATTTAAGATTGAAGTCTCTATTTTGAAGGATAAGGCTACGGTTTTGATTGATACCACAGGTGCTAGTCTCTTTAAGCGTGGCTACCGTACTGATAAAGGTGGAGCACCGATTAAGGAAAATATGGCGGCTGCTATCCTTGAACTTAGTAATTGGTATCCGGATAAACCATTGATTGACCCGACTTGTGGCTCAGGGACCTTCTGTATTGAGGCTGCAATGATTGGTATGAACATTGCACCAGGATTTAATCGTGATTTTGCCTTTGAAGCATGGAATTGGGTGGATAAGGATTTAGTACAGTCGGTACGTGATGAAGCAGATAGCAAGGCAAACTACGATATTGAATTAGATATTATGGGTTGTGATATTGATGGCCGTATGGTTGAAATTGCAAAAGCCAATGCTCGTGAGGCAGGTCTTGAAGATGTTATTAAATTGAAACAAATGCGTTTACAGGACCTGAAAACAGATAAAATCAATGGTGTCATTATTTCAAACCCTCCTTATGGTGAGCGTTTGTTGGATGACAAGGCTGTGGATATCTTGTATAATGAAATGGGTCAAACTTTTGCGCCACTTAAAACTTGGAGCAAGTTTATCTTGACCAGCGATGAACAATTTGAAAGCAAATACGGTATGAAAGCCGATAAAAAACGTAAGCTTTATAACGGAACCCTCCGTGTTGATTTATATCAATATTTTGGAGAGCGTGTTCGCCGTTCTGAGGCTAGAAAGGTAAATTAAACGTGTCAGAAGATAAAACACAAAATGGCTATGAAGGTAGCCAAGAGCTAGATTTCCAAGATGCCAAGGAAATGACGGTCGGTGAGGCTGTCCGAAAAGAAGCCGAGATTAATGCTGGTGTAACAGAAACAGATAGCATTTTGGATAAGTATATCAAGCAACACCGCGAAGAAGTTGCCTCACAAAAATTTTCAAAGAAAATTGAAGCTGACGGCGACACATCACCTTTGGATGCTTTTATTCAAAAGCAACGTCAGGAGTTTGCGGATTCAGGTTTGATTGGTCAATCAGTGGCTAATGAGTCAATCAACTCAACAACAGCTACTGAAGAAGTAACACCGGTCACATTTGGTTTTGGTGCTACAGATAACAAGGCTGATGAAACTCAATCTCGTATTGACAAGCAGTTGCCAAATGCTCCTGTTGAACCTGAGGTTATTGCAGAACCAGAAAGTCAAAGTTCTGAAGTTATCATTACGTCAACAAATGCTGATCGTTTCATCACGTCAGAAACAGAAAAATTTGACCTTGGTGATGCACTCGCTGATTCATCTACTTCAACTAATCAGCCAGCCTATAACGATGCATTGGTAGATAATATTGATGATAACAATCCTTTGATTGCTAACATTGATGATCCAGAACCACAAAATCCTGTTGTCGCCAATATTGATGATACTGAGCCACAAGCTTCAAAACCTTTGTTGGATGATGCTGCTATTTCAGACACTATTGATTTGGCAGCTATTGCATCAACAGTGGCAGGGGTAACTGGAGCAAAAGCTGATGAAGAAAAGACAACACCAAAAGTGTCTATGGCAGTTAATCGCCCATCTGCAGAAGACAGAATCTCTTCAGAGTCTATTTCACCATCGCATAAGAGTGCCTTTGATGGTGACATTCCAGTTTACCGTCGTAAAGGTGTTGTTATCGGTGCTCTAGCAGTTCTTGCTTTAGCTATTATCGGTGGTAGCTATGCTCTTTATAAAGGAACACATAGCCAATCGGCGAAAACAACAAGCACAGCTTCTTCAGCAGTGACATCATCATCAAGCAAGGATACGTCAGCTGCTGATAATAAGGCCTTTGAAGAAATGTATAAGAATTTCTTCACAGATGACGAGCAAACAAAACTCGCTAATGATCAATTTGGTAAGTTATCAGATTTGGAAAAACTGCTCAAGAAATTGGAGAAAACCAAGTATTATGATGCAGCTAAGAAAAAATATGATAACTTGAAGAAACAAATTGAAGCTGTACAAAAGATTAACAGTCAGTTTGAGTCAGATGCTCTTGTAGATGGTAGCTATAATGCCTCTATCGCTGTTAAATCAGATGCCAACTTTAATAATCTTCCAGAAAGTGTAACAACAACTGGGAACGCGAGTCTCGATAGCACTATTCAAGAAGCTATTAAGGGTGGTAAGACTCAGCTTGAAGAAAAAGCTAAGGCTGCGAGTGCAACGTCTGCAGCGACAGCTTCTGAAAGTGTTAATACTGCTAGTCCTGCTGCACCTTCAGGTGATAACGCATCTGGAGCAGCTTCTAATGGTGATGGTACGGCCGCATCAAATACTTCTGGAGCGCAAAATGGAGCAGCTAACTCAGCAGGTTCAGCAGGTTCAACTGGTGCGACTGGAGGAACTACTGGTGGCTCAGCTGCAGCTTCAACAGTTGTAACACGCGGAATCACAAATTATAACCCATCAATCCTTCAACGTGACCGCTCACGTGTGCCTTATAATGCAAACGTAGTAGCAGATACAAGTAACCCAGCTTGGACTTGGGCTGATGGTGTTCTTGATAAGATCATCAATGACTCACACTCACGTGGTTACTTCTCAGGAGATAACTTCATCCTTGAGCCAGTCAACATCATCAATGGTAATGGTTACTACAACTTGTACCTTCCAGATGGAACTTACCTCTTCAGTATTAACTGTAAGACAGGTTACTATGTTGGTAATGGTTCAGGTCACTCAGATAAACTTGATTACGAATAATAATCTGCGACACTCCTTCGGGAGTGTTTTTTGTTTTATCTTGGTGAAGGCCTAGTTTATAAGGATTTTGTGCTATAATAGAGGGATAAGATAGGGGTGAATACTATGGCAAAATTGATGCCGGGTAGAGTCCGTAATGAGGGTATTGAACTTTTTGAAAAGGATCTTATTACCATTCATCAGGTCTCAGAAACTCAGTTGGATACAACAGTTGACCAACATCATTTAATTTATGCACTCAATGATTCTGAAATCACGTGTGACTGTGATTATTTCGCTCAAAAAGGCTATTGTCCCCATTTGGCAGCGATTGAGTATTATCTAAAAAACGACAAAGAAGGCCAGCGTCTCTTGACAGAATTGGAAGAGGAACAAGAGTCCTCTCAGGGCCAAGAGCGAGGACACTCTTTTGGTGGTTTATTTTTAGAAGGCCTTGCCCTAAATGAGGATGATACTGTTAGATATTGCTTGATGGTAGAGGGAGAGGAATCTACCTTTGGTTCAGAGATTTGGTGGAGTATACGTTTACGTCGCTTACCAGATGAACGTTCTTATGTTATTCGAGATATTCCTGCCTTTCTCAAACTTGTAGAGGCTGAGGGTTATTATCAGATAGGTAAGAACTATTATGAACCCCTATCACTTATTCAATTTGACCAGACTTCACAGGCATTTTTAGACTTCTTAGGACGGATGATTCCAGATGAAGCCAAGACTAATTTAGACTTTATTTTACCGAATAATGCACGTCACCTTTGTCTCCCTTACGGTTTTTTTGAGGAAGGTTTGAGACGGATGCAAGATTTGGATGGCTTTAGGTTTGAATGGGAAGGAACCGAATATCACCGACTTTTGGTTGAGGATTTGACTGCTGATGCCCATCTCTTCTCGTTTGATATTTCTGTTGAGCCTAAGATGATTGGATTGACTGTTGCGGAGAAGAATAGTCAGGCCTTTTTTAATAATCGTATTCTCTTTTATCAAGGTGTTTTTTATCGCTTGAATCGAAAACAACAAAAACTTTTGGTTGGTTTACGCTCTCTTCCAATCGGAAGCGATTTGAATAAGCATGTCAGCTTTAATCTTGATGAACAAGCTATCTTGGCTGCTAGTCTTTTTGATTTTAGGACTATGGGACCAGTTAAAGCTCCTAAAGCCTTTAATATCAAGGATTTCACACCGAGATTTCACTTTGACCTGAAAGGTGACAGTGAGGTTATACTTACATTAGCCTTTGATTTTGATGGTTTCCTAGTCCATAATCGACAAGAGTTGAGTCATTTAGGATTTACGAGTAACTATCGTCATGAGCAGGCTGTTTTCCGTTTGATGGCTAAGCATGGATTCACCCCTGATTTTCAGTCATCTAAACGATTAGATAGCAGTCAAGAGCTCTATGATTTCTTTACGAATACTCTAGCAGAATTTGAAAATACAGGGACGGTTCTGATTGGGCAGGAGTTGCGTGACTTACGGGTTGAACAGAGTCCGCAGGTTCAGGTAGAGCGTCAGGGGAATTTATTAGATATTTCCTTTGATTTTTCAAGTCTTGACGATGAAGATGTGGATCATGCTTTAGTAGCTTTGATGGAAAGTTCGCCCTATTTTATCAATCGTAGTGGTCAGTTGATTGTTTTTGACGAAGCGACGCATCGTATTAGTGAGAGTCTCAAAACTCTAAGAGCTTGATATTCAGGGCAAGGTCACCTAGAACTAAATCAATTGACTGCCTATCAATTAATGGATGCTCTTTCAGAAAGTGATTCTGTTCGTTTTTCAAAAGATTTCCAACTCTTAACGCAACATTTGAGTAAACCAGAGACCTTTGATTTGCCAACTTATAAGGTAGAAGCTAGCCTTCGTCCCTACCAGGAAAAGGGTGTTCAGTGGCTATCTATGTTGCATCACTATGGTTTTGGCGGTATCTTGGCCGATGATATGGGGTTGGGGAAAACCTTGCAGACCATTGCTTATCTCTCTGCACATTTAGAAGAAGGGCAACGAGTCTTGGTTTTGTCACCATCAAGCCTGATTTACAATTGGCAGGATGAGTTTAAAAAGTTCGCTCCTCAGTTAGATGTAGCGGTTTCTTATGGACTCAAGCCAAGACGTGATGACATCATTGCTGAAGACCACCAGATTATTATTACAAGCTACGCTTCCTTCCGTCAGGATTTTGATGCTTACAAGGCTGGCAAATATGACTATCTCATTCTCGATGAGGCTCAGGTCATGAAGAATACACAGACAAAGATTGCCCAATATCTACGTGATTTTTCTGTTCCACATTGCTTAGCACTATCTGGAACGCCTATTGAAAATCATTTGTTGGAGATTTGGTCTATTTTCCAAATTATTCTACCAGGACTTTTACCAGCTAAGAAAACGTTTCTTAAGTTAACACCTAAGGAAGTGGCTAGGTATATTTCTCCCTTTATTCTAAGACGTAAAAAAGAGGAGGTCCTTCCTGATCTCCCAGATTTGATTGAAATCACTCACCAAAGTGAATTGTCAGATGCTCAAAAGGCTATCTATTTAGCGCAATTGCAACAGATGCAGCAAGGTTTAATTTCTGCAAGTGATCAGGAAATCAACCGTCGTAAGGTGGAAATTTTGTCAGGAATTACCCGCTTACGACAAATCTGTGATACCCCAG
>ERZ772885.2025-NODE-2025-length-10958-cov-2.322572_pt1 | contig 10958 bp, 7 predicted proteins | sample MGYA00580580_ERZ772885 | MGnify/ENA primary metagenome ERZ772885 (study PRJEB29015, sample SAMEA2737673) | human gut metagenome | biome: human gut; feature: human-associated habitat; material: faeces | place: China | collected 2012 ...
TACTTGATTCGGTTCCAAATCTGATTTCTATGTATCATGAAGCATATTGGCGATGCTACTGTTCACTGATAATATTCCGTAAGTTTTTTTATAAACGAAGGTCGCAGAAAGCCCGAGACCATACCGCACCAATTTATGCGATCAACATAAATTCTTTGCATTGCGAAGCGCGTTACTGAAAGCAGAACGAACAGCAACTTAGCGATCATCGCCAAGAACAGAATGGACAGTAGCGTCAGCATACAATAACAAGGTTAGGGTTCCCACAAAAGCATTGTAAATTTTTCGTTCCTGTCGTATAATAAAGCAAAGAAATATTCAGAAAAATCAGATCAGATACCTGAATTACGTTACATCTGTCCTGATTATTTTTACGAATTCCAGGAGGCTTTTTAATGAAGAAAAATGGACACAGACTACTTACTCTTGCAGCTTTAGTCGGAACTGCCGCAGGTGTTATTCATATTGCTAACCGTTTCATAGATGCCACATCTCAGCTTAAAGATATGCTGGAACAGCCACACAGTAAAACCTATGACTGGCGTTTTGGAAAGATTTTTTATACAAAACAGGGACATGGCACCCCTATTCTTCTTATTCATGATATCATGCCAGGCGCTTCCGGTTATGAATGGAATGCCATAGAGAAGCAGCTCGCAACCGAACATACAGTTTACACCATTGATCTTCTTGGATGTGGACGTTCCGAAAAACCGGATATTACTTATACCAATTTTGTATTTGCTCAGTTACTTTGTGATTTTGCCAAGAATGTGATTCGTGAGGAAACCGATGTTATTGCCAGTGGTTTCTCAGGTTCTTTTGCGATCATGGCTTACCGTAACAATTCCGACCATTTCCGCAAGATCATGCTGGTCAATCCACCAAGCTTCAGTTCCCTGAAGCAGGCACCTTGTAAAGACAACAAGCTCTTTAAGTATTTTATCGAGCTTCCGATTTTCGGAACTCTGATCTATCATATGGTAGCTTCCCGCGAATCCATCAGCAGTCTGTTTATGGAAAAGCTGTTCTACAATCCCTTCCATGTAACAGATACGCTGGTAGACACCTATTATGAATCCGCTCACAAGGGCGGTTCCAACGCTAAATATCTGTATTCCAGCTACATTGGCAAATACCTGAATATCAGCATTAATAATGCCGTAGAATCTTCCGATGCATGCATCTATATTATTTCCGGAGAAAAAGAAGCTTCCGCTTCTCTTATCGCAGAGGAATATCAGAAGCTGAATTCTTCCATTGAAACCGCTGTGATCCCGGAAACCAGACATCTTCCTCATCTGGAAGATCCGGAACATTTCCTGGAACAGGTAGCTATTTTCCTGTAAAAACAACTTATGATCCGGCATCAAAATTTATCTATAGTAATTTTGGAAATCAACGCATCAAAAGTACATTGTTCATATTCGGAGCCATTGAGCTCCATACAGTAATTTGTGGAAATGCTATAAACCAACAAAAAGCCAATAAAAAAAGAGTACTGTTTCACGTGAAACATGAGTTTTCCCTCAAACAAACGTGAAACAATACTCTTTATTTTTTACCAGACTCACAGCATGCATCCGGACATTTCTCTTATCTAAGTGCCTGCTCCAGATACATGTGTGTTGTATTATCGATCAGCTTATGTGTCAACTCTGCCATATGCTGTGTACTCTCCTGATTCTCAGAAGACAGCCATGTCTTGATCATTCCTACGCATCCATTCAGACAAAACGCATACGCATACTCAATATCACGGTTGTCTTTCGGCAGACGAATTGACAAGCGATGCAGCACTGTATCTGCGATCAGTTTTTCTATACGATTCACAAAAGCCATATCTCCATTCTTTCCAAGAAGTGCGATACAAATATCCTTATTATGATCCAGGATCGTAAATATCTGCTCAATAAAAGGATACGAGCTCTCCTTATTATTAAGAGGATCCAGAGGATAGTCTGCCACCAGATGCGTGATTTCCTCCATCAATTCAGCCTCTATGGATTCCAGCATCTGATAGATATCTGTATAGTGAAGATAAAATGTGGAGCGGTTGATATCAACTTCTTCCACCAGTTCCTTTACCGTAATTTCCTTAATACTCTTCTTCTGCATAAGACGGGCAAGCCCCGCTCGCAACTGTGCCTTGGTCTTACGTACTCTTCTGTCAACTTTTTCCGCCATCTTAATTCCCCCTGCAATTCAAAAAAGCAAGCACGTTTCCTCCGCCTCAATCACCTGTTACTTACGATACTCTGCAACTGTCATACAATGCATAATGCATCCTTCAAACGAATAAAAGCATTCGCTTTCTCTACGCCGATCTGCATGATACCAGATATCTGCTGTTGTTAAGAATTGACAAGATCAAAATTGTTAACGACGCCGACCTACACGATACCAGATATCTGCTGCATATTTGTGTTGAAACATAGGAATCCTGTCTGCATTTAATATTACCAACTGCACATAAATTCAAAGGAAATAACGTACTTTTTGTCTATTATGCAGTTTTTTATTTGTAATAGACACTTCCATTATTTCCGTCTATTAATATACATTCAGTAAATATTTAATGGTTGTATCTGTGGTATGTGTTTAGTATAATACATCACGTAAAGAAAATCAACACTTTGTTTGATAATGGAGCATTAAGCTATTAATAGATTTTAATATGATTAATAGATCTCGTCACCATTACTGGAATAAAGTTTGATTAATCAACTATGTTTGATAATACAATTTAATAAGAAAGGGATAGGTAATATGATCAAAAACGAATGGAAAAGCTTACTTCGTAACAAGCTCATGCTTATCGTCGTAATCGCCATTATCGTAATCCCGATCATCTATGCAGGTCTGTTTCTGAAATCCATGTGGGATCCTTACGGAAACGTAGACAGCCTGCCAGTGGCCGTGGTAAACGAAGACAAACCTGTCGAGTATAATGGCAAGACCTTAAGCATAGGTAAGGACATGACGGATGAGCTGAAAGACAACGACTCAATGGCATTTAACATTGTAGACAGCAAGACAGCAGAGGACGGTCTGGCCAATGGAACCTATTACATGGTTATCAAAATCCCGGAAAATTTCTCCGCAAACGCAGCCACTGTAATGGACAACGATCCAAAGCAAATGGAGCTATCCTATGAGACAAACCCTGGAACCAACTATATCGCCTCCAAGCTCAGTGAAACAGCAATGCTGAAGCTTCGTGATAACATTGCTTCCAAGGTTACGGAAACCTATACAGAAACCGTTTTTGATTCTATCTCAGAAGCAGGTGACGGAATGCAGGAAGCTGCAGACGGATCCGGAAAGATCGAAGACGGACTGAATACAGCAGCTGATGGTAACAAAACAATTACCAAAAACCTTAAGAAGCTTTCCACCAGTACTCTTACTTTCGTAAGCGGTGCTGACAGTCTCACCGAAGGTCTTAAGACCTACACCGATGGTGTTGCAAAGGTTAACGATGGTGCAAAGAGCCTGGACGATGGTGCAGATCAGCTGAACAGCGGCGTTGCAACTCTCACAGAAAAGGTTCCTGAGCTGACAACCGGTGTGGATACTCTGGATAAAGGTGTTCAGCAGTACACCGCTGGTGTGGATGAGCTTAATAAAAATTCTGATACACTGAAATCCGGCGCAAGCAGCCTGGAATCCGGTGCAAATGCATTAAGTGCAGGTATTGATACTCTTTCCGACGGAGCAACACAGTATGTAGCTGGTGCTGACACTCTTGCAGATGGAACTACCACCTATGTGGCTGGTGCTGGCAAACTCGCAGCCGGTGCCAAAGAGCTTGCAAAACTTGAAGACGGACTCACAACAGTTTCCAATGGTATCTCTCAGCTGAATACCGGTGTTACCAAAGGAACCGATGACTCACAGTCACTGATATCCGGAACACAGCAGCTGGAAAACGGACTGAAATCCCTGAACGATAAGGTTTCTGCTCTGAAAGAGGGAACAACACAGGAATCCATCAACAAGCTTGCAGCCGGCCTTACGTCCGCAAAGAATGGTATGGACACAGCCGCAGCTGGTATGAACAGTGCTGCAGCTGGTATGAACAATGCCGCAGACGGAATCAACAACGCAGCCGGATATATCACTCAGGCCGCAGGCATCACAAGTCAGACCAGCAGCAGTATCACAGACAGTCTAATCCCTGCTCTCCAGAATGCAGGCACACAGTTCTCACAGGTAGGTGATCAGGTCAGCAGCATCCTTACAGGATACGGACAGCAGACAACGGAAGCACTTACTGATGCAAATACCAAGATCGGTACTGCCGGACAGACAATGACCGATTTAGCAGCACAGCTTCAGGCGATTCAAGCAACCGCTTCTGAGGACGGAACCATTTCCGCAGCAGCTCTGAATGATGTGATCAACGCTTTAAACAGCGTAGCCGGTGGAATGACTGGCGTGGACGGTTCTTACATGAGCAGCTATTCTGATCAGGTTTCACAGCTTGCAGCTGGTGTATCCGGTCAGCTCTCTTCTACTCAGGAAAACCTGAATACTGTTGCTTCCAAGCTTAACGAAGCAGCTTCCGGACTGACTCAGATCTCCGGAGGACTGACTCAGGGTGCCGGCACACTTTCTGAGGGTGCAACAACCATGACAGATGGTGCAAACCAGATGAGTGCAGGTGCAACAACCATGAGCGCAGGTGCAGAGCAGTTATCTGCAGCTACAAGTCAGCTTCCTACAAATCTGATCGCTCAGCTTTCTGCAGGTGTTACCCAGCTGTATCAGGGTGCACAGGCTGTAAACACAGGAACCAAGAACGTTTCCGCAGGACTTCAGTCTCTGGAATACGGCACAGTCGAAGCCTTCCCGGCTGCAGCAGCAGGAATCAAAGCTCTGAACGATGGATTTGACCAACTGACATCTTATGATAAGCAGCTCAACGACGGTGCAAAGAATCTGAAAACAGCCGGCAAACAGATCACTGACGCACTTCCGGATATCAAATCCGGTGCAGGTCAGCTGGCAGATGGTTCTAAGGCACTGACAGATGGAATCACAACTTACACCGATGGTATTGCTAAGCTTTCCGAAAACAGCTCCGCTCTTACAGACGGTACCAAAAAGCTCTCAACAGGAGCCAAAACCCTTTCCAGCGGTGCTACTACTCTTGCAAACGGAACTAAGACATTAGCAAACGGTACCTCAACGCTTCTCAGCGGTACCGAGAAGCTTGTAAGCAACAACAGCACACTTAACAATGGTGCAAAACAGCTTGCAGATGGCGCTGCCCAGATCCAGAGCGGTTCCTCTCAGTTGTATGATGGATCCAAGAAGCTTGGAAGCGGTATGAAAGAACTGAAAGACGGTTCCAAGACACTGACCACAAGCCTCAGCGATGGAGCTACCACTGTAAAAGACAATTCAGCAAGTAATGAAACGATCAAAATGTTCGCAACTCCTGTTGTGAACGATGAAACAAAACTTACCGATGTCCCGAATAACGGACACGCAATGGCACCTTACATGATGTCTGTAGGCCTCTGGGTCGGCGCACTGGCATTCTGCCTGATGTATCCTCTGGCTCAGTATAAAGGCAAACTGAAATCCGGTTTCGCATGGTGGGCAAGCAAGGCTTCCGTCCTTTATCCGGTAGCAATCCTTCAGGGAATCTGCCTGATCCTGTTGTTACGTGCATTTAACGGATTCACACCTGCAGAGATGGGCAAAACCGTACTCTTCGCCTGCCTGACATCAATGACCTTTACCTCTATCATGTACTTCTTCAACATTACTCTTGGTAAAGTAGGAAGCTTCCTGATGCTGGTATTCATGGTCGTTCAGCTTGCAGGATCTGCCGGAACTTATCCGGTTGAGGTTTCACCTTCATTCGTTGCAAAGATCCATGCATACGTTCCGTTTACTTATACGGTCAACGCATTCCGTGCAACGATCAGCGGTGGCCGGAGCATTACCACTTCCATTATTGTAATGGTTGCACTGTTAGTGATCTTCACGATCCTGACGATCCTTCAGTTCAATCACATGACCAAGAGAAAGAAAGCAGAAAAAGTTGTTCTCTTCGACTGGCTGGAAGAAAGAGGTCTTGCATAATACTTAGTTACTGACAGAAGCTCCCCCGAACCTTCTGTTAGATATAGAAAAATTGAAACTGTACAGTTGCTCAGATGAGCTTCTGTACAGTTTTTTTATATCTTCATCTGCTATCCCCTATGTTTTTCTGGACGGAAACAGCAATACAAAAAATACAACCTGCACCGATTAAAAGCCAGGCACCGCAACCAAATACCGTATTCGTGCATACCACATCACAAACGGTAAAAAATATACGGACCTTATTCTTCTGTAAGGACCGTAAAATAATAGCAACATAAAAACACCCCGGAAATCCTGATCTGTGTGGTGTCTCCGAATATCTGATCATCAAACGGATATTCGGAGATCACCTTATTGTTTGCGGATCTCCGAGGTGTTTTTATTTATTTTCTTAATATTTTATTTTTCCGCCTCAGCTGTTGGTGTTGCTGTGGCTTCTGTCTCTGTTTCACCGTTTACCATGGTTTCATATGCATTGAACATTTCTTTTACTGTCATTTTGTTTACAAGAAATACCTTGTCTCCAACGACAGCTGCATAATAGTTTGTGTCATATGTGTAGAAGGTAACGGTTGTCTGGTTCTTGTCAGAGTCTGTGAATACAGCGGTCATCTCCGGATCTGCAGCCGGTGTATAAGCGTCTGTCAGTCTCTTCTGTCCTGCCATGTTTATCAGCTTGTTGTAGAAGGTGGTAAAGGTTGTACTTTCTATTTCCTTACCATCCAGCTGATAGGTTGTTGTTTCTTTCTCGTTTCCGTCATCATCTGTGGATGTTTCACGTGAAACATTTACAGTACTTGTTGTTTCACCGTAAGTAACCTGGAGCTGATCCAGATTTTTTACAGACAGATAATTGACGATCAGTGACCAGAGATCTGACGGCGTCTTGTCAATAACTGCACTCAATGTATCTGTTGACATTGTATAGATCTGTTTGTTATCTACCGTTACATATCTGCTGCCATCTCCTGCCTCATCACCAACGTAAATGACAAGCTGTTTATCCACTGTGGTTGTCTTGCTGTCTGCATCTTCTGAGCTGCTGTCCGTGTCAGTAGTGTCGCTGCTCTCAGAATCGCTCTCAGAGGCCGTAGAATCGTTTTCTCCGGATTCTGTACTGTCTGTGCTGTCATCCTTCACCTCTTCCTGATAATCCACTGTAATCGTCGCATAGGGCTTATCAAGGCCATACTTGGAAAGATCCTCTGCATTGTAGTTTACAAACTGGTCAAATGCAAAGCTTCCAAGTCCGGAGGTTATGTTTCCTGCTGCCGTTGTATCGGCAGACTCTTTATCGCTGCTTCCGTCACCGGAAACAGCCCAGGTAGCTCCGTCGGAATTTTCTTCCAGGACATAGGAATCTTTATCCTCGCTGACCTGGACCTTTTTCACTGTGGAAGAATCAATTGTTGGGAAATCTTCTCCCTGTGCATAATCATAAAGAGAATCCATAAACGGAGTAACGGTAGATGCCGCTACCACATAAACCGTACTGTCATCGTCATCTTTTGTAATGTAATACTGATTTGTGGAAGTATTTTCATCTCCAATATTGAATTTCGTTGTACCATCACTGGTATCAACGGTTATTATATTGGACGGGGACTCCAGTCCGTATTCCGTAAGATCCTCCACATCCTCCAGGACTCTGTCCGCTTCCACCTTTTCGATGGCGGAAGCTGCGGAATCCAGAGTTGTCTGATTTACAGGAAAAGCAGTCTCATCCTTTTTCACCCAGGAATCATCTTTTTTCTCAAAGGTCACTTCCTTCTTGTCTACGATAAATTCCAGAGATTTAATGTCATCCGTTTTCACGGAAAACACTTCTGTTTTGCTTTCCTCTTCGCTGCTGCTCTCTGACTTTTCTTCTTTGGATACATAGGTGCTCAGTCCCACATAAACGCCGCCGAGAACTGCCAGAACAACAACTGCTGAAACAAGTTTGGTCGATTTTTTCATTATGCTTTTCTCCTCTTAAGCCAGATCAGGAATCCTGCAACAAGGAACACTCCCGGGATCAGACCAATGGTACAGATCTTCCAGAAGGCTGCATCATAATCGGTTACTGTCAGACTTGTGGACTCAAGGCTCTTGGATGGAATAGAAACGGAATTACTGTCGTCCGTGCTGGTCATCCAATTCAAGGACTCCAGAAGGAGCTTTTCATTTCCGCCGGATACCATCTGGTTCACCTGGCTCTCCATCAGATTTGCTGTGGAGTAGTAAACAATCCGTGTTTCCTTATCATCATCCAGTTTCTCAGTGATGGCAACACCAAGATCAAACGGTCCGTCTGCATCTCCGTCTTCCTTTTCGATATTGCTGCTCTGCATATTTGTTTTGGAGTAAGCCTTGTCAGAGGTTGTCAGGATACTGTCGATGGTTACAGTATCTCTTACATCATCTGTTTTCTGAATGCCCTGTGCATACGGTGCCAGTACATAGGAGCCTGCAGAAGCTGTCTCAGAGCTTGCATCTGTGCTGTTGACTGTTGGTACAAGATAATATGGCATTTGCATTCCATAATGCTGATTATCACCCTCAAATACGATTCCCTCTGCACACTTTACACCATAATTTTCAAGAACCGCATCAAAGTTCGGCAGATCATCCTGTGTATAATCCGAGAAGATCATAGCTTTTCCGCCTGCCTCCAGATAATCCAGGAGCTCTGTTTTTTCTTCCTCGGAAATATCGCTGGTCGGAGATACGATCATCAGGCAGTCTGCATCATCCGGAACCTTTCCCTCTGTGAGAAGGTTCAGCTCCTTAATATCAATGTTTGCTTTCTGGATATCTTCTTTAAAGCTGGAATCCAGATCTTTTTCTCCGTGTCCGGATAAGGTATACATGATTGGAAGATCCTCGGATGTTACATAACCGATCGCACTTGTGATCTGTCCTTCTCCATCAAATCCGGTAGTAGTCTGCTGCCAGGTATTATAGTCTACTGAAGAGGAATACATATCGTTGTAATTGATAACCTTGTTTCTGTCGCCGCAGACTACGATCAGGCTGTTTGACGCAAGATCATCGGTTGTATATTCCGATGCAAATTTCGGATTTACAACAGGGTCTTTCACCTCAACTTTAATATGCTTGGACTCATCTTTATAACGTGAAAGCAGATTGGAGATCGTGTCGTCCTCAGAACCGCTTGCCGCGATCTGATAAATGGTAACATCCTTATCCAGTGCCTTCAGTACCTTCTTTGTTTCATCACCGATGGTGTAAAGCTTGGATGAGCTTACATCCAGCTGTGAATATTTGGATGGAATCGCACCGACGATCATATTGATCACAACCACGATCACGATAAAGACAGCTGCCATAGCCATGCTGTAGGAACCGTTTTTGATATGTTTTTTGCTGATGGTGCCTACCAGTTTTTTCGGATCCGGTTTATGTTTCTTTTTGCCGGAGTCCTGTGCGGTCTCCGGTACGGCTGCCTCGCCTTTATTTTTCTTAAATTTCTCACTGAATTTCATTTCCATTCACCCCCTAGTTCCAGCGTCTCTTCTGAATGGACTGCATGGTAAGGAACAGGCAGATCGCAATAACAGAAATAAAATAAACGATTCCTGTCACGTCAAACACGCCTTTTGTAAAATTATCATAATGTCCGCTCAGGTTAAATACGTTCAGTACCTTCTGGATACCACCCTGGAAAATACTGGATTTTACAACGTATACGATCACAAGGGCAATCTCTCCCACAGCTCCGATCACTACAGAGATCAGGACATTTTTGATCATGGTATAAATGATGATAGCGATTGCCACGATCAGAAGTCCAAATGCCACTGCGGTTGACATGGAGGTCTGTGAAAAGAATGAAGAAATTCCGTTCATCATATAGAAGGCGAACAGGAATACAAAAGTAAGTACTGCTGCAATTACCTGGCTTTCTGTAAGTGCTGACATAAATACACCGATTGCCAGATTTGCGCATCCCAGAAGGAAAAATCCCAGGATCCCGGTGTATGCGGAAGCATAGGAAATCGTTCCGAACTTACTCATGATCAGAGGATAAACGCACATGATCACGACCGGAATGGCAAACACAGCTACCAGTGCAAGATATTTTCCAAATACGATATCCCATACAGATACCGGTGCGGTCAGAAGAAGCTGATCCGTTTTCTGCTTGCGCTCTTCTGCAAGTACACGCATGGAAAGGATCGGCACACCGATCAGGAACACAAAGGTCAGTGCGCTTAAGGTAGTTTCAAATTTTGAATAGCCGCCTGAAAGCTGATATGCGGAAAAATAAATTCCGGTCAGCACCAGGACAAAAAATATGAAGAGATATCCAACCATGGAGGTCAGATAGCTTTTCAGTTCTCTTTTAAAAATCGCTGTCATGACTGATCCCCCTCTTTCTCATCAGAAGCCTTCTCTGGTTCCCCGTTTTTTTCTTCCTGAGTTTTTTCTTCTTCCGATGATCTGTCTTCTACCGGTTTCCACTGTGAGCTTTCCGGTTTTCCGGCGGATTTTTTCTCTCCTTCGGTAAGTTCAAGGAATACATCCTCAAGGGAAACCCTCTTAACCTGCATCTCGTAGATCGGACAGTTCGCTTTTGCCATAGCGTAGAAGACTTTTTCACGGATATCCACATTTTCCTGAATGGAAAGTTTTGTTTTCCACAATTTTTCATCGCTGTCATAGGACATTTCCACCCCGGTTACGCCTTCGATCGTTTCCAGAGCTTTTCGAATCGTGTCTTTCTCGCCTTTTACCTTCATAAGTAGGCTGTTGGAGCCTGCTGCCAGACGTTCCAGATTATCCGGTGTATCGCTGGCTACCAGTTTTCCATGGGAAATGATCAGAACATAATCACACACTGCTCTTACCTC
>ERZ772885.2030-NODE-2030-length-10947-cov-4.474660_pt1 | contig 10947 bp, 9 predicted proteins | sample MGYA00580580_ERZ772885 | MGnify/ENA primary metagenome ERZ772885 (study PRJEB29015, sample SAMEA2737673) | human gut metagenome | biome: human gut; feature: human-associated habitat; material: faeces | place: China | collected 2012 ...
GATGCACGCCGTAGTCGGTGACGGTGTTCACCCGCACATGGGTGAAGGGGCCGATATTGTTGTGGGGGCCGATGTGGCTGCTGTACACCTGACTGGCGTTGACGGTGCTACCCTCGTCTACGATGCTGTCCTCAATGAGGGTGTTGGGGCCGATGATGCAGCCCGCACCGATGACCGTTCTGCCGCGCAGGATGGTACCGGCCAGAATGACGGCACCCGGGGCAATGACCACGTCCGGTGCGATCTGCACGGTGCGGCTGTCGATGATCACGCCGTTTGCGATGTGCTGCAGCAGAATGACCTCGCGGGCGGCTTCGGCGGCATCCAGCTGCTCACGCGCTGCATTCAGCGCAGCAGAAGAAACAGAATTTTCCATACGATAGATCTCCCTTCCGGCACGGCGGCTCCCGGAGGGCGGATGATAAGGCCCGACCCGGAAAAATGATGCATCCATATCCAAAAATGGATACAACAGAAGCTTTGTGCCGACAAAAAAGAAAAACTGAAATTGCAGGGATAGAAAGTTGTATCCAACAGACGGATAATCCGCGTCAGAAAACGAAAAACCTCTCGAACTTTCTCCCATTTTATACTACCTTAAAACTTGGCAAATTTCAAGGGATTTGCATAAAAAATAACAGACAAATTCGGGATTTTGCATGGTGGAAAGGAATGGATTTTCTGGTATAATAGTTTAGCATTCACAAACAATGTTCATCGGTCGAGTTTTTAAGACAAGGCAAACGATGAGACTGCGGTGCGGCTGTGCTGCAGTCACGAATGGGAGGTAAACAACGCATGAGCAAAAAGTATCTGTACTACTTCAGCGAAGGCAATGATGCTTTCGGCGGCGACAAAGTCACCATGAAGAATACTCTGGGCGGCAAGGGTGCTGGTCTGGCAGAAATGACCGCAGCCGGTATGCCGGTGCCGCAGGGTTTCACCATCACCACCGACGCCTGCACCCAGTATTATGCAGACGGCCGTCAGATCAATGACGAGATCACTGCTGATATCTTTGAGCACCTCAAGGGTCTGGAAGAGATCACCGGCAAGAAGTTCGGCGATAACCAGAACCCCCTGCTGGTCTCCGTCCGTTCCGGCGCACGTCAGTCCATGCCCGGCATGATGGACACCATCCTGAACCTGGGCCTGAACGACGAGGCTGTTGAAGGTCTGGCAAAGAAGACCGGCAACGCCCGTTTTGCATACGACTGCTACCGCCGCTTTGTGCAGATGTTCGCGGACGTCGTTATGATGGTCCCGAAGAGCCTGTTCGAGGTCGAGATCGACAAGATGAAGGAAGCCAAGGGCGTCAAGAACGACGTGGACCTGACTGCTGATGACCTGAAGGAACTGGTCGGCACCTTCAAGAAGATCTACGAGGAGAACGAAGGCCGTCCCTTCCCGCAGGATCCCCGTGATCAGCTGATCGAAGCTGTCAAGGCCGTCTTCCGCAGCTGGGATAACCCCCGCGCAAATGTCTATCGTAAGATGAACGAGATCCCCTACGAGTGGGGCACCGCAGTCAACGTTCAGCAGATGGCATTCGGCAACTCTGGCGACCGCTCCGGCACCGGCGTTGCATTCACCCGTGACCCCGCCACCGGCGCTAAGAAGCTGATGGGCGAGTACCTGATCAATGCACAGGGCGAGGACGTTGTGGCCGGCGTGCGCACTCCTTCTCCCATCAGCCACCTGAAGGATCAGATGCCTGAGGTGTACGATCAGTTTGTCGAGATCGCTACCCGTCTGGAGAACTACTTCCGCGATATGCAGGATATGGAGTTCACCATTGAGGACGGCCACCTGTACATGCTGCAGACCCGTAACGGCAAGCGTACCGCTCAGGCTGCTCTGCAGATCGCATGTGATCTGGTGGACGAGGGCATGATCACCGAGCAGGAAGCTGTCCTGCGCGTGGAGCCCAAGCAGCTGGATACCCTGCTGCATCCCCAGTTCGACGCCGCTGCCCTGAAGGCCGCCGAGGTCGTCGGCAAGGGTCTGGCAGCTTCTCCCGGTTCTGCCTGCGGCCAGATCGTCTTTACTGCTGAGGAAGCAGAGGAGATGGTCAAGTCCGGCAAGATGAAGAAGGTCGTTCTGGTCCGTCTGGAGACTTCTCCCGAGGACATCGTGGGCATGCAGGTCTCTCAGGGCATCCTGACCGTCCGCGGCGGCATGACCAGCCACGCAGCTGTTGTTGCCCGTGGTATGGGCACCTGCTGTGTCTCCGGCTGCGGCAATGACAACGAGGTCAAGATCGACGAGGAAGCAAAGACCTTCGAGATCAATGGCCACAAGTTCGCCGAGGGCGACTGGATCTCCATCGATGGCTCTACCGGCAACATCTACGGTGAGCAGGTCGCTACCGTGGCCGCTACCGGCAATAAGAACTTCAACCGCTTCATGGGCTGGGCAGACGCTGCTCGTCAGCTGCTGGTCATGACCAACGCTGATAACCCGCGCGACGCACAGCAGGCAGTGGATCTGGGTGCTGAGGGCATCGGCCTGTGCCGTACCGAGCACATGTTCTTCGCAGAGGATCGCATCAAGGCTGTCCGTGAGATGATCTGCGCACGTACCGTGGAAGAGCGCGAAGCTGCTCTGGCCAAGGTCGAGCCGTTCCAGCAGGGTGACTTCGAGGCCATGTACCGCATCATGGGCACGCGCCCGATGACCATCCGCTATCTTGATCCCCCGCTGCACGAGTTCCTGCCCACCCAGAAGGCGGACATTGAGGAGCTGGCGCAGGAGATGGGCATGACGTTTGACGAGCTGCAGGACGTCGTCGTGTCCCTGCACGAGTTCAACCCCATGATGGGCCACCGCGGCTGCCGCCTGTGCGTCACCTATCCGGAGATCGCCGAGATGCAGACCAACGCCGTCATCAAAGCGGCGCTCAAGGTCAGCGCCGAGACCGGCACGATGATCACGCCGTACATCATGATCCCGCTGGTCGGTGAGCGCAAGGAGCTCAAGTTCATCAAGGACATCGTTGTCCGCACGGCGGACGCGCTGATTAAAGATGCTGGCGTGGACATGAAGTACCACGTCGGCACGATGATCGAGATCCCGCGCGCCGCGCTCACGGCCGACGAGATCGCCAAGGAAGCGGACTTCTTCAGCTTCGGCACGAACGACCTGACGCAGATGACCTTCGGCTTCAGCCGTGACGACGCCGCGAAGTTCCTCGGCGCGTACTACGATACGAAGATTTACGAGAACGACCCGTTCCAGCACCTGGACGTCAACGGCGTCGGCAAGCTCGTGGAGATGGCCTGCAAGCTCGGCCGCCAGACGAATCCGGGGCTCGAGCTCGGCATCTGCGGCGAGCACGGCGGCGATCCGTCGTCCATCGCGTTCTGCCACAAGGTCGGCCTGGACTACGTGTCCTGTTCACCGTTCCGCGTGCCCATCGCCCGCCTCGCCGCCGCGCAGGCTGCCATCCGTGAGGAACAGTGACCCGGCGCTTTGCGCGCACCAATCGCAGCCCCGCTTCAAACGGCCGCATTCCCAAATTGGGAATGCGGCCGTTTTTTGTATAGCGAAAACCACTCGCTAGGCGAGTGGTTCAAAAAAAGCCTTGTGGCGATGATGAAGACAAAAACTCCTTTTGTTTTAGAATGAGCGTGCGGTCTGCCAACTGCACGAAAAAGCAAAAGGAGGTCATTACATGTCGGTGTCCAGTTTTATGGGGTACTTGAAAGGGAAGAGCAGTCTGATGATATACGAGAAATACCCGGAACTGAAGTACAAGTATAGAAATAGGGAATTCTGGTGCAGAGGATACTACGTGGATACCGTCGGCAAAAATGCAAAGGTGCAGACGATCGTGAGGAGGTTGACGGCTTTGTCATGAAAGAGCGCGTCCAAAATTTTGCAGCTCAGATGGTTGATGCCGATGACAAACACAAAGTTCATGACGAAATTGAGCGCCGGATCCGCACGAAAGAGCATCAGGATGCAGTCATACAGCATCAGACCGAGCTGATGCGGATAGCGGTATATATATCCGCCTTTTTGCAACATGGAGCAGTCGCCGAGCCGGAACGCCTTTGCGGCATTGAAGACTGATTTGGCGTCTGCGCGCAGCGTGGTATCTACGTTCAGGATCAGGTAGAGGGCGGCGACCGCATAGAGCGCCGTCAGCAGGCAAAACAGCTTTTTTCCTCGATGCTGCGCACCGGAAATCGGCCGCGCACAAAAGCGGCCGCGACGATCAGGACGGCCCAGATGACGAGCACAAGCAGGCTGAATTTCAGACTGCCGGAAATGGTCGTTACCTCATATTCGGTATAGCTTACTTCGGATTGGTACAGCACGTTGAGCAAAAAGACCAGTACCGTGAGCAGGCAGGCCAGCGCCGTCATGATGCCGTGGCTCAGACGATACAATCTGTTGTGCATGGCAGTGATCCTCCGGTCATGCAGGATGAGCCCCAGATGGGGGTGCAAAATATTGGATTTTATTATATCACTTCATGCCGGCGATGTAAATTTCTTTACATCGCCATTGCAAATGCGGCCGGCGCGCCCCGTGCGGGGCGCGCCGGCTGCATGGTTCATGCCTGCGGATTTATTTTGCTGTGCGCCGCCGCGAACCGGCGCGCCGGCCGGTAGACGAGCAGTGCGATGAAGATGAGCACGGCCGTGGTCGCAAGGCTGATCGGGTACACGAGCATGATCGACCGGAACGTGTGGTGCAGCGGAAACACGGTGTTGATCCACACGATGCGCACGCCGCACACGCCGAAGAGCGTCAGGATCGCCGGAACGAGCGAGATGCCAAAGCCGCGCAGGTAGCCGGACAGGATCTCATACGTCAGGCTGAAGATATACGATCCGAAGAGAATGAGCAGGCGGCTGTAGCCGATCTCGATGACCTGCGGGTCGTTGTTGAAAATGGCCAGCAGATACTTGCCCGTCAGCAGCACGATCACGATGGCGATGGCCGAGGCGATGATGTCCTCGCCGAGGGACAGAAGCATGGTTTTTTTGCAGCGGTCGATCTTGCCGGCGCCGTAGTTCTGGCCGACAAAGGTCGTGCAGGCCTGACTGAAGGAGTTGAGTACGTCGTAGGCGATGATCTCGATGTTGAACGCGGCGCTCGAGGCGGCCATGACGACGGTGCCGAGGCTGTTGATGGCCGACTGGATGATGATGTTCGACACCGAGAAGATCGCGCTCTGAATACCGGCCGGCAGACCGATGCGCATGATCTTGCGGAAGATGGCGGGGTCGATGCGCAGCTGCTTCAGCTCCACGCGCACCAGATCGCCGTGCAGCAGGCGGCGCAGCAGCAGCACGGAACTGACCGCGTTGGAGAGCACCGTTGCGATGGCGACGCCGTTGACGTTCATCTTGAGCACGATGACGAAAAACAGGTTGAGGATCACGTTCAGGACGCCGGAGACCGTCAGCGCGATGAGCGGCACCTTCGTGTCGCCGACGCTGCGGAAGATGGCCGCCTCGAAGTTGTAGAGCAGAATGACCGGCATGCCCAGCAGGTAGATGCGCAGGTACGCGAGCGCGAGCGGGTACACATCGTCCGGCACGTTGAGCAGGCCCATGAGTCCGGCCGCGATGAACTGGCCGAAGACCGCTACGATCACGCCGCCGATGAGCGCCGTGACGATGGAGGTGTGCACGGCACGGTGCACGGTCTCGCGGTCGCCGCGGCCGATGGCGTTGGCGATGACGACGTTCGCACCGAGCGCGATGCCAATGAACAGATTCAGCAGCAGGCCGATGACCGGGCTGTTCGCGCCGACGGCGGCCACGGCGGCCGTGCGCATATCGCCCGTGAAGTTGCCGACGACGGCGATGTCGGCCGCGTTGAACAGCTGCCCGAGGATGCCGGTCGCGGCGACGGGCAGGGCATAGCGCGGGAGTTTATTCCAGATTGGGCCGTTGAGCATGTCCAGATGCTGCGGCTTGGTCGCTGTCTGCATAGATCTTCTCACCTTTTCTTACAAATGGGTAAAGTTCCAAGGCCCTATGATATGCCAAAGGCGGCGTGGATGCAAGAGCAAAAATATACAATTTCTTAGCGGCCGCTTCCGCTGCGATGCAGCAGAAAAACGCCCGGGAAAACGCAGCTGCGTTTGTCCGGGCGCTGTTTTTTCCCGAAGGAGGACTGCGGACGGCTGCCGTCGCTTATTCCGCGCTCTTGAGCGCTTCGTCCATGGGGATCTTCCGGATGCGGCGGAAATCGAAGATCGTCACGATGGCGTAGCCGAGGAGCACGAACACGAACATCTTGACATATCCGGCCGGCTCCATGTGGAAGGCGAACCAGCCGCTGTAGGAGAACATGATCTCCCGCCAGGCCAGCTTCATGGCGGCGGCGCCGAGCCAGACGCTGACGGCGTCGATGAGCACGAGCACGATCGTCGTCGACAGCAGGTACAGCCGCGCGATCTCCCGGTTTTCATAGCCGAGGATCTTCACCATGGAGATGGCGTTTTCGTTCTTTTCAATGATGAGCTTGGTCAGCAGGTAGATCAGTACGGCCGACAGCAGCACGCACAGGTACTGGAAATAGGTCATGTAGGAGCCCATCGAGTGGTCGAGCTGATCGGCCATCTTCGTGATGTCGCGCTCGGTGATGACGGTCGCAACGTTGTCCTCGTCGATGTCCGTGATCTCCGTGTCGGACAGAAAGCCCGAGAAAGCGTCCGCGTCGAGGTCGAAGATGTCGCGGTAATGATCCATCGGCAGGAACACGGCGATGCTCTGGCAGCGGTCATAGATGCCGGCGACCGTGAAGGTGTACTGCTTGCTCTCGTACTTTTCGTCCAGCGTGAACGTGTCGCCGACGGCCAGACGGTATTTGTCGGCATAGGGCGCGGAGATGTAGACCTTATTGCCTTCCAGCCCGGAGAGGTTATCGATCTGCACGTAGCGGCTGCCGTCCGCGATGCCGTAGACGCTGACTTCCTCGTCGAGCACGTCGCTCTTGCGCACGAGAGAGGTCATGCAGAAGGCTTCCGCGTCCGGGTTTTGCGTCGTAACGGCGTCGCCATTTTCGTCCTCGCAGGATTTGAGCACGTACTGGTAGTTTGTGAACATCATGTCGGCCGTCCGGCTCTGGTAATACTTGAGCGTGCTGGGCATACCGATGGCCATGGCCAGCATGACCATGATGAAGAACACGCCGGCGAACAAAATGAGGTAGTTTGCGATGTTCTGGTAGATGATGCGCAGCCGGAAGCGGGCGAAGAAGCTCCAGTTTGGCAGGCGGAGCGCCTTTTTGCGCCGGGCCTTTTTCAGGTCGTGGCGCAGAAACTGCAGCGGCGTGTGGCGCATCATGCGCGTGATGATGAGAAAGTTCACCACGAACATCAGCACGACCGGGATCAGCGTCGTGCGCAGGAAAGCGTCCGGATTCCAGACGGTCTTGTACGTCGGCAGGCTGTAGCTGTTGTAGTACATGGACACGACGACGTTTTTGAACACCGTGTAGCCCAGCACGTTGCCGACGCAGGCGGCGGCCAGCGTCACGATGACGGGCATGGCCAGATAGTGCCGCACCAGCTCGCCGCGCGTATAGCCGGAGGCGCGCAGCGTGCCGATGGCGGAGGCTTCCTTCGTGATGGTGTTGTTGATCGTGACGGCGAAGATGAAGGCGATGATCACGATGAGGATGTCGAGCAGCACGCCGCCCATCGCCTCGTCCGAGCCCATGTCGTCGGGCGCGAAGTTGATGGCGGGGTTGGCGTAGCGCGGCGTGTAGTCCTCGAGATCATTTTCCGCCACGACCGTTTGCGTCAGCAGCGCGCGCAGAAAGTCGTCCGACAGCGCCTTCTCGGCCGTCTCGTCCGCGGGCACGTCGGCATACTGCCAGGCGTAGACATAGTGCACCGGCTTCTGCAGGCGGGCAAAGCCGCCGGGCGCGACCATGGCGACGTCAAACTTCAGCGCGTCGAACATGAGATCCGTCGCCTTTTCGTGCAGAGTGGCGTAGTTGACGTAGGCGATCAGGCCGGAGATGCGGTAGGTCTTGCCGCCGACGGTGATCGTGTCGCCGGTGCGCAGACCGACGTTGTCGGCGTGCATGCGGTCGATGGCGATCTCATCGTCGCGCACCGGGAACGCGCCGTCGATGAGGCAGGCGAGGTTCACATCGTTCGTCTGGGTATAGACGCGGATGGTCCCGTCCGACGTGCCGTCGTTGTCGTGATCCTCGTCCTCGTTGCGGTAGAAGTTTTCATACAGCGTCACCGGCACGGCCTGAAAATCCGGGTCGTTGAGGTCGTATTTTTCCTCCGCGTCGGCATACTTTTCGTCGATCTCGTCGGCGATCTTTGCCCACGCCTCGTTATAAGCCTCATTGTAGGCGGAAGTATACGCGCTCTGGTAGGCGGAGGAATAGGCGCTCTGGTATGTCCCGTCTGCCTTCGCCTGCGCGACGGCGGTGTCGAGCATGGCGGCGGCCGTGTCGGCGTCAAGCCCGCCGGCGAGCAGCGTCTGCTTCACCTGGTTTTGAAACTCCGCGTCAAACTTCGTGCGGAATTCGCTGTCGAACTGGCTGCGGAATTCCCCAGGGAATTTTTCGCCGAGCTCCCGGCGCGCCTTGTCGGTGTAAAACTGCCGGACGTCCGCCTTGCCGCCGGTCTCGATCGCGGCGAGCAGCGTATCGTCCGCGGCGCGGCTGAGCTCGAAGTGGCCGTACTCGAGCTTGTAGGTCGTCACACCGTCGACGGATGCGCGCATCATGCTCTCGTTGGCAACGTACATGCCGGACACGAAGCAGATCGTCAGCACCAGAAACAGGAACACGACCAGATACTTGCGCCAGTCTCCGGCGAGCTCGCGCGGGATGCGCCGGGTCAGGGGATTGGTCCTCTTTTTCATCCTGTCACGCCCCTTACCATTCGAGCTCGGCGGCCGGAATCCTGTGGCTGTTGCTCTCGTTGCTGCGCACGGTGCCGTCGCGCAGCTTGATGACGTGGTCGGCCATGTTGCGGATGGCCTCGTTGTGCGTGACCATGATGACGGTGTTGCCGTACTTTTTGTTGACGTTTTCGATCAGCTGCAGGATCTCCTTGGACGTGGCATAGTCCAGCGCGCCGGTTGGCTCGTCGCAGAGGAGGATGTCCGGATTCTTCACGATGGCGCGGCCGATGGACACGCGCTGCTGCTGGCCACCGGAGAGCTGGTTGGGCAGCTTGTGCCGGTGCTCGTAGAGCCCGAGCGTGTGCAGCAGCTCGTCAATATCCAGCGGCGCGTCCGAGAGATAGGCGCCGACCTCGATGTTCTCCTTGACGTTCAGGTTGGCGATCAGGTTATAGAGCTGAAAGACGTAGCCCAGGTGCTTGCGGCGGTACTGCGTGAGCGCTTTCTCGCCCATGTCCTCGAGCTTGTCGCCGCCGATGGAGATGAAGCCCGCGTCGGCGCTGTCGATCCCGCCGATGATGTTCAGCAGGGTGGACTTGCCCGAGCCGGAAGGGCCGAGCAGGACGCAGATCTCGCCGCGCGCGACCGAAAACGTCATCCCACGCAGGACCTCCTGCCGGGTCTCACCGCTGCCGTAGCCCTTTTTCAGGTCCACGATCTCCAGAAATTTGTTTTCTTCTGCCATGACATCCTCTTTCTATGCAAGCGCGCCGGGATGCGGAGGGAAGCGGCGTGTTGTCATGTGGTATTTCGTTAGATACATCTAACCAATGTTTATAGTTAAAGTAAACTAACCGGTGAAAGAGTATAGCATATCCGCCCGCGGATGGCAAGCCCCAAAATGGCAGAAAAATGGGCAGGCACCGTGCCCGGTGTCTGCCCATGACGGAGGGGTCAGTTGATCTTGAGCGTCTCCCAGAGACTGTTGACATAGGTCAGCGTGTCCTGGTCGAGGTTGCGGTAGGCGCTGCGGTTGTATGCATCGCGGAACGAGCCGATGTCGGGGTAGAGGATGGCCATCGTGTCCTCGCCCATGTCGTCGATATACTCCGGGTCGTCATACACGAGCCGGTTCGGCGAGGCGTAGTAGATATACTCGGCGTTGGCCACGGCGGCCTCGCGGCTGAGCATGAAGTTGATGAAGCACTCGGCCAGCTCCTGATCCCGGCAGCTTGTCGGGATGCACATGGCGTCAATGAAGTAGTTCGTGTTTTCGGGGTAGTAAAACTGCAGATCCACGCTGTCGGCCTGTGCGTCGCACATCGTGAAGTAGTCGCCTGCGTAGTAGGCGGCCACGGCGGCCTCGCCGGACTCCATCATGTTGTAGATCTCATCCATGACGTAGCTCTTGACGAGCGGGCGCTGGTCGACGAGTGCCTGCAGTGCCTGCTGCCAGTCGGCGTGGTCGGTCGTGTTGACGTCGATGCCGGCGCGGTACATGGCCGTGCCGAGCGCGTCGCGCGCGTTGTTGAACTGCAGGATGTTGCTGGCGTATTTCGGGTTCCACATCAGATCCCAGCTGCCGGTGTCGGCCTCGTCCACGACATTGGCGTTGTAGATCACGCCCACGATGCCGTAGGTGTACGGAACGGTGTAGGTGTCGTCGGGGTCATAGTACAGGCCGCGGAAGTCCTCGGAGATATACTGATAGTTCGGGATGTTGTCGTAGTTGAGCGGCAGGAGCATGTCCTCGGCTTCCATGCGCGCGATCATGTAGTCCGACGGGATGACCACGTCGTAGCTCACGGCGCCGCTCTTGAGCTTGGCATACATGTCCTCGTTGCTGGCGTAGGTGTCATAGTTGACCTTGACGGGCACGCCGTAGGTCGCCTTGTACCAGTCCTCGAACGCGGCGATGGTGTCGAGCGAATCGTCCGAGCCGTCGGAGATATATTCGCCCCAGTTGTAGACGTTGATCGTTTCCTGAGCCGCCAGAGCAAAGAGCGGGCAGAGCGTCAGCGCGGCGGCGAGGAACAGCATGGCGAGTTTCTTCATGATTTTGGTCTCCTTTATTGTATTTGTTTAGATTGATCTATAAGCGCGAAGCGAA
>ERZ772885.2041-NODE-2041-length-10892-cov-4.390422_pt1 | contig 10892 bp, 7 predicted proteins | sample MGYA00580580_ERZ772885 | MGnify/ENA primary metagenome ERZ772885 (study PRJEB29015, sample SAMEA2737673) | human gut metagenome | biome: human gut; feature: human-associated habitat; material: faeces | place: China | collected 2012 ...
TATATTTTCAACTTCTTTATCTATTATTTCTAATATAGGTGAAGTTTTATCTTTTAGTATTTCATTCATCATGTTACAAACAATTTCTGTATATATAGGATTATGAGTCTTAGGATATGGACTCTTTTTTCTATATACTATCTCCTCTGGAAGTATACCCACCAAAGCTTTCCTCAATAATCCTTTTTCTCTTCCTTCTAAAAGTTTTACATCTACAGGCAAATTAAAAGCATAATCAACAATTCTATAATCTGCAAAAGGCACTCTAACTTCCAAACTATTATACATACTTGACCTATCTTTTCTATTTAACAAATTAACCATGAACCACTTTAAATTTAAATAAAATAATTCTCTCATTCTATAAGTTTTTTTATCTTCATTATCTAAATGAGGTACTTCTTTTAAGGTTTTCAAATATTCTTCATTAGTAAGCTCTTCAATATTTATATTTTTCAAATTATCATTTAAAATTGTCTTTCTTTCACCAACAGATCTTGACCATGGAAAAGTATTAGCATTTATCATTTCTTCATGAGTAAACCATGGATAGCCTGCAAATAATTCATCTGCACACTCTCCTGATAGCCCAACAACAAAATCTTTTCTAATTTCCTTGCAAAATAGTAATAATGAAGAATCTACATCTGCCATACCTGGTAAATCTCTACTTAAAGTAGCTTCTCTTAATGAATAAGCTAAATCTTCTTGTTTTAATAAAACAGTTCTATGATCACTATCTATAAATTTAGCCATTTTTTCTGCAAAATATTGATCTGAAGTGGGTTGGAATAATGATGATTTAAAATACTTATCATTACCTTCATAATCTATTGAATAAGTTGTTAACCTTTTTCCTTTTTCTTTAAAGTCAGCTGCTGCTATTGCTGATATTGCTGATGAATCTAATCCTCCAGATAAAAATGTACATACTGGAACATCCCCTACTAGTTGCCTTTTAATAGCATCAATTAATAATTCTCTAACATGACTTACTGATTCATCAGTTGTTTCATTTAACTCCTTAGCTTCAACTTTCCAATACTCCCATATCTTCATACTATCCTTTGTTAGTAACATACAGTTTGCTGGAGCTATTTCATTTATCCCTTTATATACAGCACTTCCTGGAGCTACTGCTGGCCCTAATGCGAAAAGTTCTGTTAATCCATCTCTATCAATTTCTGCTCTTACCTCTGGATGTGCAAGTATTGTCTTAATTTCTGAACCAAAAATTAGTTTGCTACCCTTTTTAGAATAAAATAATGGTTTAACTCCCATAGGATCTCTTGCTAAAAAGACTTGTTTTTTATCTTCATCATAAATAGCAAATGCAAATATTCCATTTAATTTATTAACAACATTTATTCCCCAAGCAATATATGCCGTTAATAACACTTCAGTATCGCAATATGCTTCAAATGTGTAGTTTTCCTCTAATAGTTCTTTTCTTAAATCTTCTGTATTATAAAGTTCTCCATTATAAACAATAATGTATTTCTTTCCACCCACTACTTTAATCATAGGTTGTCTTCCACCCGCTGGATCTACAACTATCAATCTTCTATGACCTAGCAAAACATTATCAGAATAATATTCTCCCTCACTATCAGGACCTCGTCTCTCTAATGTTTTAATCATTTTAGTAAGTGTCTTTTCTTCATTTTTTATATTTTTATGAAAGTCTACCATACCAACTATTCCACACATAAAAATTCACCTTCTCATTAAATTCATAGTATACACTATGACGAAAACTGTCTTATAGTGAACATTTACTAAAACTAAAACAAAAAAAAGTGGAATCGTAATTTTATGACTCCACTTTTTGCTAAATGTATATTATTAAATTGGAATTAACAAACAATTATTTTTCGTTTTTTGTTGAGATTATTAAAGTAGTAATTAATCCACCCCATAGTACTGTCGCACCTATTGCAAAATACGTTATTGCTGTTGCTGTCATAATTAAGCTACCTCCTCTTCATCATTAAAGTTTTCAATCTCTTTATTCTTCCATGGTGCTTTTGAGAATAATAATGCTCCTATAATACCTAATCCAACAACTGACCATCCATATGCAAATAATTCTGGAAGATTATAATCACCATATGGTGCTTTTAATTCAGCTACGAAATTACTAATTAACATTATTAATAACATAGTTGGTGTTATAAATTTAACTACAAAATCCCACCATTTTCCTATTTTAAAATATGAAGTTTTATTTGTGTGATTTCTTATAGTAGCTGGTTTAACAATCCATCCAATTACAATTACTTCTAATAATCCAACAACTACTATTCCATAACAATTTATAAAGTTATCCATTATATCTAATATATATAATCCTGCACCTGTTGCAAATGTTGCACTTAATAAAGCTCCTATTACTGAAATATATGAAACTACTTTTTTACGTTCCCATCCAGTTTTATCTATTATTGCTGATGATACAGCTTCAACTAAAGATACACATGAAGTTAATCCTGCAAATACTAAACAAGCAAAGAATAAACATCCTAATATTGTTCCCCAAGTTCCCATAACTGTAAATACTTTAGGGAATACAATGAACGCTAGTCCAATACCACTTGATACTACTTCTTCAATTCCAACACCTTGGCTTGTTGCCATAACTCCTAAAATTGCAAATACTGCAATTGCACATAAGAACTCAAATCCACAGTTTGCAAATCCAGTCATAAATGCACTGTTATTAATATCTGTTTTCTTAGGTAAGTAACTTGAATAAGTCATCATTATACCCATTGCTAAACTTAAAGAATAAAATACTTGTCCATAAGCTGCAATCCAAACTTTTGGTTCCATTACCTTGCTCCAATCAGGAGTGAATAATTTGTTTAATCCTAATGTAGCACCTTCTAATGTAACACCTCTAATAGCTATTATTACCATTATTGCAACTAATGTAGGTAGTAATATTTTATTTAATTTTTCTATACCACCTTTAACACCTCTATAACATATAAACCAACTTATTCCCCAAACTAATAAAATACCAATTAATACTGGCCATATTACTGATCCAAATTGGAATGGTGAATCTGTTAATCTTAAGAAATCATTGTAGAAATAAGCATTTGTATCATTTCCCCAACCTTTGTTAAAGCTTAATGTAAAATATTTCATTGCCCAGCTTAATATCATTGAATAATATCCAAGGATAAAGAAAGCTGTAATGCTTGGCCACCATCCAAGCCATTCCCATTTTTTATTAGCTCTTGCTAATGCTAATGGTGTTGACCCTCTAAATTTATGTCCCATTCCATATTCTAAAATTAATAAGGGAATTCCTGCTGTAAAAATTGCAAAGAAGTATGGTACTAAAAATGCACCTCCTCCATTTTCATATACTAAATAAGGAAATCTCCATATATTCCCTAAACCTACTGCCGATCCTACTGCAGCTAAAATAAAACCTAATTTCGTCCCCCACTGGTCTCTTTTGTTATCCATTTTTATCTCCCCCGTTCACTATTTATTTCATCAAATTAATCTTGTATTTATATTATATCCTTTTAATATTTTTTTCAACACTTTTATAAAAATTTATTAATTTTTCTCCTACTTTAATTAACAAATTGTTAATTAAAGTAGAGAATTGCTTATCATTTTATATAATAGTGTTTTAAGTATTGATATTTCTTAATTCATATAAAAAAATCATTATTTTTTTTTGTACAAGTTAACTTAATTTAATTTTTAGAAAACGTTTGCCAGCATATATCTTTTACATATTTTCATTATTTTTTATGAATTTATAAATTAAATTACAAATTTTTTGATATTTTCGTAATCATTTTTTCCTTTTTAAACTTTTATTAACTTTAATTTTGAAATCTTTCTTTAAGAAATTCTGCAACACCTTCTTCTTCACAACTTCCTATAACTCCAGTGGCAATTTTCTTAACTTCTTCTGTTGCATTTGCAGTTGCATATGCTTCATTTGCTAATTCAAACATTGGAATATCATTTAAATTATCCCCAAAGCATATTACATTTTTATAATTTATATATTTTGATAAATATTTAATACCATTTGCTTTAGATGCTTCACTGCTATATGCTTCTAAAAAGTAACAATCCTCATATACATCTTTATAATAATTAACATTTATTCCTTCAATTTTTTCAATTTCTTCTGCAATGCTTTTTATTTTTTCATATTCATCAAAAGCAACAAAATTAATAATACTTGATTTAAGCACCGATTCTTTATAATTTGATATTTTAACAAAAGTTTTTAACTCTTTGTCTGCTCTTTCCTTATAAAAATTATATTCATAAGCATGTTCAAATTCTTTATGATATACCCATAAATGATTATCTACAATTCCATATACTAATGGATTTTTATTATACTTTTCAAAAATATCTAATATCTTATATGTAGATTCAATATTTATATCCTTTATATCAATATATCTTAATTCCTTAGTATCATAAATTAATACACCATTCATTAATGCGACTGGTAGCTTCAAATCCAAGTTTTGTAGTATTTCCACAGCAGTTGCAGGTGTTCTTGCTGTAGCAACTGTAAAATTCATTCCTGATTTAATAAGTTCATTTATAATTTCTTCTGATTTTTTCGTTACTTGTCTATCCTTATTTATTAATGTACCATCTAAGTCTGTAACAAATAGTTCCATATTCTCTACTCCTTTTTTAATGTTATATTTTATTGATTTTTTCAATTTAACACATATTTAAAATTATTTCTAGTGCTAAATTAAAAGAGTTATGTAAATTTTTATTTATGTTATAAATTTATTATATACATAAACTTTGCTTACATAACTCTAATATATTATTTATTATGCTATATTAAAATCTATATATTCATTTAAAATATATCCATCTATTCCTTTATAACTTATTTTACCCCATTCATTATCATCCTCTATAACTGATACCTTTTGTCCCATAGCTATTGTTCCAATTACATTTGAATCAAAATTATTACTTTCCCTTACTTTTAATGCAACAGTAACTACAGTACCTTCTTTTGTAATTGTATTTTCTGCTATACTTCTATTTTGTAATGTTATATAATCCTTGCTTACATATCCATAGCCATTACCATACTTTATCTTATACCAGTTTCCACTTGTTTCTACTATTTCAACACTTGTTCCATTTTTCAGTGAACCTACTACTGAATAGCTTGTACCTGCTCCACTTCTTACATTTAATGAATCACTTACTTTTATTGTTCCTTTTTCTGTAGTTTTACTTAGCGAATTATCTGGATTTTGATTTCCTGAATTGTTATTTAATATAATATTTTGACTTAAATAATCCATTATTCCATTTACAATACCTTCTGCAACCTTATCTTGGTAACTACTTGAACTTAAATTTTGAGCTTCTGTTGGATTAGAAATAAATCCACATTCTACAAGACTTGAAGACATTTGTGCTGTTTTTATTACTGCAAAATTTGCAGTTTTAATTCCTCTATTATAAGCATCTGTAGCATTTATTATATCATTTTGTATATCATTTGCCAATTCTTTACTATCTGTTCTTGGAGAATAATAAAATGTTTCAATCCCATTTGCACTAGGACTTTCAGCTGAATTTTGATGAATAGAAACAAAAACATCTGAACCTTCGTTATTAGCCATTCTAGTTCTTTCTGTTAATGATAAATATGTATCATTATATCTACTCATCTTAACTTGCACACCTCTAGCCTTTAACTTAGCTTCTATTTTTTTAGATATTTGAAGATTTATTTCATCTTCATAAACACCATTTTTAACCGCTCCATTATCATATCCACCATGTCCTGGATCAATAAACACTTTATAATAATCTCTGTTTACCTCTTTAATATTACTTCTCGCATAACTAGCAGTTGATATACCCTCTTCTGTTATACAAACTTCTAATATATATACAACATCATCAGTTTGCTGAGATACAAATGTACTACCAATCGACTTAGCAATAAGTTCTCCATCAACTATTTCTGCAACATTTTTATTATAAACTGTCCAGCCTTCTGTAACTGGTAAATTTATAGCCTCACCAATTGTTAATACTAATCCATTTTCCATTACAACTTCTTCATTTTTATACTTTTCCAAAAGCTTAATTAAATCTGCTTCAGATACATTATAAATCTCCTCTGCTCTTGTAAGTTGAGTTGGAGTAATTAGTATCCCAGATAATATTAATAAACTTAAAACCTTTAATTTATTAATAATAATCACCTAACCTTCCTTATAGATATTTTCATATTAAGCAACAATAACTTATAATATCAAAAAAACATATACACTATATTATACATAATTTTATTATAAAATAAATTATTATAGTGTATTTTTGTATGTAATTTGAACTTTTTTTGATGTATATTGATTTTTTATTATAAAAATTAAGATTTAATATAATAATTATCCATTGATAGTTCTTTTTAATTATCTTTTATAACTTTAATTAAGTTATTATATAATCCTATTACACTTTTATTATTTTTAATATATCCTTTTATAATCTCAATTACTTCAATTGAGATTATTTCTCCCCCACATATTAATGGAATTCCTGGTGGATATGGAATTAATGCTTCTTTTGAAATTTTCCCTATACTTTCATCAATATCAACATATTCAAAACTTTTATCAAATACTTCATATGGCTCTAATACTTTTTCAGGAATTATACTATAATAATTTTGATATTGATTATCTCTTAATGAACTTAAATTTAGTTTATTTATTGAATTATATATTTTCTCAAAATCCTCTTCATTATTAAATGGAGATAAAATCAATACCACACCACCATCAAAACTCATTTCACATTGTATTTTCATACTTCTTAAATAATCTAATAACTTATGTCCACTATATCCCTTAGGTAATGTAAATATATATCTGCTTAAATCTAAGTTATATCCCATTGGTAAATCTTCTTCCTTTAAAACACTTACCTTATTTAATTTATTTATCTTTACACTCCACTTATTGGCTAAATCAATTAATCTATCATAATCCTCTTCCCCATAAATGTCTAAATAATATCTTGAATAATCTAATGATGACATTATTAAATATGAAGGTGATGTTGTCATAAATGATTTTAAATAAAAATCAATATTATTATCATTGTTAACTAAAAGATATGAACCTTGAGTTAAACTTGGTAATGTTTTATGGGCACTTAAAACTATATAATCAGCATATTTAACTATTGATTTTGGTAATTTTCCACTTATTCCATAATGTGCTCCATGTGCCCCATCAATAATTATAGTTAATCCTTTTTCTTTTAATTTTCTTAAAATATCAAATACCTTATAACCTATTCCAAAATAATTAGGATAAGTTAAAATTATTCCTTTAGGATTATTACACCCTTCCAATGCTTTATATATTTCCTTTTCTGTTGGTGGTAAAAATAATCCCTTATTTTCATGTATTACAGGTTCAATATATCTTACCTTTAACTTTCTTAAAATTAATCCATTATAAATTGATTTATGACAATTTCGTTCAACTAAAACTTCATAACCTTCATTAAATGCATCAAATATTGAAGCTAAGTTTCCAGCAGTACTTCCATTAACAACAAAATACGCTTTCTTTGAACCATAAGTTTTTGCTAATAAATCTTGTGCTTCCTTTATTATCCCTTCTGGGCAATGTAAATTATCTAATGGATCAACTTCTGTAATATCCAAAAATCCCATATTATTTACAAACTCTTTACCTATATCATCCCTTAAAAATCCAATTCCACTTTTGTTGCCTGGCATTGAAAGAATAAGATTTTTTTCCTTTTGATATTTTAATACTTCTTCAAGTAATGGTATTCTTTTACTCATCTTTTCCTCTTTCCTAATTGCTTATTACCTGCACTGTCATATTATTTAAAACTTTAACAGCAGTATCAATAATAAAGCTTATAGGCATCTTATCTAAATTTTCACATTCATCAAGATATAAATATCCATCTCCAAACATAGTATCATATGTAGATATTCCCATAGCTAATCTTACACTTTGCTCATTTGCAAATAATCTCTTTAATTTAAAGCTTTTTATTAATTCATTAATATTTTTTAAACTTTCATTATTAGATGAAACTTCATTTATTAATTCCTTGATTATTTCTATTGATTTATCTACATTTTCATGTGCAGTACTATAAGTTATTTCATAAACCTTTATATATTCTTCATTAGATACTCTTGTTAATACATCATAAACTAAACTATGCTTTGTTCTTAAAGTGTCAAATAAAACGGAATTTACTCCGTCTCCAAAGTATTGGTCAAAAACTCTTAATGCTTTTATTTCCCATTGATTCAAGTCATTTATAGGGAAAATAATTTGAACTTTTGAACTGTTTATATCATCTTTCTTATCTATAAATATTCCTGTCTTAGGTAGTTGAAGCTCTTCCTTATCTTCTGGAAGCTTTTCACTTCTCCAATAACTAAAACTTTCTTCTACTATCTCCTTAACTTCTTCAAAATCTAAACTTGAAATAATTGTAATAGTTGAATTATTAGCGCAGTAATATGTATTAAAGAAATCTATTGCATCATCTATTGTCATATTTTCTAATGATTCCTTAGTTCCTATAATAGGATATTTAATTCTTCTACCTTCCATAGAATTATAATACAACTTATCTTCTGTATATTGCTCTAAATCTTCATCCCATTCTTTAAGCTCTTGTTTTATTACTTCCATTTCTTCCTTAAATCCCTCTTCAGTAAATACAGGGTCTAAAAGAATATCTGAAAATAAGTCTAAACCTTTATATAGTTCCTCATTTAGTAATGTTCCATAAAAAACTACATATGGATAATTGGTCATTGCATTTTGGAATCCAAATACCTTACTTAATTCTTCATTTATTTGTTGCTCACTTCTTATTTCAGTACCCTTATATACCATATGTTCAGTTACATGAGCTACTCCAAGCACCTTACCATCACGTGCTGCCCCTGCATCTAATGATATAGCTATTGAACTTAATTCACTATTACTTTTTTTATAAATTAACTTTAATCCATTATCTAAAATATAATCTTTCATTATATATATCACCTCTTTCCTCATTATATCATAAAAAAAATAACAAGAACTAAGCTTGCTACTTAGCCTTGTTATTTTAAAATTTATTCAGCTTTAAGTGCTATTGCACATTCAATTCTCTTCTTTTGCATTTTACATCCTATTTCATAAGGAATATTCATATCTCCATTAAATGCAAAGTTGTTTGATTGACATCCACCTGAACAATAGAATCTTGCCCAACACTCTCTACATTTTGGCTTATTATAAATATGCGCCTTTTTGAACTTCTTACCTAATTCGGCATCATAAGTATCGTCATAAATATCTCCAAGTTTAAATTCTTCCTTACCTACGAATTGATGACAAGGATATACTTCACCTTGTGGAGTTATAGCAACATATTCAAATCCTGCTCCGCATCCTGAAATTCTCTTATAAACGCATGGTCCACCATTTAAATCAATGTTGAAATGATAGAAGTTGAATTCATCCCCTTCTTTCTTTCTTCTTACCATTTCATTATATAATTTATCATAGTTTTCAAATATTTCTGGTAAATGTTCTTCTTTAAGTTCTAAGAAGTGTCCTTTTTCAAGAACTACTGGTTCAATAGAAATTTCTCTAAATCCTTCATTAACCATAGCCTTAACATCTTCATAAAAATCAGTATTAGCTCCAGTAAATGTTCCTCTTACATAGTAATGCTTAGATTTATCTCTTTTTTCTATCATTCTCTTAATATTTGGAAGTATATCATCATAAGAACCACTTCCATCAACTTTAATTCTTACATTATCATTTACTTCTTTTCTACCATCTAATGAAAGTATTATATTACCCATTTCTTTATCCATGAAGTCCATCATATCTTCATTTAAAAGAGTTGCATTAGTAGTCATAGTAAATCTAACATTCTTTTTCCAAGCTTTTTCATTTTCTCTTGCATAAGCTATTATTTCTTTAATTGTGTCCATGATCATTGTTGGTTCTCCACCAAATAAATCAATTTCAATATTTCTTCTTGGACCACTTCTCTTAACAACATAATCTATTGCTTTTTTAGCTGTTTCAACAGACATTACTCCCTTATGTCCATTGTATTCCCCTTCATCTGCAAAACAATATTTACATCTTAAATTACATCCATGAATTATATTTAAACATACTGCTTTTATATAATCTCTATCATCCATTGATGAATGTGCTATATCTTCATATTGATCTTTTGAATATAATATTTCTTGATCTACAAGTTCTTGTAATTCTTCATAAGCTTCTGATATAGTTTCTTCACCATATTTAGCTCCAAATTCTTTTATAAGCTCTTCTTTGCTTCTTAATTCATTATCGTCTACTAAATCATAAACTAATTCATCTACAATATGTACAGCCCCTGTATTAACATCTAAAACAAAGAAATTATCTCCTTGCTTAAATTTGTGTATTAAAGCCATGTCATTTCCTCCTAATACAATTAATATTTAAAATTCAATTTATTTTGAAACAATATTTTATATAATCCTAATATCAATTTAGTAAATCAACTTCCACATAATATTTTTTAAAATTTCTTTAACAAATTATTACTCATTATTTTCATACGAGTAAAGCAGTAACTAATTTTAGTTACTGCTTGTCCTTAATTAGTTTTCACATTCTAAGTTAGCAACTGTGCAAGAAGTCTTACATGCTGATTGGCATGAGTTTGCACATTCCTTGCATCCTGGCTTACAAAGACTATTTTTTATGTTTGTTTTGTTAATTGTTTTTATGTGTTTCATGTCGAATCCTCCAATAATAAAAATATAACGTGGTAATTATAGC
>ERZ772885.2045-NODE-2045-length-10870-cov-1.865834_pt1 | contig 10870 bp, 10 predicted proteins | sample MGYA00580580_ERZ772885 | MGnify/ENA primary metagenome ERZ772885 (study PRJEB29015, sample SAMEA2737673) | human gut metagenome | biome: human gut; feature: human-associated habitat; material: faeces | place: China | collected 2012 ...
ACCGTGTAACCAGTCAAATCAGTCATTTTCCACACCTGTTGGCATCAGGTCTGATGGAGCAGGCGGCTGATTATGCTCAGGCCCACGAGATGACCAATCACTTTGCGGCTGGGGGATTCCGAGATATGACCCGTATTGCTGAGAGTGAACCTGGTATGTGGGCTTCCATTCTCATGACTAATGGGCCTGCTGTTTTGGATCGTATTGAAGATTTCAAAAAACGTTTGGACCATGTGGCCGACTTGATAAAGGCTGAAGATGAGAATGCCATTTGGGAGTTCTTTGACAATGGTCGTAAGAAGCGTAAAGAGATGGAAATTCACAAAAAGGGTGGCGTGGAAAGTGCCTTCGATATTTTCGTGGATGTGCCTGACCGTGAGGACGTTATCCTTAGCATTATGGAATTGTTGCGAGGAACGTCTTTGGTTAATCTTCGTATTAATGAAGAAAATCGTGAGGATATTCATGGTATCCTTCAAATTACTTTTAAAAATGAAAAAGATCGTACACATGCTAAGACTGTTATTGAAGCCAATACAGACTATCATGTGGTGATCGCCTAGGAGAATAAAATGACAAATATTTATGATTTAGCAAATGAGTTGGAACGTGGCATTCGTGCCCTTCCTGAGTACAAAACTTTGGTAGAGAAAAAAGAAGCTATCGCAGCTGATGCTGAGGCTAGTGCTCTTTTCAAAGAGTTCACTGATTTCCAAGAGGATTTCTATGCTAAAATGCAAGCTGGTACAATGCCAACAGCAGAAGAACAAGCAGCTGTTCAAGAATTGGGGCAAAAAGTGGAAGCTAACGCCCTTTTGAAAGAATACTTGGCTGCACAACAAGGCTTGTCTGTTTATTTGAATGATATTGAACGTATCATCTTCAAACCTTTGCAAGAATTGAATAGCTAATCAGAGAGGGTATGTCAGTTGACAGGCCCTTTTCTGCATTCAAAAGAGATTGTCTAAGAATGAAGATCAAATATTAAGGAGGAAAATGATGGCTCGTAAAATTGGAATTATTGGTATGGGAAATGTTGGAGCTGCGGTAGCTCATGGAGCTATTGCTCAAGGTTTGGCTGATAGTTATGTCTTTATAGATATCAATGAGAAAAAGGCTGAGGCGGATGCCCAGGATTTTAAAGATGCTATGGCCAATCTACCTAGCTATGCCAACATCGTGGTTAATGATTATGCAGCACTTGAAGATGCTGATGTGATTATTTCATCTCTTGGGAATATTCAGTTACAGCATAATGCCGGTGAGGACCGTTTTGCTGAATTTCCATTTACCCGAGAAGCTGTTTATCAGGTTTCTCAGGAACTCAAAAAATTGGATTTTAAAGGCATACTCTTGGTTATCTCAAACCCTGTAGATGCCGTATCATCCCTCTATCAAGAGTTCACAGGTTGGCCAAGAGAACGTGTGATTGGGACAGGGACTCTACTCGATACAGCTAGAATGAAGGCAGCGGTAGGAGATGATTTATCAGTCAATCCAAAATCAGTATCCGGCTACAATCTTGGCGAACATGGGAATTCCCAATTTACAGCCTGGAGTCAGGTTAAGGTCAAAGGTCAAGATATTACAGCATTGACCAGTGAAGAAGAGCGTCAAAATCTTTTTATGGCTTCCATGAAAGGTGGCCACAAGGTCTTTTATGGTAAGGGCTATACTTCATACGGCATTGCCAGTGCTACTCTTCGTTTAGTGGCCATTATCCTTTCGGATGCTCAAGAAGAAGTGGCGGTATCTAGCTATCAAGCAGCTTATCAGACCTACCTTGGCTATCCAGTTATTTTAGGACGTCAAGGGGTGGTTGCTCCTGTTCACTTGTCTTTGTCGGCTGAGGAAGATCGTCTTTTGGAGGAGTCTGCTAACTTAATTCGGAACCGTGTTCAAGAGGCAGTTGCCTTTCTAAGAGAAAAGTATACTAATACTAGAGAGTGAATATTTTGACAATTCAGTCTATGGTTAGGCTTTTAATTATGGTATAATGAGAGCAACTATAAAATTTTCAGGAGTAACCTATGAAACTAGAAACCAAGGCCCAAGGTCTTCATGGCAGCTTGCGTATCCCTGGTGACAAGTCAATCAGTCACCGTTCGATTATGTTCGGAAGTCTTGCCCAAGGTGTGACAACTGTTCGTGATATTTTACGAGGTGAGGATGTCCTCTCAACCATGCAGGTCTTTCGTGATCTGGGTGTGACTATCGAGGATGACGGTGATGTGGTTCGCATTCACGGTGTTGGTTTTGATGGTCTCAAGGCTCCTCAAAACAAATTGGACATGGGTAACTCTGGAACATCCATTCGCTTGATTTCAGGTGTGCTCGCTGGTCAAGATTTCGATGTAGAGATGTTTGGGGATGATTCCCTTTCAAAACGCCCTATGGACCGTGTGACCATTCCCTTGCGTCAGATGGGTGTAGAGGTATCAGGTCAGACGGACCGCGATTTGCCACCTTTGAAAATGCATGGTAGCAAGTCTCTTAAACCTATTCATTACCAATTGCCTGTGGCCTCTGCTCAGGTTAAATCTGCCCTTATTTTTGCAGCTCTTCAAGCTGATGGCGAATCTGTTATCATCGAGAAGGAAAAAACACGTAATCATACGGAAGATATGATTCAGCAGTTTGGTGGTCAGCTTCAGGTAGATGGCAAGGAAATTCGTATTTCTGGTGGCCAAACTTTCACTGCTCAAGAAGTTGTGGTTCCAGGTGACATTTCTTCAGCTGCCTTTTGGTTGGTAGCAGGACTTGTGGTGCCTAACTCTAAGATTGTCTTGGAAAATGTTGGTATCAACGAGACGCGTACGGGTATCATTGATGTGATCAAAGACATGGGTGGTAAGATTACCCTTTCAGATATTGACCAGGTTGCTAAATCTGCGACCATTACGGTTGAAACTTCAGAACTTAAAGGAACTGAAATTGGTGGAGATATCATTCCACGTTTAATTGACGAACTTCCGATTATCACACTTTTGGCGACACAAGCCCAAGGTAAGACTGTGATTCGTGATGCTGAAGAACTTAAGGTCAAAGAGACTGACCGTATTCAGGTGGTAGCGGATGCCTTGAATGCTATGGGTGCTGATATTGTACCAACTGAGGATGGTATGATTATCACTGGTAAGACGGCTCTTCATGGGGCAGAGGTTAATACCTTGGGTGACCACCGTATTGGTATGATGACAGCTATTGCTGCCCTTTTGGTTCAAGATGGTGAGGTTGACTTGCAACGTGCGGAAGCTATCAATACAAGTTACCCAAGCTTCTTTAGTGATTTGGAAGGATTGCTCCATGGCTAAGGTTTTATTGGGCTTTATGGGAGTTGGTAAGAGTTCCGTCGCCCCATACCTAGATGGTCGTTTCGTGGATATGGATCAGGTCATCGAGGAGAAAATCGGCATGTCCATTGCTGATTTTTTTGCAAAAGAAGGTGAAGTAGCCTTTCGTCAGATTGAGTCTGAGACTTTGGAAGAACTTCTTCAAGAGGGAGATGACGTCATCATCTCTACTGGAGGTGGTGTCGTTGTGACGGAGCGCAATCGTCAGCTCTTGGCGAAAAATCGTAAGCATAACGTTTGGCTCCATGCTTCTTTCGATGTGGTCTATGATCGCATTGAAAGGGATACCAAGAATCAGCGCCCACTCTTTCTCAATCATTCCAAAGAGGATTTTAAGGCTATTTATGACGGTCGAATGGCACTCTATCAAGATTTAGCAGATTTGGTTGTCACAGTTGATAACCGAACGCCAGAAGAAGTAGCAAGGTTTATCAAATGTATGTAGGTTATTTGGGCCCTAGTGGGTCGTTTACGCATAATGCAGCCTTAAAGGCTTTTCCTGAGGCAGAATTGATTTCTCTAGGTACCATTACCGAGGTTATCAAGTCTTATGAAGAGGGACGTGTGGATTATGCGGTCATTCCGGTGGAAAATTCCATTGAGGGCTCTGTTCATGAGAGTTTAGACTATCTCTTCCATCAGGCCGATATTCGTGCTGTGGCAGAGATTGTTCAGCCCATCAAGCAGCAGTTGATGGCGACGAAACATCATGAGAAAATTGAGAAAATCTTCTCACACCCACAGGCTATTGCCCAAGGGAAAAAGTATATTAAACAGCATTTTCCACATGCCAAGATTGAGACAACAGCAAGTACAGCCTTTGCGGCGCGTTTTGTCGCTGATAATCCAGATCAGCCATATGCGGCCATCGCTCCGCATGCAGCTGCTAAGGAATACGGTCTTCAAATATTGGCTAAGGATATTCAGGAGATTGAAAAGAATTATACCCGCTTTTGGGTGTTGGGGAACACCGTTCCTGAGATTCCGCTCAATCAGATTGATTGTAAATTAACGCTGGCCTTGACCCTGCCTGACAATATGCCAGGGGCACTTTACAAGGCCTTATCGACCTTTGCCTGGCGAGGCATTGACTTGACCAAGATAGAAAGTCGTCCTTTGAAGACGGTACTTGGCGAGTATTTCTTTATTATTGATTGTGATTATACAAAGGAAAAGTTGGCTCAGTTCGCTCTTGAAGAGCTGACTGCAGTTGGAATTGGATATAAAATCTTGGGTGCTTACCAAGTCTATGAAATTTAAAGGGAAATCTTATGACCAAATCTAACAATGGGCCGTTTACGCATCATGAACGGTTACGTTACAGCTATCTTTTAAAAAATCTTGCTCACCTAAATGGACAGCAGGCCTCAGAATTCAATTTTCTTCAAGGAAAGTTGGATGCCTATGAAGCTGAGCGGCGGTATCAAGCGCAAAGAGTGGATTATCAAACAGCATGGCATCAGCCTTATGACAATCGTTCTGACTACTATCAAGAGCGTGATTATGAGTCTGCCGATCAGCTAACTAAGGAAGGTTTGCCCGTCTATCGGGAGGAAGTCGCTCAAAGTAAACCTAAACGTAAAAAGGTTCAAAGACAAGCAACTCCTTCAGCAACGTCGGCTCCAAGGTCCAAGTCGCAAGTAGCTAAGAAGAAGCGACCAAAGAAAAAGAGAAGGCTCAAGAAAGTTGTCAAGCTGGTGCTTAGTTGCTTGAGTCTTGGAGTTGTGTTCTTAGTGATAGCCATGGCCTATCAATTTTACAAGGGAACAGACCTTTCTGCCGCGGGTAATAATGGTAAATCCTATCAGCCTGCCGTAGTTGAGACCTTTAATGGTAAGGATACCAAGGATGGGGTTAATATCCTTATTCTAGGTTCTGACCAGCGAGTTAGCCAAGACTCTACCGATGCCAGAACGGACTCCATCATGGTTGTCAATGTGGGCAATAAAGAAGGTAAGATTAAGATGGTTAGCTTTATGCGAGATACCTTGGTCAATATCAAGGGGGCTTCAGAAACCGACTATTCTCAGGACTTGAAACTTAATACGGCTTTCAATATTGGTGAGCAAAATAATCATCAAGGGGCAGAACTCATGCGTGAGACCCTCAAACGAAACTTTGACATTGATATTAAGTACTATGCCATGGTTGACTTTGAAACCTTTGCGACAGGGGTCGATACCCTCTTCCCGAATGGTGTGGAAATCAATGCGAAGTTTGCGACCATCGATGGTAAAAAAGTATCTTCGGTTCAAGTTCCAGATGATTTGAAGATGGACAAGAATGGTCATGTGCCAAATCAAACCATTAAAGTTGGTAAGCAGGATATGGATGGTCGCACCCTTCTGAATTATGCTCGTTTCCGTAAGGATGACGAGGGAGATTATGGCCGTACCAAGCGCCAGCAACAAGTGATGCAGGCTGTCATGAAACAGCTTAAGAATCCACTTAGCCTCTTCAAAGGGCCTGAGGCTTTGGGGAAGGTTTACTCACTGACCTCAACCAATATGAGTATGACGGACATGTTGGACTTGGGGCTTTCAAATGCTGGTAGTTTCAAAAAAGGGATCAATTCGCAAACCATTCCTTCGGATGGTGATTGGATTGACAGTTATGATTTGTATGGCGGTCAAGGGATTGAAATTGATTTTGACACTTATCAGGCAAAATTAAAAGAACTAGGATTTAGATAAGAAAAGAAGCAGGTTCACACTGAACCTGCTTGTTTTTTAGCATTTAGCTTGTATAAGAGCATAGTATATTAGCTTAAGAAAATGATAGAGTAGATAAACCATGATAGCAAGCACTAGCAAGAGCTCGATGGTATAAATCAGTTGGCTAGCTAGATTTACGAGTTTAAGACTTGTAGTCGCTGCCTTGAAAGCATTGGCACTATTAACCAAGGGGAAGCTAAAGGCAGCAAAAAGTGGGACAAAACCCTTGTTAACGACTCTAGTAAAGAGTCCCAAACCATAAAAATAAAATACTTGCGAAGGTAGTAAGAGTCCAACTAGAAGTAGGGAATTAATTTCTTGCCCACTCTTAAGGTAAGCTGTAATGAGGAGAGCAAGAGGAGCTGCAAGTACTGCTAGACTTGCTTGAAGACCTGGACTTACTTTGATACGGAATAGTCTGTAAAAAATAAGTATGAAGAGTAGGCCAGCAGCAAGTCCCGTAAGCCCTAGAATACTAGCCTTGAAAGTGCTTGATATTGTACTTGGAGCAGTTACCAAGCTAATAGCAGGACCTACGTAGACCACAAACCAGCTTGGATAGACATCTTCTAGTTTAAATGATCTAAGAAAACGGTAGCTAAAGAAGATGATATAGGCCAAGTAGACAAGTAGAAGACAAAGCCAAAGAGCAGTTTGTCCAGTTAAGGAGATGGGCAGACGAGTAAAAAAGAGAAAGAGTGCCATGAAAAAGCTTGGGAAGGATGAAGCAATGACCGTGTTTTTCAAATCTTCCTTGGTCTGGTCTTTCCCTAGCCATAACCGTCCTAAGATAAGGACTAATCCGATACTTGCTAAGCACCAAATACCCTGAGCAATCAGGGTAAGTTGGCTTATTTGATTGGATAAACTAAAGAGGGCTAAAAGTAAACTTGATAGAGCTAAGGGAATCTTGCTGAAAAACGCCTTCATGTAACACCTTTCTGATTAATTACTGATTTGCGAGGATATGACGGAGTTGCACAGCACTTGGAGATACAATTGGAAGAAAAACACCTTCGTTCCAACGTCGAATAAAACTAGAATCAGATTCTTTAAGATAACCACGACCACCACTAGCTTGAAGCTCTAATAAGAGGCTATTAGCCACTACATCTACAATGTCGATGCGAAACTGGAAGAGTTCACGTGGGTTATCGATGAAGTAGCTTGGATCATTAAGACCTGCATAGAGTTGGTCTTGAATGTTTAGCAGGGCTTCACGTGTTGTTTCAAACTCATTTCGAAGAACGCTTCGATTGCTAGCTAGACTGCTTTCTACCTCATTAAGGGAGCGTTGAGCCAAACCAAAGGCTAAGCCAAACTGGAAGCCAAGGAAGTTAGGTCGTGTTTTGGCGATAAAGTCTACAGCGTCTTTGGAAAGAATCCAATTAGGGTCTAGTTTGACATGATTGAAGGTCAAGCTAGCAGTGTTGGAGCCCTGCAAGGATACAAATTCTAGATCAGCTGAACGGCTTAAGCCCTCAGCTTCTGATGGAATGGTAATAATCCAAGGTTGGCGGTCATCATTAAATCCAGCAGCAAAGAGAGCAGCGAATTTATCAGAACGAAGGTTAGTTACCCAAGGGAGACGACCATCGAGATAGTAGTCTCCCCCTTCTTGAGAAATAGTGACATTGAGTTCCTCGATATCTGATAGAAATTTAACGGCATTAGACAAACCGGTACCACCAGCTCGTTCACCATTAAACAGTTCAGCTAACCATGCTTGTCTAGGATAAGGATTATCACTGCTTAAAATATATTCGATAAAAGTACGATGTCCCCAAGAAATAAAGGAAGCCGTTAAGGAATGCTGTGCGAGTTCCCCAAGAAAATCAACAACTTGAGTAGGTTCTCCACCTAAGCCGTCATACTCTTTGGGAACGCTTACTTTAAAAATATCATGTTCAGCAATCTTTTTCAAGAGTTGATTGGCAATTGGCCCAGATTCTTGGTCGATGAGATCAGCATTGGTGTCTAACCAAGTAAGGAATTCTTTTGAAAAATATGACATAGGCTTAGGTCCTCCTCTAGTTTATCAGTTTAGCTTTACATTAAGCGAATTCTTGAAGTTCAGGGTTAATTGGTGTTTGTGCGAGATTGTTAGCGTAGTTACACAAGCTAGCAAGGCTGACACCCAAGATAACGTCAAGGGCATTTTGTGCAGTGTAGCCAGCTTCCAAGAAGTCATTGTAGGCTTCGTCACCAACAGCACCTTTGTTATTGATCACAGCAATAGTGAATTTAGCAAGGGTATCAAGTTTTGGATCGTCTTCGATTGGTGTACGGTTACGAAGGGCTTCCAAAAGTTGAGGTGTCATTTGGATTTGCTTGATTGAAAAGGCTGTGTGACCCGCCACACAGAAGGCACAGCCATTAGTAACAGCAGCTGTAATTTGAACAACCTCACGTTCAGTTGGTGTCAATGAATTGCGACGATTGATTTCCCCGACAGTGCGGTAAGTTTCCAGCGCAGTTGGCGCATTAGCAAGGAGACCAATCAAGTTTGGAATGTATCCCCCATTGGCATCTTTGACTGTTTGAAGGACGTCTTTGACTTCTTCTGGTGCAGTTTCGATTGTATGAATGGTAATATCTGGCATGATTATTCTCCTTTAGATAGAAACGACATCTAGCCAAGTTGCTGAGTCGTTTAATTTTTTGTCATGGACCTATGATAGCACCGTTTGACTTTTCTGAAAAATCTATAATATTTATGGCCAGCCATAAATTTAATTTATATGTGCTATAATGGAGAGTAGCAAGTGGCTTTTTAGGAAACCCTAGAGGCCTATCAGAGTAAAGAAAGTTGAATTATGTTAAATAAAAACGCTATTGTAGAAGTTGAAATTGTCGATTTGACACATGAAGGAGCGGGTGTCGCTAAGGTAGACGGCTTTGTCTTTTTCGTGGATAATGCCCTCCCAGGCGAAGTCATCAAGATGCGCGTGCTTAAGCTCAAGAAAAATATCGGCTTTGGTAAGGTTGAGGAGTATGTGATTCTTTCACCAAACCGCAATCAGGACATTGATGCAACCTATCTCCGTTCAGGAATTGCTGATTTTGGCCATATGACCTACGAGGAGCAGCTTAAGTTCAAGCGTAAACAAGTTGTGGACAACCTCTACAAGACAGCAGGTATCTCAGACGTAGAAGTCGCTGAAACATTGGGGATGGATACACCGTACGCTTACCGTAATAAGGCGCAGGTGCCCGTTCGCCGTGTTAAAGGTCAGCTTGAAACAGGTTTCTACCGCAAGAATTCGCACGACTTGATTCCAATTGAAGATTTCCTTATTCAAGACAAGGAAATTGATAAACTCATTGTCTTTGTCCGTGACCTTCTACGCCGCTATGACCTCAAACCTTATGATGAGAAGGAGCAGACAGGTTTGATTCGTCATTTGGTAGTTCGTCGTGGTCATTATTCAGGTCAGATGATGTTGGTCTTTGTAACGACCAGACCAAAAGTTTTCCGTATTGACCAGGTTATTGCTAAGATCACGGAAGCCTTCCCGAGTGTCGTTTCCATCATCCAAAACATCAACGATAAGAACACTAACGCCATCTTTGGTAAGGAGTTCCGCACCCTTTATGGTCAAGACACCATCACAGACAGTATGTTGGGCAATGACTATGAGATTTCTGCCCAGTCTTTCTATCAGGTTAATACCGAGATGGCCGAAAAACTCTATCAAACAGCTATTGACTTCTCAGATCTAAACAGCGATAGCATTGTTATTGATGCTTATTCAGGAATCGGGACAATCGGTTTGTCATTTGCAAAACAGGTCAAGGAAGTCTATGGCGTTGAAGTCATCGAAACAGCCGTCGAAGATGCCAAGAAAAATGCAGAACGCAACGGCATTACAAATGCCCACTATGTGGCTGACTCAGCTGAAAATGCCATGGCCAAGTGGAGTAAGGATGGCATCAAACCAGACGTCATCATTGTGGATCCACCACGTAAGGGCTTGACAGAAAGCTTCATCAAAGCCAGCGTTGCCATGCAACCTGAGAAGATTACCTATGTCTCATGTAACCCAGCAACCATGGCGCGTGATATCAAACGCTATCAAGAATTGGGCTATGAATTGAAAAAAGTCCAGCCGGTGGATTTGTTTCCTCAAACGCACCATGTCGAGTGTGTGAGTTTATTGGTAAAACGCAGTTAAACATCTCGCTTTGACATTTCAAGGCGAGATGCTTCAAAGCTCCACTGGAGCTTTGAACTCCCACAGACGCATCAAGTTGAGGCGGTATCACTGCTTGTACGAGCTACAAAGTAGCGAAGTAGAAGCAGATGTTCCGCCCATGCGATAGGACTCGTAGAATGAGGAGGGACACCGACGAGATGATACGCCAAGTCCGAACCGCTGAGTGTGTAGGATTGCTTATAAAAGAGTAAAAAACTTGTAAGGAAGCAATAATGAAAAGCCTTGATTGCAAGGCTTTTTTTGCGTTTTTGTGATAGAATATACCTAGTTATAAATCGAGAGCAACTTAGAAGCAGAAAAAAATTTTATACATAAAATAATCAAGATAAGGAAGATAAATGACAGAAATTGACAAAAAGAACTTAAAAAATTATCTTTATTTCACATTTGGAATTACTTATATAGCTTGGGGGCTTCTTGCCATATTTACACAATCTCATATTTTGGGATTAGAGACGTTTATAGGGAGAATTTTACATATAATTGGTGCTCTTGGACCAGCTATTGCAAGTGGGTTTTATTTGAAAAGTAACAATATAAAATTTAAACACTTTGTATTTAATAAGAGAGAAAATAGTAGTATTTA
>ERZ772885.2048-NODE-2048-length-10862-cov-4.361803_pt1 | contig 10862 bp, 9 predicted proteins | sample MGYA00580580_ERZ772885 | MGnify/ENA primary metagenome ERZ772885 (study PRJEB29015, sample SAMEA2737673) | human gut metagenome | biome: human gut; feature: human-associated habitat; material: faeces | place: China | collected 2012 ...
TGGAGGGGGCGGAGTTCATCGACGAGGGCGGACGCGACATCCCGCTCGACGGCCACGACATCGAGTTCGAGAACCTCGGGTTCTCGTATGCGCGGGACGGCAGCGGGCAGACGCTTCACGACGTGAGCTTCTCCATCCCCGAGGGCACGACGTGCGCTATCGTCGGCCCTTCCGGGTCGGGCAAGACGACGATCGCCAACCTCATGATGCGCTTCTGGGACGCCGATTCGGGGGAAGTCCGCGTCGGCGGCAGGAACGTGAAGGACTTCACGTGCGACAGCCTGCTCTCGAACTTCTCCGCGGTGTTCCAGAGCGTCTACCTGTTCAACGACACTGTGGAGAACAACATACGCTTCGGCAGGCCCAACGCAACCTTCGCCGAGGTCATCGACGCCGCGAAGCGCGCACAGGCAGACGAGTTCGTCGAAGGGCTTCCGGAGGGGTACCGGACACTCGTCGGCGAAGGCGGCAGCGCGCTTTCAGGCGGACAGAAACAGCGCATATCCATCGCACGAGCGCTCCTCAAGGACGCGCCCATCGTCATCCTCGACGAGGCGACCGCGAGTGTCGACCCTGAGAACGAGGCGCTCATCCAATCCGCCATCTCCGAACTCACGCGGGGAAAGACCGTCGTGGTGATCGCCCATCGCCTCGCGACCATCGAGAACGCCGATCAGATTCTCGTGGTCGAAGGCGGGACCGTGGTGCAGCGCGGCACACACGAGCAGCTTCTTGCCGAGGAGGGAACGTACCGGAAGTTCGTCGAAATTAGAAGCGAGGCGGAAGGGTGGCGTTTCGGATTCTGACGGACGGAGAAGCGATGCTCCGCTGCGACCTCTGTGGCGGAAGGAAGGGAGGAAGTCGATGCCGATGAACCGGTCGAGGAAATCGACCGTGCAGAGGTCTTTGGGCGAGAGGACGTAGCGCCCGTCGATGTCCAGCGCCGCACCGGTCTCGGTGTCCGTGACGGTGTATTTGCGGCGGCACAGCTGGCGGCAGGCGCCGCGGTTGGCCGAGCAGTTGGTTTCGTAGAGCGAGAGGTAGCATTTACCCGAAATCGACATGCATAATGCGCCGTGGGCGAACATTTCGATTTCGACCAGCTCGCCGCGCGGGCCCCGGATGTCGTTCTCGACGATCTGGCGGTGTATTTGCGCCACCTGTTCGAGCGTCAGTTCGCGTGCCAGCACCACCGTGTCGGCCCACTGCGAGAAGAACTTCACGGTTTCGGAATTCGAAATGTTGCTCTGGGTCGAAATATGCACTTCGACCCCGATGCGCCGGGCATAGAGTATCGCCGCGAAATCGGTGGCGATGATGGCGTCGATGCCTTCGGCCTTGGCGCGGTCGATTACCTCGTGGACGGTTTGCATCTCGTCCTCGTAGACGATGGTGTTGACCGTGAGGTAGGCCTTGACCCCTGCGGCGTGTGCCGTGGCGACGATCTTCGCCAGGTCGTCGAGCGTGAAATTCGCAGCCGACGCCGAGCGCATGTTGAGCTTCCCGACGCCGAAATATACCGAGTCCGCCCCGGCCTGTATGGCTGCGGCCAGTGCTTCGTAAGACCCTACGGGGGCCATGATTTCTATCTCGGAGCGTTGCATAGTGTCGTTTGCGGGGGATGTCCCTGCGTCGTTTGCCGCAGGGGTGTTGGCGGAATCAGTTTTTGCGTCCCATCAGGCTCAGGGCGTATTCGCGCATCCGTTCCGTGCGGGATTTTTCGACCGAAAGGGTGTCGAGGATGCCCAGCGCTCTTTCGAAGCGCAGCGAAATCTGCTGTTCGGTGAGGCGTGGTATGTCGAGACGGTCGTAGACGGCTTTTATCGTGGCGATTTTCTCGGCGTCGGGCATCTGTGAGCGGTGCGTCGAGCGGAGCACTTCGCGCGTAGGTTCGTCGGCGCGGCTTATGGCCGTGATCATCAGGTAGGTCTGTTTGCCTTCGAGGATGTCGCCGCCGATGGCCTTGCCCAGCCTTTCGTCGCCGTAGCTGTCCAGCAGGTCGTCCTGCAACTGGAATGCCAGTCCCAGTTCGATGGCGAAGCGGCGCAGCTTGCGGCAGTCCTCTTCGGAAGCGCCGCCCAGCAGGGCGCCGATCGTGGTGGCCCCGGCTAGCAAAACCGAGGTCTTCAGCTCGATCATGTGCATGTATTCCACGACCGAAACCTTCGGCTTGCGTTCGAAATCCATGTCGTACTGCTGCCCTTCGCACACTTCGAGCGCCATGGTGTTGAACGTCGAGAGTATCTGCGGCAGCAGTTGCGCCGGCACTTCGCCCAGCAACCGGTAGGCGCAGATCAGCATGGCGTCGCCCGAGAGGATCGCCACGTTCTGCCCCCACTTGGCGTAGACTGAGGGTTTGCCGCGCCGCACGGCTGCATTGTCCATGATGTCGTCGTGCAGCAGCGTGAAATTATGGAACACCTCGACGGCCGCGGCGGCCGGCAGGGCATGTTGTATCTTGTCGGTGAAGATGCCGTTGGAGAGCATCAGCAGCATGGGGCGCAGGCGCTTGCCGCCGCCCGCGAGCGAATAGCCGATCGGGGCGTAAAGTAGCTCGGGTTCGGCCGGGAACTCGGTTTGGGCCAAGTAATTTTCGATGGCGGAGAGCAGTTGCTCGTTCGTTTGCATAGTCTGACAATACTTTTGGATCGGAATCTGTCCCAAAAGTAGGAAAAAAGTTTGGAGTAGCCGAATTTTGGATTAACTTTGACCTGATAAATTCTAACCTTTAACCAGAACACGATATGAAAAAACTCGCTATCGGCGTGGACATCGGCGGTATCAATACTGCGTTCGGCCTCGTCGACGAAAACGGCGACCTGTATGCCGAATCGGTCATTTCGACCAAGAAATACCCCAGTGTAGACGATTATCCGGCCTATGTCGAAGACCTCTGCCAGGCGATGCACGCACTGGCCGACAGCCTTTCGTTCGAGTACGAACTGACGGGTATCGGTATCGGTGCCCCCAATGCCAATTATCATAAAGGTACGGTCGAAAACCCTGCGAACCTCTGGAAATTCCGCGAGGGAGACCCCAATCCCGATGAAAGCCGCCGCGTTTTCCCGCTGGCGGACGACATCCGGAACTGCTTCGGGGGTGTGAAGGTGCTCGTGACGAACGATGCCAATGCCGCGACGATCGGCGAGATGATCTATGGCAATGCCAAGGGCATGCGCGACTTTATCATGATTACGCTCGGTACGGGCCTCGGATCGGGTTTCGTCGCCAACGGCGAGATGATCTACGGCCATGATGGCTTTGCCGGAGAGTTCGGCCATGTCATCGTCGAGCGCGACGGCCGCGAGTGCGGTTGCGGGCGGAAGGGCTGCCTGGAGACCTATGTTTCGGCTACGGGCATCAAGCGCACGGCATTCGAGCTGATGGCCAAAATGTCGGCTCCCAGCAAGCTGCGCGACATCGCTTTCGGCGATTTCGACGCTTCGATGATCTCCGCCGCTGCCGAGCAGGGCGATCCCATCGCACTCGAAGCCTTCCGTTTTACGGGCGAGATGCTCGGTCGTGCGTTGGCCGACGTGGTGACCGTCACGTCGCCCGAGGCGATTTTCCTCTTCGGCGGCCTGTCGAAGGCGGGCAAGCTGATCTTCGAGCCTACGCAGTGGTACATGGAGGAGAATATGCTCTTTGCATTCAAGAACAAGGTGAAGCTGCTTCCGAGCGGTATCCAGGGTAAGAATGCCGCGATTCTCGGCGCTTCGGCCCTGATCTGGCAGGAGGAGCATAAATAATCCGGCGGAAGGCCGGGCGACGGGCGTCGCTTCGGTTTGCCTGGCAGAGGATGAGCCGGGATTGTCTTGTCTTGCCGATGCCGTTTTCGGATTTGTCCGGATGAAAAGAATGCCGGCGGAGTTTGTGCTCCGCCGGCATTGCCGTTACATACCGGCTGCCCGGTCTTCCCGTGAAGGGCTATTTGTTGTAGGCGGTCAGCATCCAGACCATCTTCTCCTGCTCCTTCAGGTAGTCGCTCATCAACGCCACGGTAGCCTCGTCGCCGGCCTCCGAAGCCAGTGCGAGCAACTTGCGCTCCTCGCCGATAAGGTAGCTGTAAGTGGTGAGGATATGCCCGATGGCCTCATCGCCGCGTGTTACGCCGGAAATCTCCTTGACCTTGGCGACCCTGAGGTATTCGCTGAACCTGTTTTCGGGCTTGCCGCCCAACATCAGGATGCGTTCCGCGATCTGATCGGCCTTTTCGGCAGTATCGTCGTACAGGTCTTCGAACTTGCCGTGCAGGACGAAGAACCCGTGCCCTTCGATATCCCAGTGGAAACCCCGCAGATTGGTGTAAAATACTTGAAAGTCGGCCAGCAGCGAATGCAGCGCCGATACTACGCCCTGTACTTTCTGCTCGTCCAGGTGCAAATAATCCAGTGTTTTCATAATCGTTTTTATTTTAATAGTTTGCATATCATATGATTCCCTTGATCCGGTCTTCCGAGGCCGACAGGGCCGCCTTGGCCCCTTCGCCCATTGCGATCACGATCTGTTTGTAACGTATGTCCGTCACATCGCCCGCTGCATATACGCCGGGTACCGACGTGCGGCACTCCTTGTCGGTGAGGATTTCTCCCGCGCGGTTGGTGTCGAGGATGCCGGCGAACAGCTTGCTGTTGGCCGAGAGGCCGATCTGGACGAATACGCCGTCGAGCGGCAGCCGTTTTTCCGCTCCCGTCGAGCGGTCTTTCGTGCGCAGGGCCGTCATGCGGCTGCCGTCGCCTTCGACCTCGAGCGTCTGCACGTTCGTATGTACCTCTACATTGGGGAGCGTGCGCAGCTTCTCCTGCAATACCTGGTCGGCCTTGAGGGTCTCCATGAATTCGAGAACCGTCACCGAAGCGCAGGTGCCCGCCAGGTCGATTGCGGCCTCGACCCCCGAATTGCCGCCGCCGATCACGGCCACGTGTCTGCCTGCGTAGAACGGCCCGTCGCAGTGGGGGCAGAAGGCTACGCCGCGGCCGATATACTCCGCTTCGCCCGGCACCCCGAGCCTGCGCCACGAAGCTCCCGTGGCGACGACCAGTGCCGGGGCGCGGAAAACCTCCCCGCCTTTGGCATGCAGCTCCCGGATGCCGCCGTCCATGTCGAAACGCTCGATGCGGCGGTTGTCGCAGATGTCGATCCCGTAGGCCTCCATGTGTCTGCGCAGGTCGCCCGCGAGCTCTGCTCCGGTCGTGCGCGGCACCGAGATCAGGTTTTCGATGCCTACCGTTTCATTGACCTGTCCGCCGACCTTTTCTGCCACGACCGCCACGCGGAGCCCCTTGCGGGCTGCATAGATCGCGGCCGAAGCCCCGGCGGGGCCGCCCCCGGCGACCAGCAGGTCGTATTCGCGCACGTGGGGCGTTATGCCTGTGTCCGAAGTGCCGAAGCGCTCCTCGAGTTTGTCCAGCAGTTCGGCCAGCGAGCCGCGGCCGACGTAGATCAGCTCTTCGCCGTGGAAGACCGCCGGCACGGCCTGGATATTCAGCCGTGCAACCTCCTCGGGGAACAGGGCTCCGTCCACGGCCGTATGGGTGATCCGGGGATTGGAGAGCGCCAGCAGGTTGAGCGCCTGTACCACATCGGGGCAGTTGGTGCAGGTGAGCGACATGTAGGTCGTCAGCGCGATCTGCCCGCCGAGCGCCCCGATCCGTCGGCGCGTCGCTTCGTCGGGCAGGTTTTTGCCCTTGCCGTCGGCGTTCAGCACGGCCAGTATCAGCGAGCTGAATTCATGGCCGTTGGGCACTGCCCGGAAGTGGATGCCGGTGTCCTTGTCGTTGCGCAGAAGCCGGAACTCCAGTCCCTGTCCGTCGGTGATCCGACAGCCGATCTTCGCGGAACAGGCGGCCGTCTCTTCGAGCAGCTCGAGCAGCTCTCCGCGCGACGCATGGCCGGGGTCGGCCGTGACGTCGAACACGTAGGAGGCTTCCAGCCCCTCGAACAAGCGGAGCAACTGCTCCCTGAGTGCATGATCCAGCATGGCCCTTAGATTTTACCTACCAGGTCGATACTCGGTTTGAGCGTCTCGGCGCCCTGCTGCCATTTGGCGGGGCATACTTCGCCCGGGTGCGCCTCGACGAACTGTGCCGCGGCGACTTTACGCAGCAACTCATCGGCATTGCGGCCGATGCTGTTGTCCTGGATTTCCACCAGCTTGACCTTCCCCTCGGGGTTGACGACGAACGTGCCGCGGTAGGCTACGCCTTCTTCCTCGATCATGACGCCGAAGCCGCGCGAAAGTACACCCGTAGGGTCTGCGAGCATCGGGTAGTTGATCTTGCGGATGCTTTCCGAAGTGTCGTGCCAGGCTTTGTGTACGAAGTGGGTGTCGGTGCTTACCGAGTAGATCTCCACGCCCATGGCCTTGAACCGGTCGTACTTGTCGACCATGTCCACCAGCTCGGTGGGGCACACGAACGTGAAGTCGGCCGGGTAGAAAAAGAAGATCGCCCATTTGCCTTTGAGGTCTTCGTTCGTGACCGTTACGAATTTGCCGTTGTGGTAGGCCTGAACCTTGAATTCGGGTACCGTTGAATTGATGATTGATGTCATAGCTATACTTGTTTTATTTATGTGAATATTTTTTGCTGCTTTAGTTTTCTTTCTCTTTGCTGATACAAAAATAGGGGAAATCTTGATATAAATCAAATTGATAATATTTATATTGTTATAGTTTTATACTATAGTTGTGCTGTGTCGTTGCCGGGGGCCGGAACCGCCTGCAAAACGAAAGCCCCGGAGCGTTAACTCCGGGGCTTGGGCTCTCCTCCCGCCTTGGGTGCGGGGTGTTCCTGTTTTATCGCATTGCGATTTGCGAGGTTCCGATCAGGCGGCCGTCGCAGAACAGTTGTACGGTGTAGGCACCAGCGGCAAAGCCTGTGCTGTTATAGTAGATACCCACTTCGAGATCCTGGTTCTGGTAGTCCACTTCGCGCATGGCTGAATAACTCAGGCGTTCACCCTCGAAATCGAAAGTCGGCATGGCCTCGGTCGTCAGTACATAGCCGTCGGGCGAGGTGATACGGACGTAGACGGTCTTTGCGCCCGGTGTCGCCAGCTCGTTGGCCGTCAGTACGAAATCCACGCGAAGGCGCGCGGCATTCTTGATCCTCGACACGGGTTTGCTGTTGGCGTTGAGCGCCGAGAGACGGATGTCGCGGGCGCGGATCACGGCGCCGACACGTACCTTGTTGTCCAGCTCGGCAGCCTTCTCCTCGGCCATTTCGGCGCGCAGCTTCGCCGACGAGATCTCCTTGCGGTAGGTTACGTTCTCGTTGATGAGTTTTTTGTTGAGCGTATTGAGCGAGTCGATCTGGCGGATGTAGCTCTTCATGACCGTACGCAGCGTACCCACCTCTTTTTCGTACTGTTTGATCTTGGCCAGGTTCCATGAACGCTCCTTTTTCAGGCGCGTCATCAGCGAGTCTGCGCGGTCGCGTTCCACGTTGAGGTTGGCAGAGATGCTGTCGTTGGTCACCTGCAGGTTGTCGTAGTCGGTCATCAGGCGTCCCAGGTCGTTCTGGATCGAGTCGCGGTCGGCCTGCAGCAGCTGGTTGTCGACCATCTGCTGGCGGTGTATGCTGAAATAAAGTACCGAAAGCGCCACCAGGATCACCGAGAGGATGATGATGACGATGCGGTAGCCGCGGATGGATTTTTCCGGGACGGGCTGCGAGGTCATGTAATCGTCGTCCTCGAATTCCGAGGGGTCGTACCCTTGCTTATTTTCTTCCATAAAAACAGTTTTTCAGTGTCGAATTTACCTGATTGTTCGCCGGGTCAGGGTTATCCTGAGGCAAAGATAACAAAATTTTTATTTTATGAGGCTCGTCATCGGGTATTTAAGCCCCTTGTAGCCCGAAATATAGGCGTTGATGCTGCCTACGCGGACGGGCGACTCGATGTAAAGCGGGATTTTGTTCTCGTCGTCCGAGATCCATAGCGTGAAGACCGTGCCGTCGGTGAAGGAGAACCCTTCGGAAGTGCCCAGCTGGCATTCGAACTTCAGGGTCTTGAAGCGTCCCATGTTGCGGATCTTCTTTGTTTCGCGGCTTATGTACCTGTAATTCAGGTGTCGGATCGTGTCCTGCAATACCATTTGGAGGGTTGCGGGCTCACCGGGTTTGAAATCCTCGGCATTGGCCGAGCGCATGGTGAAGAAAAGCGCGATGGCATCCATGCTCTCGGGAGTCAGGGGCATGGTTTTCTCCTCGAAAGGCCGTTGGCGCCGCCGCCACCGGGTATGCACCTGGTCGTTGTCCCAGTCGTAAGTGTAATAGCTCTGGAACGTGTAGTCGCCCTCCTTGAGGTCGCTTTCGAAACGTACCGGACGCAGCGTCTCGGGGCTGATCCACACCGTGTAGATATCTTCGAGGTTGAAGAACCAGCGGTAGGTGGGCAGCGTGCGGCCGATGCCCTCGACCTTGTAGAACTTGCGGTCGTCGAGCTGCACCTCGCTCGTCTTGACCTCGACCGCTCCCACTTCGGTGTTGGGGAACATCTTGGCCTTGTAGCTGACGCGGTAGAAAAGCTGCTCGCCCGGGTGGTAGAGCTGGGCTGCGGCAGGCAGTGCGGCGGTGAATAACAATATCGTGAATAACAGTCGTTTCATGGAAAAAGGGTTTTTAATGGATAAACGGTCGTGGGTATGAAATATTACGAAATCATCGAAAAATCAATCTCTTCGCGCCCCGAATAGCGCCTCCTTAACTCCCTGAGGCCGCGGTGCCCCGGCCGGGAGAGGGTGCGGTCGGCGGAGAGGATGCCGGCCGCCGCCTCGCGCGAAACGGTGAGTATTTGGACATCGAGCGTGGGGTTGGCGATCTTCAGATCAAACGCCATGCCGCTCTGGAGCGTCCCGTTGATGTCGCCCGCACCCCGCAGCTTAAGGTCGAGCTCTGCCAGGCGGAATCCGTCGTTGGTCTCGCACATGGCGTCGAGGCGTGCCCGGGACTCCTTCGAGAGCTTTTCGCCCGACATCAGGATGCAGTAGGATTGTTCGCCGCCCCGCCCTACGCGCCCGCGCAACTGGTGCAGCTGCGAGAGCCCGAACCGCTCGGCCGATTCGATGACCATGACCGTGGCGTTCGGCACGTCGACGCCTACTTCGATGACCGACGTGGCGACCATGATATCGGCCTCGCCCGACTTGAACTGGCGCATCGACTCCTCCTTGTCGGCGGGTTTCATCTTGCCGTGGCAGATCGTCGTGACGTAGTCCGGCAGCGGAAAATCGCGCGATATGGCTTCGTAGCCGTCGGTGAGGTCTTTGTAATCCATGGCCTCGGACTCCTTGATGAGCGGATATACGACATAGACCTGCCGTCCCTTGGCGATCTCCTGCTTCATGAAACCGAACAGGCGCAGCCGCGCCGCATCGGTGTAATGTACGGTCTTGATCGGCCGTCGTCCCGGCGGAAGCTCGTCGATCACCGAGACGTCGAGGTCGCCGTAGAGGGTCATGGCCAGCGTGCGGGGAATCGGCGTGGCGGTCATCACGAGGATGTGCGGCGGCTGCTCGTTTTTGGTCCAGAGCCGGGCGCGCTGCTCCACGCCGAAGCGGTGCTGCTCGTCGATCACCACGAACCCCAGGTTGGCGAACTGCACCCGGTCTTCGATCAGGGCGTGCGTGCCGATCAGGATGTGCACCTCGCCCGAGGCGATCCCTTCGAGCGCCAGCCGGCGCTCCCTGGCCTTCGAGGCGCCGGTGAGGATGGCGACCTTCACCCCCATGCCGTCGAGCATACGCGTGATGGTGGCGAAATGCTGGCGGGCGAGGATCTCGGTGGGCGCCATCATGCAGGCCTGGTAGCCGTTGTCCACGGCCAGCAGCATCGACATCAGCGCCACGAGGGTCTTGCCGCTGCCGACGTCGCCCTGCAACAGGCGGTTCATCTGGTAGCCCGTGACGGTGTCCTGCCGGATCTCCCTGATGACCCGTTTCTGCGCTCCGGTGAGCGGGAACGGTAGCTTTTCGTTGTAGAAGGTGTTGAAGACGTCCCCGACCTTCATGAACAGGAAGCCGTTGTTTTTGGCCAGACGTTCCGTACGGCGCGACTGGACGTTGAGCTGGATGCCCAGCAGTTCGTCGAATTTCAGCCTGTACTGTGCCTGCCGCAGCAGTTCGGGCGACTGCGGAAAATGGATGTTGTAGTAGGCGTCGCGCAGTGGGATCAGCCCGTAGCGGGTTCGCACCTCGTCGGGCATGTAGTCGGGGATATGGTCTTTGGCCAGCGCCCACGCATTGCAGATGATCTGGTACATGCCCTTGGCGCCGAGCACGTTCGAAAGTTTCTCGGTCGAGGGATAGATGCCCTGCATGCCGCTTTCGGCTTTGCGCGAGAGCGCCTGTTCCATGGTCTCCAGCTCGGGGTGCGCCATCGACAATTCGCCGCGGTAGAACGACGGCCGTCCGAAAATGAGGTATTCGCGTCCCACTTCGACCCGTTTTTCGATCCATTTGATACCTTGGAACCAGACCAGTTCGGCCGACCCCGTGGGGTCGGAGACATAGGCCGTGAAGCGGCGTTTGCGGCCCGTGCCGGCATAGGCTACGCCCGTCACGCGGGCGCGGAACTGGAGCAGGGTGGGCGCATCGTCGGTGATCTCGGCGATGCGGTAGACTTTCGTGCGGTCGATATAGCGGAACGGGTAGTGACGCAGCATGTCGCCCAGCGTACGGATGCCCAGCTCCTTGTCCAGAAGCCGGGCGCGGGCTTCGCCGACGCCGCCTACGAATTTTATGTCGTTGTCCAGGTAGTCCACACGACAAATATACGAAAAAACAGGAAATCCGTATCGCGCACAGTGTCCCGTCCTGAAAAAGGTTTACAGTGATTGATAATTAAAGATAAACATTTTGG
>ERZ772885.2056-NODE-2056-length-10839-cov-7.104414_pt1 | contig 10839 bp, 10 predicted proteins | sample MGYA00580580_ERZ772885 | MGnify/ENA primary metagenome ERZ772885 (study PRJEB29015, sample SAMEA2737673) | human gut metagenome | biome: human gut; feature: human-associated habitat; material: faeces | place: China | collected 2012 ...
GTTCGACGGCCTCAAGCGCGCCGCCGAGGGCCGCCGCCTGATGGTGCTGGACACGCTGCGCCGGTTCCACATCGAGGAAGAAAACGCCAGCGGCCCCATGGCCCAGGTCATCGGTCGCATGGAGGCCATCGCCGCCGATACCGGGTGCTCTATCGTGTTCCTGCACCATGCCAGCAAGGGCGCGGCCATGATGGGCGCAGGCGACCAGCAGCAGGCCAGCCGGGGCAGCTCGGTACTGGTCGATAACATCCGCTGGCAGTCCTACCTGTCGAGCATGACCAGCGCCGAGGCCGAGGAATGGGGTGTGGACGACGACCAGCGCCGGTTCTTCGTCCGCTTCGGTGTGAGCAAGGCCAACTATGGCGCACCGTTCGCTGATCGGTGGTTCAGGCGGCATGACGGCGGGGTGCTCAAGCCCGCCGTGCTGGAGAGGCAGCGCAAGAGCAAGGGGGTGCCCCGTGGTGAAGCCTAAGAACAAGCACAGCCTCAGCCACGTCCGGCACGACCCGGCGCACTGTCTGGCCCCCGGCCTGTTCCGTGCCCTCAAGCGGGGCGAGCGCAAGCGCGGAAAAGGTGGCGCCTTCCTGATAGAGGCGAATAAGTTCAAAGCCGTGTTTATCGAGGCGGCTTCTTCGGGTGACACATTGCTTGCGCCGAGCTCTGCGAATCTCATTGAGTCGCTGTACCTCTGCTGCAGCATCAAAATCTTCGGTGATGTACATAGAAAAAGGAATTCTTTAGGGCAGGTTGTGAGACGACACGATAATCCTCAGGATTATTCGCTGCCAGAGTTAGAGCCTCAGCTCCATCTGACTCGGCATAGCTTGCCTTTGAGCACTTCTTCGAAGTCGACGCCCTTTCATCAAACGGAAAATGCGAAAACGTATCACTGAACGAAATTACTTCGAGCGCGACGCTGTGGTCTTCCAACCCTCGTGTTGGTCAACAGCTAACGTTTTAAGTCTGCTCCGACTCCCGAAAATAATCGGGTAATAACAGAATGACAGGCTCTGTCGGGCCGTTCCTCGGTTTTAAGAAAACCGGAAAACTCAATCTATTCAAACTCCTATCGCCTTCGGCGCATAAGACATTTGAACGTAACTGAGCGAACAGTTATCGCTCGTGGTGAGAAGACAGTTACATCTCACCGGGCTGCTTGTTTGCGCCGGAATGACCGGACGCTGGGTCTAAAAATGGCACTGAACAACAAACAGCAAAACTAGTGTCATTTCTACGACAACTGCGTGAATATTAAAGAAAAAACCTCCCTAGATCAAGTAATTATTAACCCTGCGGTAAATAAACAGCGCTAGGAAATCTGCGTATAAAAACTGCGTTTAGTTCCTAACACCCTGAAAATTAATGACAATCTCGTTCAGGCTCTGTCGACTGATAAGTCGTCAGAGCCTGAACGCGCGCAGCAAGAGAAGGCGGGTGGGGCTTGGGGCGGGGTATCCTCGCCCCAACAAAGGTGCAGGAAAGGATTTCCTGCCGCGGTACGGTGCGAAACCGCGAACGGAAAGTGAGCCGTCAGGCTCTTTCTTTTCGTTCGTAGGCGACCCTGAATGGAGGGTTTTCTTTGCAAGGCTGGACGAAGGAACTCAGAGACTCTCTTCTCTTGTCCACATTGAATAATTACGATTGAAATCATTCAGAAACAGGTTGATAAACCATCGAAAAGAGATTTGGGAGAGAAAAATGGGAGAGTGGGTCTGTATCCAAAATGTTGTTCGTGAAAACAACAAATTTGTCGCTGAAGTGCAGCTTTCGTATGGTGGCTTGTCGGAAAAAGTTCCTTTGACAAAAAAACTCATCAAAAGAGCCATTAAAAGCATGGTTGTTCGGCTTGATTTATTTGAGGTGATGATTAACAACAAAGTTGATGATTTCGACAACTTTGTTAAGGCTGCTTTTGTGGCCAATGAGAACTTCTCCAAATATGAGTTCCCTCTGTTTCGATCCTGCGTAGAAAAACTCCCTTCCGCTCCGGATACAGAAGATGAAGAGGCTCTGAGTGAGTGGGATAAGCAAGTTGTGGAGGCTAGGCTCAAGTTTGTAGCTAAGGTGGAGTCGGAGCTTCCTCGTAAACCGCTCACGGCAGATCAGATTTACGAGAAAGTTGGAGTTGAGGAGATTGGTAAAGTCTGGGATGAGGTCTCAGAGCGTTGGGGCTGGGACTTAGAAGAGCTTCTTAGTTTTGCCGAAAGCAATTGCGTTGAAGCTAAAGACTTCATAATGAACACGTCCAAGCTGAAAAGAACCGTCATTGGATTGATCATGATCGATGTCATGGACGATATGACCCCGCAACTCGGAGGAAAATGCTTCGGATACCATTTGGATTGTCCGCTGACTCTCGAGGAGATACTGGCGCTGCCGGAGGAGTGATCATGAAACTCGCTATTCGAGTAACTGATCCGGGGAACGATGCTAAGTGGAATTTTTTATTTTCGGTTTTCAATGTTGCCTCTGATGATCAGAGTTTTCTGGAACGTGTGGTCAGTCAAAGACGCCTTAGCGAGATGATTGATGACGCCCTTGCAAAAAGCATTTTTGATAATCATTACTCAGAGCTTTTTGAGTTCTACGACGTTAAGGTATTTCTGCAGACAGATGTTCCGGAGTCAGTTCCGCGGGAATGTAGGCTCTGCGCATACAGTAAGTTTGTGGTTGATTTTATTCAAAAGACGTGCAAAGCCGACGTGGTCAATACAGACCGTGCGAGCAATTTTCTGAGCTTCCTTAGAGGTATCGAAAATGGACGGATGCCAAAACTTTCAATAAGAGACGACATCTATCTGAATCGCGGAATAGGGCGGTTAGCACAGCAAAAAAATCTTTCTTCCGATGAGTATCAAATATTGCTTTTCCGGAACTTTACGACAGGATGTCAGAAAGGGGTCGGAGTCGCGGTTAAATTGATTTTGATTTGTGGAGAAAAACCGGACTGCTCTCTGACTTCGGATGAACTTAGAAGGTTCCGACTGCTGAAAGACGTTGGAGAAGATGGCTTCGCTAGGCATTTTGTCTCGGCATCGGAGCGGGCGACCAACAAAGCAATGACGATTAAACCTATGGCCTTACTTGAGTTGAATCAAAAAGATTTAAGAGAAATGTGGAGGTGTTTATCTGGAGAGTAAAGAATTCTCATAGTGTGTACCTAAGTAGTGAAAATTTGGCCTTCCGATAGGAAGGCCTCTTTTTACGACGAAGGATCGTTTTTATTGCCCATGGCTGTGTTTAATCACGTACCGACCTCAACAGTTTTAAACTGCTACGAAAACACTCTGGAGTAATAGCGACCGCTACTTTCTTGTCGGGCCAGGTAGTTGCGCAGTTTAATTAAGTCCTTATCTTCTAGCTTCTTGCCAGCAAATTCTTCAAGGGTAGAGAAAAAGCGAGCAGCCTTTTGGTTTTCGGAAACGACGGAAGTTATCCTCTCCCGTTCTTGTTGGAGTTTTTCGCGAAGGACTTGAATTTCAGCCTGAAGCTGTACTTTTTCTTCGGCTGCGGTCTGGGTCAGTGATTTCAATTCGGAAATGAAACGGGACTCTTGATCCTTAAGCGTTACGGTAAATCGGAGTTCTTTTTCTCTGCTTGCTTCTTCGAGTTCTTCGTACTTTTTCTGCATCTCTGCGAGAGCATCAACGGAAGCTAGTCGGAGGTCCCGATCGTTTTCTGTTCGCTCTTTGACGAGTCTGGCCATCTTTTGCTCGAAGAACGGGATGATTCCGGCCATGAGCTGACTGGTTTCAAGCGGGTCCAGCGTCAAAGGGCTTTTCTTTTCCGGTGCAGAAATATTCATCCCTTTGAGGATTTCTGAGTACCGATTCATGCTCCCGCCGCCGAAGTGATTACGAATCTCGGCCATAGTCGGGAGTTTTTTATTTTCATGAACGAAGGAAAGAATGAAACGTTCGACGTTTTCCTTGGCAACGAAGGGCGGTTTCGGCATGACAAAGAGCCTCAATTAAAAGATATATAAGATACAATCAATCATATTATATTCTAATTTGGTAAGTTTTCCTTTGTTTTAAAAGAAAAGCTCTCAAGACGACTAGAAGGAGGCGCCACCCGGTTGAACTTTTTTATATATTGCGCAAAAATTGAGCAATATTAAACAAATATTGAACAAGTATTGCGCAACATGAAGTTAAATCTCGACCTTTCTGATTTTCGATACTCTCACGCTGAAGTTGATTTGTTGTCCAAACTTGACCAGTTCAAGGGAGCGTGGACGGCTTTTGGAAACCTCGCTCCGGAAAGATTGATTCATCTCCAGAAAGTCGCCACGATTGAGAGCATTGGGTCTTCTACGCGTATAGAAGGAAATTCTTTAAGCAACGCGGAGATTAAAGAACTCCTAGGGAACATCGGAAAACAATCATTTGCCAGCAGAGATGAGCAGGAGGTCGCCGGCTACGCAAATACGCTTTCCTTGATCTACTCCTCGTGGGAAGATATGCCGCTGTCGGAAAATCTCATCAAGCAGCTGCACGCCTCTCTTTTGCGATTGAGCGATAAAGACGTGCGCCATATGGGGAGCTATAAAACGGTAGAAAACTCGGTAGCGGCAATGAAAGACGGGAAGGTGGTTGGGGTTGTCTTTAAGACCGCGACACCGTTTGAGACCCCGTTTTTAATGCAGCAGTTAGTCGTTTGGTACAACGAAGAGACCGAGAGGCGCGTCTACCACCCGCTTTTACTCATCTCTGTTTTCATTACAGCTTTCCTTGCTATCCATCCTTTCCAAGACGGCAATGGGAGGTTGTCTAGGGTTCTAACGACGCTGCTGTTACTCAGGAGTGGTTTTGCCTATGTGCCTTACTCTTCCATCGAGTCGGTCATAGAAAAGTCTAAAGCTGCTTATTACCTGAATCTCAGGCAAAGCCAAATGACGATGGAGGAAGATCATCCGAATTGGCGCCCCTTCTTTGATTACTTTTTGAGCTGTCTTCAGATTCAAATGAAGGTGCTTGAGTCGAAAGTATCTCAAGAGCACCTCTTGGCCGGAGTCCCAGAACTTTCGCTTTCTATCTTGAAGTTGCTGGAGAACGGGGCACCTGTCGGTATTGCTGAACTGGAGAAGGCCCTGAAAGTACCGCGCTCGACGATTCGCTTTCATTTGAAGCGCCTTTTGGAAGATGAAAGAATCGTTTCTTTCGGAAAAGCGAGCGCAGTCAAATATCAGATCAAAAAGACCTCGGACTTTAATTTTGAATAAATAACACTTTTTCAAAGTTTATACGTATAAACTTTTTATCGGAAAGTCGGGTGCCTTGAACGAAACGGTCGACATCGATCTTCTCAAAAAGTTGGTTTGAACCAACTTAAAAACTGGGCCAGGATGAAGCTTCCTTTTGAAAAAGTAAGACAACTGCGCTTGGGGTTAAGTGGAGCGGTTAGAGCTCCCAGTGAAAATAAAACAAGCTCAAAAAAGAACTAAGGCAGGATCGCATTTTGGTGTCTGTTCTAAAGACCTAGACGCCAAAATGCATCAGCACCTCGCTGTTGCTCGGTCGAAAATTGGAAATTTTCGGCTGTCCTGACAGCAGCAGATAAACGCGTTATTGAAATTGTTCTGGCTATCAAAAAATAAAATATAAAAGATACAATCGAATATATTAAATTATTTTTGTTTGAACTTGAAATCCTTGCGGAGAGCGAATATTTGTTAAGATGATCTTGTAATCAAGATTGACATCTCTTGTCCGGATGATTGTGTTGGGTGCGATGATCCTCCTAAATGATGGAGAGGATTGGACTGTCTCGACACTTTATAGGACTGACCCAGCCCGTGTTCAACGCGGGCTGAGTCGTAGTTGAACTACTTAGTTTTGACTGAACGTTTTTTTGACGCTGCTTTCGCTTTTTCTTCTTTCTTCTTCTCTTCCTCTTGTTCGAGTTCCTTGATTCTTGCTTCGTAGAGTTTGAATAACTCGGCAACTATCTCAGGTTCTGTCATGGATGACTTGAAGCCGTAGGCTTTCATGACGGCTTTATCGTTCTCCTTGTGAGCGTCTCTTAAATCTTCCGGCATGGAGAGCGGATCATACAGATCGGCGAGGGAACTTTCTGGATGGGAAGACCTAGCGTCTAAGATAGCCTGAGCGGTTTCCTCAATTTTCTTTCTTTGTGTTTCCGATGGAGTAGGCCAAGGAAAATTGTTATAAACGACGTCCTTTGAGTATCGATACCGCATTTCAAGTCGTCCTGCGACAGTTCTCATCCAAGCCATGTGCACACGAGAAGTAAGGACACCAAAATGGTACAGAGATGCATTAGGAAGTATCAGCGTAGCATTGCTAGCAATGCAATTTGGCTCCAAATACCCAATAGGAATGTAATTTCTTCTTTCCGAAGAGTGACAAGGAATTAGGATATATCTAGAGTCAGGAAGATTTTCTACATGAAATTTTCTTGGGAAGCTCTGTAAAATGCTTGATTCTTCCCAATGGCCTTTAGAGACTTAATTTTCAAAGGATCTGGCCGAAATTTTCCATTCAGGAGGAGTTGATTGGGGCCTAATCAATCAATTTCCTCCCCAATAGATACAGTTATCCTAGACGAAGCTCACCTTAGTTCGATTTTCGAAGCAATTTCCGATGAACATGTTGGCAATCGAGGCCAGCATTGTTAAGCGCGCCGTATTTTTGGCCAGCCCTCTGTATCTGACTTTCTTATATCCGAACTGAACCTTAATTCGATGAAAGGCGTGTTCGACCTTGCATCTAATCGAACTCAGCAGCTTTTCGTCGGCAATTCTCTCTGCCGAGAGCTTCTTTCTCTGACTGTAACGTTTCGCAGCCGTATAAGTTACTCGTTCAGGATCTGCACTATCGCGCTTTTCCATACCGAGATATCCGGAATCGCCGATTACTTCCCAGTCATCGGGGCGGCGTAATTCGTCCGCTTTTGTCACATCGTGAACATTAGCGGGGGTCGTTACCACCGTGTGGATGATTCCGGTGGCTTTATCCACACCAATGTGCATCTTCATTCCGAAGTGCCAGTTGCTGCCTTTCTTCGCTGAACGCATTTCAGGATCTCGCTTTTTGTCGGCGTTTTTCGTCGAACTCGGCGCTTCAATAAAAGAGCCGTCAACAATCGTGCCCTTGCTGAACAGAAGCCCCCTGGCGGTAAGCTGCTGCTTGAACAAATCAAAGACTTGTTTGTCCAGAACGTTTTTCTCAAGGAGATGACGGAAACGTAGGATCGTGGTCTCATCGGGACATTTTGAATCCATCGTCAGACCGACAAAGCGGCGGCATGCGAACGAGTCGTGAAGCGTCTCCTCACACATGGGATCAGAAAGGTTATAAACCAGCTGAAGGAAATGAATGCGGATCATGAGTTCCAGAGGATAAGGCTGAGCGCCGCGTTTGCCTTCACTGTAATAAGGGCCTATCAAAGATTTCAAGTCCTGCCAAGGAATGATGCGGTCTAAAGTCTCCAGGAACTTTGTTCTTCTGGCACCGCCCAGCTGCGGTGAGGTTTCTGCAAATAAATCAGCGAATGTGGGGGCTTTAATCTTCATAGTCACACTTTTCGATAGTGTGCTAATTATAGCATATCACCCACCTTTTGTGCAGAGGTTCCCTTGGAGTTTCTGCGAGTTTCCTGGTCCCCTCGCTTTTACTCGAAAGACGAAAGTCTTTAACTTTTTTCACTCTTTCCAAGCATCTTGGGAGACGACCTAAATCTGCAGGTGAGCAATTTTTTAAAAAAAGACAATATCTAGGCTTTCGGGATAAAAATTCCTGGGCGCCATAAAAAGGTCTAAAAAACTTTGAGGAACCAGGCTCGTCCTTGATAAATTCTTCCTTTTCTTCCTCATTGAAGAGATAAAAACCTCCGTCAATGGGTTTATTCCCGATTCCCATAGATGGGACATCGCATATGGGAGAGTTTTTGCTTTCTATAAAAGTGTTCTCTCCGTCAATAAGGTAACCATTGATATTTGATGTCTTTCTTGATGATTTTTCGGAATAAATTAAATTTTTTAGTCCGTAAGGGATCGCTTTGAATCCGATAATGACGCAGTGAACATGAGCCATGCCGGCTGATTCGCTGTCCCATCTGAAGGTTCTGTAGGCAAAGTCAAAGAAGATTTTTGTTCCTAGCAAATTCTTCCAAAGCGCAGCAACCGAGTCTCCCTGGATGATCGAATTAGTCGCGACTAATGCGGCCGATATGGTCGTACCTTGCATAAAATCGGCGCTCTTCTTGAACCAGCAGGAGACATAGTCCAGATTGCCGGCATTTTTCCAGTCTTTACCAAAGACGATTGATACGTCCTCTTTCTGAGATTTGGTCATTAATCGGGCGCCATAGAAAGGAGGGTTACCCAGGATAAAACTTAGCTTTGATGCGGGAACAACCTCATTCCAATCTATTCTTAAGGCGTTAGCCTCATGAATATGCGCGGATGATTTTAGAGGCAGGAAATCAAGATCTTGTCCGACGATGTCTTCAGTCTCTTTCATCATTTGTGACTCTGCAATCCATAATGCCGTTCTAGCTACCGTTACGGCAAAGTCATTGATCTCAATTCCATAAAACTGTTTAATGTGGACTTCGATTGGACTAAGGTCTTCACCCAGAGCCATCTGTCCTTGATAAATTTCTCGAAGAGCCTCGTTTTCAAGCTCTCGAAGGCATTTATAAGTCTCAGTCAGAAAGTTTCCGGAGCCGCACGCCGGGTCTAAGAATGTTAAGGAGCCTAGTTTTTTTCGGAATGCTTCCAAGCGTTTGTTTCTTGTCCCGGGAACTTTTAAATCAAGGGCATTCTTTAGCTCGTCTTTCAGCTCATCGAGGAAAAGGGGATCAATTACCTTGTGAATGTTCTCAACAGACGTGTAATGCATTCCTCCTTTTCGCCTTGTTTCCGGGTTCAAAGTGCTTTCGAAAACAGCGCCAAAGATTGTTGGACTAATCAAACTCCAATCGAAACCCTCACTCGCCTTTTTGAGTATCAATTCAACAATTTCCGGCGTTAGCTTCGGGATTTCAATATGTTCGTCTGCAAAGAGTCCGCCATTAACGTATGGGAAGGCGCTAAGATCGTCCGATAAATAAGGATCTCTTTCATTTTCAGGCGTATCTAATACCTTGAAAAGGTTGATCAGAGCGGTGCGAGGGTCATGAGAATAGGCCCTTAGATAATCATGAAACTGTAGGCGATTGGCAAATAGGCCAGAATCTTCTGCGTAAAGACAAAAAACGAGGCGGACGCAGAGCTTGTTCAGACTTTTCAAAGAATCCGGATTACTTTTATCCCGGTACTGTTCCAGAAGAGCATCGTAAATCTGACCGACGATCTCGCCGGCCTCGACGGAGATTTTCTGTTCAAAAGCAGTTATTTCTTTATCAACGTCAGCAAGGAAATTCAGGCGACTAACTTGTTGAGGTAAGTCTTCTAGTTTGATAACGACAGGTGGCGCGCTGGTATCACGCATGTCGTGAATATGGAATTCCTTGAAATTACAAACCACGATGTAGTGTGGGTACAGGTCTACTCCTAGATCAGCTGCGTAGCGTTTAGCTTGCTCAAACGGAGTCAGCATTGCTCCGCCCGATTGTTTGTATTTTTTATTTAAGTCTATATTGGCGCCTTTTTGTTCAATAAGTACTTTAGTGGATTTGATATATGCGTCAATAAACTTAGTTTGACCGTCGACAACTACCTGTTTCTCAAAATCCAGAAGAGCTGCAGCATCTGGAACACCTAGCACATCGTGCAAAAGAGATATCCAAAACTTCTGTGTTTCCCCCTTTTCATAGCCCTTCCATTGATGAATAAATTTTTTAGCGTTTTGGCGTTGTGTTGCACTATTCATGATCGTTATTTGTGTAGTTAATAATTGATCTGTTTTAAATAATTATTAATAAATTATGTGAAGAATTTATTAATAATTAAGTTATTTATATAAACAACTTTCATGTCAGGAATAGTAGATGTTACTCGTCAACTTCAAGTGAAGACAACAGTTTGACTGCCTGTACAAAGGATATTCCTCGCAAATACATGATGAGATCGATCGATCCGCCTCCGCCCCTCTTAGTATCTAAATCAAACCATCGCTCTCCGGTGATGAGCAAATTGTTGAAGCGTTTACCGTCGATCTCGATGACAAAAACTTTGCTGTCGGGATTCTTTTTTGGCTCGTAAGTTCGATCTTGTGAGCAATACGTGCAAAGCTCAGTCAGGACTTTATGCAGTTTTAATTTCCTGACTCGGTTAACGAGTTCCGGAGGAAAAGATTTACCAGCCATTTTTAATAAAAATTATTAATTTCTATAAATTATTGCATAGAATCTTACTGTGAATTACTAAAAACAGGATGAAAAATGATAGTTGTAGTAGCTCATATCAAAGGTGGTACGGGAAAGACCACAACGGCGATACAACTGGCGCTGCAGCGCCAGCTGAGTGATCCGAATAGGAAGGTTTGGCTTGTCGATGCGGATGAGCAACAGTCAGCTCTAGATACAGCCACGATTAGATCCCAGCTTTCGATTGAGCCGCCTTTAGCTTGTTCTTCATTTCCGTCCGGGAAGGATTTGGCTGCACAGTTAAACGCTCAGGCTAGGAATTGGGATGACATTGTTATTGACTGCGGAGGTCGGGATAGTGATGCCTTGCGTATCGCGATGATGGCCTGCAACAGGCTGGTCGTTCCTGTTTTGCCCAGAGCATATGACATCTGGTCCTTGTCGAGATTGGAGGCTGTAATAGAGAGCGCAAAAAATCTTGGTGCCGGATTTGAAACCTTAGCGTTCTTCAATCGCATGGATAAGACTGCGGAAAGCAGAGAAGCAGTAGCGATGCTAGAAGGA